>ERZ724524.1941-NODE-1941-length-13737-cov-4.722336_pt1 | contig 13737 bp, 13 predicted proteins | sample MGYA00376057_ERZ724524 | MGnify/ENA primary metagenome ERZ724524 (study PRJEB28724, sample SAMN07190888) | wastewater metagenome | isolation source: influent of sewage treatment plant in Hong Hong | place: USA: Christiansburg, Virginia | collected 2016-03-01 ...
CATCTTGAGAATGTCGTCTACGAAATTTCCATCCATCATCCCGTGTAATGCTTTCGGGTTATATGCTGGACAGGGATGGATTCTGATCGTGGGGGCGGACGGCTTGCACAAGCTGCGCTGGAATCGTCCTGGCATGGGCAAGCTGGGTGGGGCCAGGGTGATCTGCTTCACCCGTTTGCCTTCGGGCGAGGTGGTGCTGGTGGCGATTTATGCCAAGGCCAAGTTCGACAACATGCCCGTATCTATTCTCAAATCCTGGCTCGGGCCAAGGTGGGTGTGTCGGTACGCACGTTACAGAACTGGGATTAGGGCCGTTCCCAGCAGTCCGGGCTACCGAGTTCACCGCCGCCCGTCGCCCCAACACCGACTTCATCCGCCGCGCTGAGGGCGTAGACCAAGCCGTCATCACGCTGGATTTGGCGCACAGCCCAGGCCCAGGGTGACTAGGTCTACGGCATCTTTTGCTAGCGGTATCTAACCATGTATAGCTTCCACTCGCTATACATGGTTAGCAATCCATAGACTTCACGCCGCTGACGACGGCCTAGCCTCAAAATGCCACATACCTTCCCGGCTTGTGGTTCACCGTCAGCGCAAAGTTCATCGCCAGCGCGGCCAGGATCGACAGGGCTAGGCGCTGGGCGTCCAGCCAGGGCCACGAGGCCAGCAGGATGCTGCTGTCGATCAGCATTTGCACCACGCCTGCGCGCCAGCCAAAGCGTTCTTGGCACCACATCACCAGCACGTTCAGCCCGCCCAGGCTGGCTTTGTGGCGGAACAGGATGATGAATCCGGCCCCGACCAGCAGGCCACCGGCCACGGCGGCGAAGACGGGGTTGACGGCTTGCAGCGTTAGCCACTGGGGCAGCAGCTCGGTCAGCAGCGTCAGCAGGCTGACGGCGGCCAGGGTTTTGAGGGTGAAGCGCGGCCCCATGCGCCGCCACGCCAGCCAGTAAAACGGCAGGTTGATGGCAAAAAACAGCGGCCCAAAGGCCCAGCCGCTGGCGTAGTGCGCCAAAAACGCCAGCCCGACGGTGCCGCCAGTCATCAACCCAACCTGTTTGAACAGCGCCAGCCCGAGCGCGACAAAGAGCACGCCCGTCACCAAGGCTTGCAAGTCGTCAAACAGGCTGTGCTGCATGGTTGAAGTGGTGGCGCTCACGCTTCAGCGCCTTCGACCAAAAAGCGCACGCGGCGCACGCCTTGCCATTCGTCCGCGTCCAGCCGGAAGGCGAGTTTCACGCGGGCGGGCAGCGGTTCGGTGTGGCCGAACCAGATGCCGTCCACGGGCTGGCCTTGGTGTTTGAGCTTCAGCGACAGGTGCTTTTCTCCGACCAGCCGCTGCGAGACCACGTCCACTTCTTCGCTGAAGGTGGGCGGCGCAAAGCCTTGGCCCCAGACTTCGCGGTGCAGGGTGTCTACCACGTCGGTGCGGCGGTATTCCACGGGCAGCGGGCCGTCGGTGTCGAGGCGGCGGGTCAAGGTGGCCGCGTCCAGCCCTTCGCTGGCGACTTGGTTCAGTGCGGCTTCAAACACGTCCAGCGCGTCGGCATCGATGGTGCAGCCTGCTGCCATTGCGTGGCCGCCAAAGCGCAGCAGCACGCCGGGGTGGCGTTTGGCGATCAGGTCGAGCGCGTCGCGCAAATGAAAGCCGGGAATGGAGCGCCCCGAGCCTTTCAGCTCGTGCTCTTTGCCCGGCGCGGCGCTGGTGGCGAACACGAAGGTGGGCCGGTGCAGCTTGTCTTTCAGGCGCGAGGCCACGATGCCGACCACGCCTTCGTGGAAGTCGGGGTCGTACACGCACAGCGCGGCGGGCGGCGCTTCGCTCTCGTCAAACAGCGATTCGGCGATCAGCATGGCTTGGTCGCGCATACCGCTTTCGATTTCGCGGCGTTCGCGGTTGATGCTGTCTAAGAGGCGCGCCAGCTCGTCGGCGCGGGCGGGGTCGTCGGTGAGCAGGCATTCGATGCCGATGGTCATGTCGGCCAAGCGTCCGGCGGCGTTGATGCGCGGCCCCAGTGCAAAGCCGAAGTCGAAGGTGGTGGCGCTGGCGGCTTTGCGCCCGGCGGCGGTGAACAGCGCGGCCATGCCCGGCGGCAATGCGCCTGCGCGCACGCGCTTCAAGCCTTGCGCCACCAAGCGGCGGTTGTTGGCATCGAGCTTGACCACGTCGGCCACTGTGCCCAGCGCGACCAGCGGCAGCAAGGTGTCTAACTTGGGCTGATTGGCAGCAGTGAACACGCCGCGCGCGCGCAGCTCAGCCCGCAGCGCCAGCAGCACGTAAAACATCACGCCCACGCCTGCAATGGCTTTGCTGGCAAAGCCGCAGCCGGGCTGGTTGGGGTTGACCATCACGTCGGGCGTGGGCAGTTCGGCGGCGGGCAGGTGGTGGTCGGTGATCAGCACTTGCATTCCGAGCGCCTGCGCTTCTTGCACGCCTTCAACGCTGGCGATGCCGTTGTCCACGGTGATCAGCATGTCCGCACCGCTGGCCTTGACGCGCTGCGCGATGGTGGGCGTGAGCCCGTAGCCATCGACCACGCGGTCGGGCACCAAGTAGCTGACGTGCGCGCCGCCCAGCAGGCGCAGGCCGCGCACGCCCACGGCGCAGGCGGTGGCCCCATCGCAGTCGTAGTCAGCGACGATGCACAGGCGCTGGCCAGCGGCGATGGCGTCGGCCAGCAGCACGGCGGCGGCTTGGGTGCCGAGCATGTCGGTGGGCGGCAGCAGGCGGGCCAAGCCGTCGTCCAGCTCTTCTTTGGCACTCACGCCGCGTGCGGCAAACAGGCGCGCCAGCAGCGGGTGAACGCCGGCTTGTTCCAGCGCCCAAGCGGCGCGGGGGGGAATGTCTCGGACGTGGATTTTCACAAGGACTCCAATACGGTGGCGATGGCGGGCGTGCGGCCCAAGGTGCTCAGGCGGCTCCACAGGCTGCGCGGGCGCAGTTCAAAGGTTTGGGCGCTGCGCTCGCTGCACAGCGTCAAGCTGACGGGCTCGCCGCGTTCAAGTTCGGCGCGCAGGGCGGCGCATTCGCTGGCGTCGATTTGCGCCCAAGCGGCGGCCCAACTGGCGGCGTCGCCTTGCAGTGCGGGCACGCGCAAGGCGGTGGGCATCAGCGGCGGGGTGGCGGGGCTGGTCGATGCGGTGGCGCTGGAAGTGCCTGCGGTGGGCCATGCGCCCGCGCCGCTGATCCAGAAGGCATTCACCGTCCATTGACGGCGTTCGCTGCGTGCGTCGTTCACCGGGTGGGTGTAGAGCAGCATTTGCATCTCGCTTTGCAGGCGGCGCAGCAGCCGGGTCGATGGCGTGGCGGGCAGCCATTCATGCACGTTGTGGCCCACCACACGGTCAATGCTGGCGCAAGGCAGATGCCGAAAGATCTCGCCACAAGCCAGCCAGCGGTGCGGTTCGGCCCAATGCAGCGTGATGCCGTCTTCCGCAAAGTACGGGCGCATGGCGGCCAGCAGCGTGCGCGATTCGGCCTCGGTCAGCGCCAAGTGCGCCGGGTCGGGCATGACCACGCGATCCATGCCGACTTGCCAGTGGCAGGGCGTTAACCAAGCCCAAGCGGTATCAGCGGCGGGGGCGGCTGGCTCGTCGGTCGCTGCGCTGAGGCCGTGCTGCGCGACATGGTGCGCAGCCCAGGGCGTCAGGCCGTCGTGCCCCGCCGTATCGCCGGGCAAACCCAGCGCCCGCGCCAAGGCGCGCTCGTGCGGCAAGGCCAGCGGCGGGGTGTCGTCGGGCGGGTCAAGGTCGGTGTGGGTGAGGCTCAAATGAGCCAGCAGATGCGTCAAATGGGGCAGACGCAAATCAGGCAGCGCGGCGCGGCAAGCTGGAGCGGTGCTGGCGGCATAGGGAATCAGCAGGTGCATCGGTGGATTCTCTCAGCTCTGTCTGGTGGCTAACTCCCAGAACCTGTAAGTCGATCAACCCGTCGGCACAATCCGCCCGACTGCTGACCTGGGCAGGGCGCTGCGGCCTTGAGCTGCGCCGCCAGCCGGGTCGGTGTTTTGTGTGTGTTCACCTTTCAGGAGATGGAAATCATGGGTTTGTTTGACATGTTCAAGAGCGACAGCGGCGAGAAAATGACCCCGCACTTGGCCTTTGCCACCGCACTGCTGTACATGATGGCTGCCGACGGCGAGATGGATGCCGAAGAAGTCGGCCATCTGCTGAGCGTGCTGGGCGGCCAAGACGACGGGCGCGGCACCATCGGCGTGGGCGCGCAAAGCCAAGCCTTGCTGGACTCGGCTGTGAAGTACCGCCGCAAGAACTCGGTCGAAACCTTCTTGCAAGAAGCCACGCCGCTGCTGACCGATGCGCAAAAGATGTGTATCTTGGTCAACCTGATCGACTCCTCGTTGGCCGACGGTCAACCCGAGCCCGAAGAGCAAGTGCTGCTGGGCAAGTTCTTGACCGCGTTTGGTGTGAGCGAAGATCGCTTTCGCCCGTTCTTTGACGTGATCGTGCTCAAGAGCGACCGCAGCGTGTTCACCAACGCCAATCACCCCAAAAATCAACCCGGCTACCAAGTCAAGCTGGCCGTTTAAGCGTTTTTCTTGTGCCCTTGCTGCGCGGGGGCACGTCTTGGGCTGGGTAAACTGCGAGTCACTGCCTGTTTGGGCAACTGGCTCGCAAACTGACCCACCTTCATGCAAATCCCCTACGAACTGATACTGGGCTGGCGTTACACCCGCGCCGGTCGTGCCACGCGGCGCAATGGCTTCATCTCTTTCATCTCGGGCGTGTCCATGCTGGGCATTGCGCTGGGGGTGGCGGCGCTGATCATCGTGCTGTCGGTGATGAATGGCTTCCAAAAAGAAGTACGCGACCGCATGTTGAGCGTGGTCTCGCATATCGAGATTTTTGCGCCCAACGGCGCGGCGTTGCCCAATGTCCCCCAGACCATGAAAGAGGTCTTCACCAACCGCAACGTGTTGGGTGCGGCCTCGTTCATCGGTGCGCAGGCGCTGTTGGCGCGTGGCGAAGACATGAAGGGCGCAATGGTGCGCGGCATCAACCCCGAGCAAGAACCCGGCGTGACCGACTTGGCGATGGCCTTGCGCGACAACGGCTTGAACCGTTTGGTGCCCGGTGGTTTTGGCGTGCTGCTGGGTTCTGACTTGGCCAAAAGTTTGGGCGTGCGTGAGGGCGATCAGGTCACGTTGATTGCGCCCAGCGGCCAAATCACCCCGGCGGGCGTGGTGCCGCGCTTGAAGCAAATGATGGTGGTGGGCACGTTCAATTCCGGCCACTACGAATACGACTCCACGCTGGTGCTGATGCATGAAAAAGATGCCGCCAAAATTTTCCGGCTGGAAGGCCCGACTGGCATCCGCCTCAAAATCCGCGATCTGCACCAAGCCCGCGAAGTCGCTGCCGAACTGGCCAGCACCTTGACCGGCGATTTACTGATCCGCGACTGGACGCGGCAAAACCGCACTTGGTTTGCCGCCGTGCAGCTGGAAAAACGCATGATGTTCATCATCTTGACGCTGATCGTGGCGGTGGCAGCCTTCAACTTGGTCTCCACGCTGGTGATGAGCGTCACCGACAAGCGCGCTGACATCGCCATCTTGCGCACGCTGGGCGCGAGCCCGCGCAGCATCATGGGCATTTTCATCGTGCAGGGCGCGATGGTGGGCGTGATTGGCACGCTGGCTGGCTTGCTGCTGGGGCTGGGCGTGGCCTACAACATTGACGTGATCGTGCCCGCACTTGAAAGCCTGCTGCACGCCAGCTTCTTGCCCAAAGACGTGTACCTGATCAACCGCATGCCCAGCGAACCGCAGCGCGCCGACATCTTGCCGATTGCCGTGATTTCGCTGGTGCTGGCCTTTGTGGCCACCATTTACCCGAGCTGGCGCGCCAGCCGCGTCAACCCCGCCGAGGCCTTGCGTTATGAATGATGAGTATGACGACCTGCTGTATCCGGTGGACTTTGATTCCACCGAAATCCAAGCTGACATCCCGCCCACCACGCCGGCTCAGGCTTTTGTCGCGCCCAAGCCCGTGCGCCGCTGGGCCATGCCTGCGGCCTTGGGCACCGTGGTACTCAGCTCTCAAGGTCTGACCAAACGTTTCACCGAAGGGCGCTTGGATGTGACGGTGCTGAACGGCGTGGATTTCGCCGTGTGCGCGGGCGAGACGGTGGCGATTGTGGGCGCATCGGGTTCGGGCAAAAGCACGCTGCTGCACCTGCTGGGTGGGCTGGACGCGCCCACCTCCGGCCAAGTGTGGCTGCATGGGCAAGACCTGTCGGGCTTGACTCCGACTGAGCAAGGCGCGCTGCGCAATCAGCACTTGGGCTTTGTGTACCAGTTTCACCATTTGCTGCCCGAGTTCAGCGCGCTGGAAAACGTCGCCATGCCGCTGTGGATACGCCGCAAAGCGCCCGAAGATGCCGCCCGAGTCGCCCAGCGCATGCTGACCCGCGTCGGGCTGGAAGACCGTTTGCATCACCGCCCGGCAGAACTCTCGGGCGGCGAGCGTCAGCGCGTGGCCATTGCCCGCGCCTTGGTCACCAAACCCGCCTGCGTGCTGGCCGACGAACCCACCGGCAACCTAGACCGTCACACCGCCGACGGCGTGTTTGCGCTGATGCTGGAGCTGGCGCGCGAACACAAAATGGCCTTCATCCTCGTCACCCACGACGACACCTTGGCCGCCCGCTGTAGCCGACAAATGCGCCTGGTGGGCGGCGTGCTGCAAGACTGACGATGTGGATCGACACCCATTGCCATCTGGATGCGCCCGAGTTCGCGCCCGATGTGCAAGCCGTGCGGGCACGAGCCGCTGCGCAGTGTGTGGCGCATTGCGTGATTCCGGCGGTGGCCCTCGCTCACTTTGACGCAGTGCGGGCCCTGGCGCATCAATACGGCGACAGCTACGCGCTGGGCATTCATCCGCTGTACGTGGCGCAAGCCGACGAAGCCGATCTGGCGGTGCTGGACGCGGCCTTGACCCAGCACCGCGCTGACCCGCATTTGGTCGCGGTGGGCGAAATTGGCCTTGATTTGTTTGTGCCCGAGTTGACGCGCAGCCCGCTGCGGGAGCGCCAGTTTTGGTTTTACCGCGAGCAGCTCAAGCTGGCGCGCCGACATGAGCTGCCGGTGATTTTGCATGTGCGCCGATCAGCCGATGCCTTGCTCAAGCCCCTGCGCGAGCTGGCTCCGGCGACGGGTTGGCGCGGCGTGGCCCATGCCTTCAACGGCAGCGTGCAGCAGGCGCGGGCGTTCATCGAACTGGGTTTCAAGTTGGGTTTTGGCGGCGCACTGACCTACGAACGCGCGCTGCAATTGCACCGTTTGGCGCAGGAACTGCCGCTGTCGGCGCTGGTGCTAGAGACCGATGCGCCCGACATTCCGCCGCATTGGCTGTACGTCACCGCCGCCGAGCGCGCCGCAGGCCAGCCGCCGCGCCGCAACGAACCCGCCGAATTACCCCGCATCGCCGCCGTCTTGGCCGAGTTGCGCGGCCTGCCACTGCAAGCCATCGCCGAAGCCACCACGCGCAACGCGCAAGCGGCGTTTCCGGGGCTGCGCTGTGATGATGCGCGGCGGTGTGGTGCTGGGTCGAGTTAAGACACGAGGCCAAACCGTCAGCCAGTCCCACATCTGTGTGTGAGCGGCCAAAACTGAGTTTCAGATAGAAATTGAGGTCATCAGCATGGATCAGGAATTCGTTATCGACTCAGACGGCTTGCACCAGGCCGTTGAGTTGATGAGTCGTGATTTCACTACTTCGGCTGGTTTGGATCTGCCGATAGAACTGCCACAAGTCGGGATTGGTTCCACGGCTGCACTGAACTCGCTGGCACCGAGCATTCTTGGGGGCGCGGCGCGCTTGGGCGATGCCACCTCATTGGCTCATATGGACCCGCCAACCCCGTGGATCACTTGGGCAATCACGCTTTGGAACGCATCGCTCAATCAAAATCTGCTCCACCCGGCCACATCACCTGTTGCTCGCCAAATGGAAGAACGTGTCGTGGCATGGCTCGCACCGTTTTTCGGTATGGATGGCGGACACATGACGCCGGGTTCGACAGTGGCCAACTTGACCGCGCTGTGGTCAGCACGAGAGTGCGCAGGTGTTACCGAGGTGATTGCATCAGACGGAGCGCATCTCTCGATTGCAAAAGCGGCGCATATCTTGGGCCTCAAATACCTGAGCGTACCCATAGACGCCAAGGGTTCGATGGATGCGGCGCAATTGCCGACCGACCTGCGCAAATCTGCTCTGGTTCTCACTGCTGGCGCAACCAGTACAGGTGCCATCGACCCACTTGATCTGGCCGGTAGGGCGGCTTGGACCCATGTCGATGCAGCCTGGGCTGGGCCTTTGCGGTTGAGTCAGCACGCCCACTTACTTGCTGGCATTGAGTCGGCCGACTCTGTCTCGGTATCTGCGCACAAGTGGCTTTTCCAACCCAAAGAGTCTGCGCTTGTTTTGTTCAAGGACACCGCGAAAGCCCACGCGGCGGTGAGCTTCGGTGGAGCGTACCTTGCAACCCCCAATGTTGGTGTTCTTGGTTCGCATGGTGCAGCTGCCACGGCTCTTTTGGCAACGCTGCTTGCATGGGGGCGTGAAGGCGTGGCTCAGCGCATTGAGCACTGCATGAACCTTGCGCGCTGTCTGAGCGATTTTGTGGCTGCTGACGAGCGCCTTGAGCTTTACGCGCAACCCCAAACCGGCATTGTGGTCTGGCGTCCCAAAGACGAGAACTTGTTCGACCAAGTGATGCATCAGTTGCCAGTTGGTTCCACGTCCACAACCACAATAGCGGGTGTGAAGTGGTTCCGCAATGTAGCGGCCAATCCCAGTGCCGACATTGACTTTCTTATTGATGCCATGCAGGGCATTTTGGGGTGATGTCGCGGGGCGTGCGGCCTGTGGCGACGGCATATGGGTGTTGTGCCCCGGTTGGGCGGGGAGCAGCCGTTTTGTTCCCCGATATGTTCCCCCGCTTGCTTGTGGCTGCCAATATCAGCCCTTATCGGCCCTTGTATGTCCCTAGAAGGCAAACCCTTGATTTCCCAAAGAAAAAGGCCGCTAACTGTATGTTGTTAGCGGCCTTTGTCAGTGCCAATGGCGGAGAGATAGGGATTTGAACCCTAGATACGGGAGTACCGTATACCGGATTTCGAGTCCGGCGCATTCGACCACTCTGCCATCTCTCCAGTAAATCGAAGCCGCGATTGTAGCAGCCTCTCGGGCACTTTTTGCCGTTGGTTTACAGCACTTGCGCGCCGCCCAAGTAGGGGCGCAGCGCTTCGGGCACGGTGATGGTGCCGTCGGCGTTCTGGTGGTTTTCCAGCACGGCGACCAAGGTGCGGCCCACGGCTAGACCCGAGCCGTTCAGGGTATGCACTAGCTCGTTCTTGCCCTGGGCGTTTTTGAAGCGCGCTTGCAGGCGGCGGGCCTGGAAGGCTTCGCAGTTAGAGACGGACGAGATCTCGCGGTAGGTGTTCTGCGCGGGCAGCCACACTTCCAGGTCATAGGTCTTGGTCGCGCCAAAGCCCATGTCGCCGCTGCACAGCAGCACCACGCGGTAGGGCAGCCCCAGCTTTTGCAGGATGGCTTCGGCGTGGCCGGTCATGGCTTCTAGGGCGTTGTAGCTCTCGTCGGGGTGGACGATTTGCACCATCTCGACCTTGTCAAACTGGTGCTGGCGGATCATGCCGCGCGTGTCGCGCCCGGCGCTGCCCGCTTCGGAGCGGAAGCAGGGCGTGTGCGCCGTCAGCTTGATCGGCAGCTCGGACGCGGCCAGCACCGTGTCGCGCACCACGTTGGTCATGGTGACTTCGGACGTGGGGATCAGGTACAGCGCCTCGCCTTCCCCCTCTTGCCCGCCCTTTTTGACGGCGAACAGGTCGGCCTCAAACTTGGGCAACTGGCCGGTGCCGCGCAGCGTGTCGGCGTTGACGATGTAGGGCGTGTAGCACTCGGTGTAGCCGTGCTCGGTGGTTTGCACATCCAACATGAACTGGGCCAGCGCCCGGTGCAGGCGGGCGATGGGGCCGCGCATGAAGGTAAAGCGCGCGCCCGAGAGCTTGACGCCCGTGTCAAAGTCCAGACCCAGGCGTGCGCCCAAGTCCACGTGGTCGCGGGCGTCAAAGCCCAGTTCTGCTGGGCTGCCGCCCAAGCCCGTAGCGGGGCTCCACTTGCGTACCTCAATGTTGCCGGTTTCGTCTGAGCCCACGGGCACGCTCTCGTGCGGCAGATTGGGTACGGCTTGCAGCAGCACTTGCAGCTCGGCTTGGATCACTTCCAACCGGGCGGCGGAGGTGTCCAACTCGACCTTGATGGCGGCGACTTGGGCCATCACCTCGTCGGTGCTTTGGCGCTTGGCTTTGAGCATCCCAATCTGCTTGGACAGGCTGTTGCGCTGGGCTTGCAGCTCTTCGGTGCGGGTTTGCAGGGTTTTGCGTTCGGTTTCCAGCGCCTTGAAGGCGTCCACGTCCAGATAGGGCTGGGGCGATTTGCGCTTTTCCAGACGGGCAACCACCGCGTCCAGGTCTTTACGTAACGAGAGGATGTCGAGCATCGTGCGATTTCAAAAGTTAAGGGGATAAAAATCAGTGCAAGTGATCGAGCTGGGCGGCGAGCGGGTCATCAGAGCGCAAGCCCTTGGGCAGCGGGAATTTGATGGTTTCTTCGATGCCGTCCATTTTGCGCACGGCAATCGCGCCCAGCGACTTGATGCGTTCCATCACCTGCTGCACCAAGATGTCAGGGGCCGACGCGCCTGCCGTCAGGCCCACGCGCAGCTTGCCGTCGAACCAAGCGGCTTGCAGCTCGTCGGCGTTGTCCACCATGTAAGCGTCGGTGCCCAGTTTGCGGGCCACTTCGCGCAGGCGGTTGCTGTTGGAGCTGGTCGGGCTGCCGACCACGATCACGATGTCCACCTGCCCGCTCAGCAGCTTGACCGCGTCTTGGCGGTTTTGCGTGGCGTAGCAAATGTCTTGCTGTTTGGGTTCGCGCACCAGCGGGAAACGCGCTTTCACGGCGGCGGCAATGTCGGCGGCATCGTCCACGCTCAGGGTGGTTTGCGTGACCACGGCCAGCTTGGAGCTTTGCGTGGGTTGAATGTGCGCCACATCTTCCACGTCTTCAACCAAGTGAATACCGCTGTCGAGCTGGCCCATCGTGCCTTCCACTTCAGGGTGGCCTTTGTGGCCGATCATGATGAATTCGTAGCCTTCTTTGGCCAGCTTGGCGACTTCAACATGCACCTTGGTGACCAGCGGGCAAGTCGCATCAAACACCCGAAACCCGCGCCGCTCGGCCTCGCGCTCTACCGACTTGGGCACGCCGTGCGCGCTGAACACCAGCGTCGCGCCCGGTGGCACATCGTTCAAGTCTTCGATGAAGATTGCGCCTTTGGACTTGAGGTCGTTCACCACGTAGGTGTTGTGCACGATCTCGTGGCGCACGTAGATCGGGCGGCCAAACTTGGAGATTGCACGTTCCACGATTTCGATGGCCCGATCCACGCCCGCGCAAAACCCGCGCGGTTCAGCCAAGATGATTTCGCCGCCGACGGTCATGGTCATCACAGCACCCCGATCACCAGCACTTCAAACGTCACCGGCTGGCTGGCCAATGGGTGGTTGAAGTCGAACACCACCGCGCCGTCGTCCAGCACTTGCTGCACGGCTCCGGCGTAGCGGCCTTGGCCGTCGGGTGTGGGAAATTCCACCACTTCGCCCACGGCGTACTGTTCCAGTGGGTCGCCCAGCTCGTTCAAGAGCTTGCGCGCCACGCGCTGCACCATGTCGGGGTTGCGCTGGCCGAAAGCCTCGCCGGGAGCCAGGTCGAACGTGGCGCGCACGCCTTCTTCCAAGCCCAGCAGGCGCTGCTCCACAGCGGGCGACAACTCGCCCGTGCCCAGCGACAGCGTGGCGGGCTTGCCCTCGAAGGTGTTGATGATGTCGCCCGCAGGCCCGGCCAAGCGGTAATGCAGCGTGAGGAAAGAACCCGGTTGAACAGTGGCCATGAAAATCCCGATTGAAAGTCTAGCTAAACTGCCTCGATTGTAGAAACCTGCCCTGACGGGGCTTTTTTATGGCGCTCAAAGACCTTCCCGCTGACGCTCAGCCACGCGAAAAACTGCTGGCCCGTGGCCCCGCAGCGCTCAGTGATGTGGAGCTGCTGGCGCTGTTGCTGCGCACCGGCATTGTCGGCAAAGGCGTGCTGCAACTGGCTGCCGAGCTGCTAGAGCCGCCCCCGGTGGGCTTTGGCGGCTTGGCCGGGTTGCTGCACACAGGCGTGGGCGAGCTTGATCGCATCAAAGGCTTAGGCCCGGCCAAACGCGCCGAACTGGTGGCGGTGCTGGAGCTGGCCCGCCGCGCCCTGGCCGAGCAACTGGCCGAGGGCGAAGTCTTTACCTCGCCAGACGCGGTCAAAAACTACCTGCAACTGCACTTGGCGCGCAAGCCGCACGAGGTGTTTGGCGTGCTGTTCTTAGACAGCCAAAACCGCCTGATCGCGTTTGAAGAACTGTTTCGCGGCACGCTGGCGCAAACCAGCGTCTACCCGCGTGAAGTCGTGCTGCGGGCGCTGCACCACCAAGCCGCCGCCGTGGTGCTGACCCACAACCACCCCAGCGGTGCGGTGCAACCCAGCCGTGCCGACGAGGCCCTGACCCAAACCCTGAAAGCCGCGCTGGCACTGGTGGATGTGCGGGTGCTAGACCACGTCATCGTTGCGCCGGGCAAAGCCTTGTCGATGGCCGAACAAGGCTTGCTTTGAACCCGCCTTGCCCATTTTGGTGATCTCATGAAACTCAACTCCCTGCAAGACCTCAGCCAAGTGCGGCGTCAATTGGCCGAAGCGCAAGCTGAAGCGGCGCTCAAAGAAGCCGCCCGCCGCGAGGCCGAACGCCGCCGCCAAGCCGAGCACAACCTGTTTTCCCGCGCCGTTGGAGTCGTGCAGCCTGTGCCCGACCCGCGCAAAGCGCATCTGAAGCCGCCGCCGCCCGAGCCGCTGGCGCTGCAACAGCAACTCGACGACCAAGCCGTGCTGCGCGAAGCCCTGAGCGATGTCTTTGATGTGGGCACCCTGCTGGAAACCGACGAGCAACTGAGCTTTCGCCGCCCCGGCATCGGCCCCGACGTGACACGCAAACTGCGCCGTGGCGAGTGGAGCATTCAGCGCGAACTGGATTTGCACGGCCTGCGCACCGAAGAGGCCCGCGACGCGCTGGGCGGCTTCATCCGCGAAGCCGTGAAACACGGCCTGCGCTGCGTGCGCGTGGTGCATGGCAAAGGGCTGGGTTCACCGGGCAAAACCCCGGTGCTCAAGTCCCGCGTGCAAAGCTGGCTGATCCAAAAAAACGAAGTGCTGGCCTTCGTGCAAGCCAAACCCGCCGAAGGCGGTGCCGGGGCGCTGTTGGTGCTGTTGCAGGGCGGGCGCGATCAGCGTTGAGGTCAGACGACAAGGCTTCACCCACCCCGGTTGCGCATCCAATCAGCGGTTTTGAAGAAGCTGTCGTTCAGGCGGGTGCGCAGGTCGTCGGGCACTTCGGTTTCGGTCATGGCTTGGTTCATGCAAGCCAGCCACTGGTCGCGCTCTTGAATGCCGATGCTGAAAGGCATGTGGCGCATTTTCAGGCGCGGGTGGCCGAAGCGTTCTTGGTAGTGGTCGGGGCCACCCAGCCAGCCGCACAGGAACCAAAACAGCTTCTGGCGGGCATCGTCCAGCGTGCTGCCGTGGCTGGCGCGCAGCACGGCG
>ERZ724524.1944-NODE-1944-length-13727-cov-11.085430_pt1 | contig 13727 bp, 10 predicted proteins | sample MGYA00376057_ERZ724524 | MGnify/ENA primary metagenome ERZ724524 (study PRJEB28724, sample SAMN07190888) | wastewater metagenome | isolation source: influent of sewage treatment plant in Hong Hong | place: USA: Christiansburg, Virginia | collected 2016-03-01 ...
AGCGGGCTATATGCTATCGTGTTTTTCATGAAATGCGCACTTACGACTTGGATTTTATCCAAGTCAAAGTTTGCGTAAGGGGAATCCCCTTAACCCCAAAAGCAAAACCCACATAAGGCAACTGCATGGCAATTTATCATTGCTCGACTAAAACGGTGAATCGAAGTTCGGGGCGAACTGCGGTTGCATCTGCTGCATATCGTGCAGGAGAAAAATTAGAAGATGAGCGCACAGGACTGACGCATGACTTTACGAGAAAAGATGGTGTTGTCCATACTGAAATTCTATCTAATTTAGATATTCAAATTGACCGTGGTGAACTTTGGAACTTAGCAGAAAAATCCGAAAATCGAAAAGATGCTCGAACCGCTAGAGAATGGGTGATTGCCCTACCTGATGAATTAAACCCTGATCAACGCAAGGACTTGGCAAAAGACTTTGCCAGGTCCTTCGTTGATCGCTATGACGTGATCGCAGATTTAGCCATCCATGAACCTAGCAAAGGCGGTAATGATAAGAACCATCACGCTCATATCATGCTCACCAGCCGAAAGGCAGAGCTAGATACAGACAACAAATTGACCCTGACCAATAAAACCGAGATTGAGTTAAGCAACGCCAAACGCAAAAGCTTAAATATGGGTACAACCCAAGACGAAATTAAACAGATTCGGGAAACGTGGGCAAATTTAGCCAATCATGCATTGGAACGTGCAGGTATTCAGGACAAAATCGACCATCGTAGCTATGCAGATCAAGGCAACAGACTACAAGCCACCATCCATGAGGGGACGTCAGTGACCCAATTGCGCAGGCAAGGTATAGACACCGAAATCAGCCGTTTTAATGACAATATTAAACAACAGAATTTCAAATATTTAAATCAACAGACACTCACCAAAGAAAGCACTCTGAAAAATGGTTTAAGCCGTGTCGATCAAGACTTTGAACAATGGCAAAAGAACCAAGAAGCGAAGCGCTTACAGCTCGAACAGCAAAAACTAGAACAACAACGAATTGAACAAGCCAATCGTAAGGCATCACAAGACTTAGACAGAGGCGGATTATCGCTATGAGTAATCAAAACGACCTAGATGACCAGTTATATATTTTATTGGCTTCCATGAAAGAATATCGAGAAACCATAGCCGACGATAAGAAGCGATTAGAGCAATTTTATAAGAGTGTTGATAAGAATATCATCCAAGAACTTAATAGTGCCTTAAACCGCTCAAAAAACGCCATAGATGCGAAATTTTCAGATAGTTTATCGAATGCTCATACTCGACTAGAACAATCCGCTAAATTACTTGATGAAAAAACCAAAGTGTTAAACCAAACCGCCAACCGCTTAGATCGAAATTTTGATAACCGCTTTCTTATCTTGTATTCCAGTATTTTTATTGGATTAGTGGTACTGGTCGTGATGTGCTTATATTTATTCATTCCAAGTTGGGATGAAATCAAGCAACGTAGAGAACTTGCTGAACGATACAACATGGAAATCCAAATGTGCCTTGTCGATGGAAAAGAAAAACCCTGTGTTCGTATCATGCGGAATCAATGTAATTATGGTGGTGGGGATTTGTGTGTGATTGACCCTAAATAAAAACAAACAGAGAACATAGAAGATGTTTATTGCTCATTTACCATCAGGCTATATCCTTGCTAAATTTTTGGATAAAAAATTAAAGCAAACTAAAATTAGTAAAAAAGCTTTTTTCACTATCATTATGATAGGAGCTGTTTTTCCTGATATTGATCTATTTTATTTTTATCTATTTGATAATAGGTCAGTTCATCATCATAAGTATTTCTTACATTGGTTCTCCTTTTGGATTCCAATTTTCCTGATATCTTATTTTTACTTTAAATTTTCTAAATACACTTCAAGATTAGCTCTAGCAATAGTTTTACTTTCAAGTGCTGCTCTTCTGCATATATCTTTAGATACGTTTGTAGGTGATGTTTGGTTATTTGCACCGTTTATTGATAAGCCATACGTATTCTTTGAGGTAACTTCTCGCTATCAACCATGGTGGTTGAACTTTATTTTTCATTGGTCTTTTTTTGTAGAAATAATAATATGTTTTATAGCTTTTATCCTTTACTTAAAAAAATAAAGTTATCTATTCTTTGTGTTTAAAATCACAAGTGAAACACTATACATGGCAAAAAAAATGCACCATAAAATTAAATATATATTATGGTTATAGTGAATAGTATTTGCGATAAGGCTAAAAAAAGAATCATTTTCTACCAAAAGCATCAAAAAAAATAAAAAAATAAAGTTGAGGAATCCAATTCGAATAACATATTTTAAATTTTTCAAAAAAACTATAACTAGACTTACAATTATACTAATGATGCCAAAGAACCCCACTAACACACTGTCATCATCTGAAGATCCTTGCATGTCCCTTAAATAAACATATTCATCTATTCCATAAGGAGAAAATGTAACGAATCCTTTAGTTAAAGAATCGAAACATATAGCCATTACACCTGAAATCATTAAAAAAGAAACTATTAAATATTTTAATTTCATATACCAGTATATCCCATTCCATGTTTCCAATAGTCAGGCAATAAGCGAGGTGTGGCTACACATGTTTTACAAGTGTCCGGCTTCGAATAAATTACACCTTTTAAGGCTTCCTTGATTGATTCCTGCCAATTTCTTGAACGGTTGTAAACTTTACTAGGATTTTCAAAGTTTGCTTTATTGGTTGTTGTATCTAAATAGGAATCTAATCCTTTTTCCCCTGCATTGTGTAAAATAGTAGCTTCTCTTGAAGTAAGCTGACGTCCTATTTTTTGTTGTTTTAAATATATATTTTTTGCAACTAAATCAGTTGATATTTGAGGATTTGTTGTAATGAGATCAAATGCTTTTCTTAATCTATTTTTATCTGTTTCAGGGTAACCTAGTAAATCTGCGGCTAAACCTAATTGCATTTCACCAAGCCCATAGCTTCTATGTGCTTTCACACCAAAGCCATCTCTTGCATAAGCTACATAGTTTTTAGCTATTGCGGCACTAGAAAAATATTTTTCTTGAAAAACAATTGACGCTACAGCTAGAGGATCTACATTATATTTTTTAGCTGATTCATTAATAGGCTGATTATAGTAAGCAACCATAATTAATCCATCAGGAGCAGGAACAGAATGAACTATTTGAACTTGATTAACATTATGGTTTTGGATTGAACTTGTAGTATGAGCTACTAATTTCACCCTATGTTCCGTATGTTTTACTCTACTATCACTCTCTTTTGTATAAGTTACGCCCATAAATGGTCTAGGTTCAAGCAATCTTCCAGTAGGTAGAAATACATTAAATCGTACACTACAGTTTTTTGCATTTTCATTTTTTTGTAATTGGAAACTCGCCTCTACAGATATTCCAGTAGCATGGATTTTTAATTTACTTGTTTCGAATTTTCGCCCTGTATCTTGAGAAATAAACTGAGCTGTAAAAGAAAAATTTGTATAATCTGACAGACCTTTCAATCTTAATTGTGCGTAACAAACTGTCATAGTTTATTAATCCTCATCTGGTACTTGATCAGGATAATCATGATTTTCAAGCAAATGGAAATACACTTCTTCTTCATTTTCTGTATGAATACGTTGAGTATACCCATTATCATCAGTAATTCCTTCGAATCGCTTTCCTGACTCACTTACAGCAAAATAAGCCTTATTTTTATATGGGGTATTTTCACTGTTTGTTAGTTGTACACTTAAGTTAAAATTTCCCTTATTTATTGGCAAAATTGGAAAATGACTGACAACGTGTTCCCCACTTTCAAATTTATGCTGTCCTGCTCTGACTACAAATTTTCCACCCATATTTCATCTCTATTTATCAAAACCTCATTATTTTGTTAAATTATACTCAAATAATTTTTATATCTGTGATTTTTATGTCCTTGGTTGTAGCGTTTAACTTGGATGACTATGCCATCCTCGCAACAGATAAAAGAGGCGTTCTAAATTACATCGATGAAAACAAAGAAAATCATGTACTCAGTACAGATGATACCTATCAAAAATTAAGAAAAATCCCTTTTGGCTTCTTTGCCTCAGCAGGCGACTACCTCATAACGGAATGTTTCTATGCCGAATGTATGACGCAGACACCAAAAAAAAGAAATTTAGATCAAATCTTAGAAAATACCTACCATAAATACTGCAATTTAAAAGGAGTTTGCCATTTTGCAGAAATAACAACCATTTTGTTAATTGCTAAGGGTTGTCATCAAAATGGAGATTTTTCCAAAGATGCCATATTAGAAATAAATATTGAATTTCAGAGCATCAAAATTCAAGAAGTTGCCCCAATGAACCTAGTTGCGTTAATGGCGAACATGAATCCTGACCAAAATTTTTGGGATAAAATGGCAAGCTACTTACATACATCAAGAGATTTTAATCACTTTGAAGATTTTTTTAACTATCACGTCCACCTCATAAAACACATATGGCAAGAACAACTCAAATTTGATGACTTAATATCACACCATATTGACTTTTATTTTCATGATAGAAGAACAAGTAAAGGAATATTACTCTCAGCCGAAGAATTTCAACCACTTCATTTAGACCTGAAAAGTATATTAAATTAAGAACCGAGCGAGTGTCTACGAGCGATTGAGCACCATCAAAATTTTCGCCCCGCCTTTTCCTTGATTACAAAACTTCCTTTCGCAACTTAACGAGATTAACCGAGCAAAGCGACTGTATAACATTTGATTTAGATCGAGCGGAAGCTCGAAAAAAACATATGAGCGAAGCGAATTCATAGTTGCTTTGCTTTTAGATTTCACAAACAGAATTAACTAAAACTGCCCCTCGAATCGAGCGAAGCGAGATTCAATAGAGTACGAACGAAGTGAGTACCTAGGGCAGTTTTAACCACTCCCCTCTTTTTAATATTTTTATAATTTTATAATTTTAGGTTGATTATTATTATTTATAATCAATGGATTGCGGTTGTATATCTATACGTTTATGCAGTCTTATCTATACGTTTATGCAGTCTTATCTATACGTTTATGCAGTCTTATCTATACGTTTATGCAGTATTGATATACGCATTTAATCAATGTAATATAATTACAGCTAAAAACAATGTATGTATAAAAAATGGCAAATGATTTAGTTGTTAAAAATAATGCGTTAATTGATGCAAGTTATACATTAAGTCTTATTGAACAACGCTTAATTGGATTGGCTTTGGTTAAAGCCAATAATCAGCATCAAGAAATCACAAGCGATACAGTACTCACCATCCATGCAGGGGAATATGCTGAACAATTTAAGGTTGATGGTTCAGTGGCTTATCGAGCATTAAAAGAAGCATCAGAACGTCTATTTTTACGCTATTTCTCATATACATTGTATGGTTTAGAGTTTGGGAAGGAATACACTCTTAAACGCCCTAAAAAGCTAAGAGATTGTGATATTCCCACCATTATGAAATCACGTTGGGTGCAGAAGATTGGTTATACCGAATCGGAGGGATTGTTACACTTTCAACTGACCAGTGATGTTGTTCTATTGGTTGCCAATTCAAAAGAATACTTCACAAGCTACTACCTTTCACAAACGACCGACTTTACCAGTACCTATGCTACTCGTTTATTTGAATTATTAATGAAATGGAAAAATGTAGGGCATATTCCATTTATTGAAATACAGCAGTTACGAGGGCAGTTAGGTGTAGAACCAAAACAATATAAAATAATTTCTAACTTCAAATTACGTGTCCTAGATGTAGCCGTAGACCAAGTTAATCAGCATTCTGACTATAAAATTGAATATGAACAACATAAGCAAGGGCGCACGATTACAGGATTCTCATTCAAATTTAAGCCTAAAGTGGCTAAGTCCACAAAACAGATAAATTCCAAACGTGACCCTAATACGCCTGACTTTTTTATCAAAATGACCGATGCACAACGTCACTTATTCGCCAATAAAATGTCTGAAATGCTTGAAATGAGTAAGTATTCTCAGGGTACTGAAAGCTACCAACAGTTTGCGATCCGTATCGCGGATATGCTTTTAGAACCTGAAAAATTCAGAGAGCTGTATCCAATCTTAGAAAAAGCTGGGTTTAAGGGATAAGATGATTAATGAATAAAAGTGCTTTTATAAAAAGATTCTTAGAAATTTATGTAAATACAACTTTACCCCATCCTGATGATGCCTATACCCACATAGATTTTGATGTAATGATTAGTCCTAAATGTAATGATAGGAGTTGCATTGCTGTATTTTCAGGTGATGACGTAATCTTTCCTATCATTTTAGAAATAACCGACAATCCATATCATATAGAACTTGGATATATTGACGTCTTTCTAATCGCAAATAAGCCTGTTAGAAAAAGTAAGAAACAAAGAGACTTACTAAAATTAATTATGAAATATCTTCAAACAAACAACTTGATAAAAATTAGTCATGACTAATTTTTATCAAGAATAAGTAAATCAAAAAGCTGTCTATCCCGATCTTCCGTTAAATACTCGTTGAGTTCAGCCAGTATTTTTTCTTTGTTGGCTTCATTGGCATTCATTTTTTTAATCAAATAAGAACCGAGCAAAATTTTACGCCGAGTATCATCTTTTCTTTCTTGTTCCTTTTGCTTCGTTTTTTCTCTTGATTCAATCGCCTGTTTCTGTGCTTTTAACTGTTTCAGTTTCTCTAACTGGGCTTCAATTTTCTTTTCAATATTTTCGGCATATTTTGTCATAACGGTTAATTTTTGGATATAGAAAACCACTCAAGCATAAGACCCTATGAATTGAAATTCAAGCGGGTAATATGCTATTGTGTTTTTCATGAAATGCGCACTTACGACTTGGATTTTATCCAAGTCAAAGTTTGCGTAAGGGGAATCCCCTTAACCCCAAAAGCAAAACCCACATAAGGCAACTGCATGGCAATTTATCATTGCTCGACTAAAACGGTGAATCGAAGTTCGGGGCGAACTGCGGTTGCATCTGCTGCATATCGTGCAGGAGAAAAATTAGAAGATGAGCGCACAGGACTGACGCATGACTTTACGAGAAAAGATGGTGTTGTCCATACTGAAATTCTATCTAATTTAGATATTCAAATTGACCGTGGTGAACTTTGGAACTTAGCAGAAAAATCCGAAAATCGAAAAGATGCTCGAACCGCTAGAGAATGGGTGATTGCCCTACCTGATGAATTAAACCCTGATCAACGCAAGGACTTGGCAAAAGACTTTGCCAGGTCCTTCGTTGATCGCTATGACGTGATCGCAGATTTAGCCATCCATGAACCTAGCAAAGGCGGTAATGATAAGAACCATCACGCTCATATCATGCTCACCAGCCGAAAGGCAGAGCTAGATACAGACAACAAATTGACCCTGACCAATAAAACCGAGATTGAGTTAAGCAACGCCAAACGCAAAAGCTTAAATATGGGTACAACCCAAGACGAAATTAAACAGATTCGGGAAACGTGGGCAAATTTAGCCAATCATGCATTGGAACGTGCAGGTATTCAGGACAAAATCGACCATCGTAGCTATGCAGATCAAGGCAACAGACTACAAGCCACCATCCATGAGGGGACGTCAGTGACCCAATTGCGCAGGCAAGGTATAGACACCGAAATCAGCCGTTTTAATGACAATATTAAACAACAGAATTTCAAATATTTAAATCAACAGACACTCACCAAAGAAAGCACTCTGAAAAATGGTTTAAGCCGTGTCGATCAAGACTTTGAACAATGGCAAAAGAACCAAGAAGCGAAGCGCTTACAGCTCGAACAGCAAAAACTAGAACAACAACGAATTGAACAAGCCAATCGTAAGGCATCACAAGACTTAGACAGAGGCGGATTATCGCTATGAGTAATCAAAACGACCTAGATGACCAGTTATATATTTTATTGGCTTCCATGAAAGAATATCGAGAAACCATAGCCGACGATAAGAAGCGATTAGAGCAATTTTATAAGAGTGTTGATAAGAATATCATCCAAGAACTTAATAGTGCCTTAAACCGCTCAAAAAACGCCATAGATGCGAAATTTTCAGATAGTTTATCGAATGCTCATACTCGACTAGAACAATCCGCTAAATTACTTGATGAAAAAACCAAAGTGTTAAACCAAACCGCCAACCGCTTAGATCGAAATTTTGATAACCGCTTTCTTATCTTGTATTCCAGTATTTTTATTGGATTAGTGGTACTGGTCGTGATGTGCTTATATTTATTCATTCCAAGTTGGGATGAAATCAAGCAACGTAGAGAACTTGCTGAACGATACAACATGGAAATCCAAATGTGCCTTGTCGATGGAAAAGAAAAACCCTGTGTTCGTATCATGCGGAATCAATGTAATTATGGTGGTGGGGATTTGTGTGTGATTGACCCTAAATAAAAACAAACAGAGAACATAGAAGATGTTTATTGCTCATTTACCATCAGGCTATATCCTTGCTAAATTTTTGGATAAAAAATTAAAGCAAACTAAAATTAGTAAAAAAGCTTTTTTCACTATCATTATGATAGGAGCTGTTTTTCCTGATATTGATCTATTTTATTTTTATCTATTTGATAATAGGTCAGTTCATCATCATAAGTATTTCTTACATTGGTTCTCCTTTTGGATTCCAATTTTCCTGATATCTTATTTTTACTTTAAATTTTCTAAATACACTTCAAGATTAGCTCTAGCAATAGTTTTACTTTCAAGTGCTGCTCTTCTGCATATATCTTTAGATACGTTTGTAGGTGATGTTTGGTTATTTGCACCGTTTATTGATAAGCCATACGTATTCTTTGAGGTAACTTCTCGCTATCAACCATGGTGGTTGAACTTTATTTTTCATTGGTCTTTTTTTGTAGAAATAATAATATGTTTTATAGCTTTTATCCTTTACTTAAAAAAATAAAGTTATCTATTCTTTGTGTTTAAAATCACAAGTGAAACACTATACATGGCAAAAAAAATGCACCATAAAATTAAATATATATTATGGTTATAGTGAATAGTATTTGCGATAAGGCTAAAAAAAGAATCATTTTCTACCAAAAGCATCAAAAAAAATAAAAAAATAAAGTTGAGGAATCCAATTCGAATAACATATTTTAAATTTTTCAAAAAAACTATAACTAGACTTACAATTATACTAATGATGCCAAAGAACCCCACTAACACACTGTCATCATCTGAAGATCCTTGCATGTCCCTTAAATAAACATATTCATCTATTCCATAAGGAGAAAATGTAACGAATCCTTTAGTTAAAGAATCGAAACATATAGCCATTACACCTGAAATCATTAAAAAAGAAACTATTAAATATTTTAATTTCATATACCAGTATATCCCATTCCATGTTTCCAATAGTCAGGCAATAAGCGAGGTGTGGCTACACATGTTTTACAAGTGTCCGGCTTCGAATAAATTACACCTTTTAAGGCTTCCTTGATTGATTCCTGCCAATTTCTTGAACGGTTGTAAACTTTACTAGGATTTTCAAAGTTTGCTTTATTGGTTGTTGTATCTAAATAGGAATCTAATCCTTTTTCCCCTGCATTGTGTAAAATAGTAGCTTCTCTTGAAGTAAGCTGACGTCCTATTTTTTGTTGTTTTAAATATATATTTTTTGCAACTAAATCAGTTGATATTTGAGGATTTGTTGTAATGAGATCAAATGCTTTTCTTAATCTATTTTTATCTGTTTCAGGGTAACCTAGTAAATCTGCGGCTAAACCTAATTGCATTTCACCAAGCCCATAGCTTCTATGTGCTTTCACACCAAAGCCATCTCTTGCATAAGCTACATAGTTTTTAGCTATTGCGGCACTAGAAAAATATTTTTCTTGAAAAACAATTGACGCTACAGCTAGAGGATCTACATTATATTTTTTAGCTGATTCATTAATAGGCTGATTATAGTAAGCAACCATAATTAATCCATCAGGAGCAGGAACAGAATGAACTATTTGAACTTGATTAACATTATGGTTTTGGATTGAACTTGTAGTATGAGCTACTAATTTCACCCTATGTTCCGTATGTTTTACTCTACTATCACTCTCTTTTGTATAAGTTACGCCCATAAATGGTCTAGGTTCAAGCAATCTTCCAGTAGGTAGAAATACATTAAATCGTACACTACAGTTTTTTGCATTTTCATTTTTTTGTAATTGGAAACTCGCCTCTACAGATATTCCAGTAGCATGGATTTTTAATTTACTTGTTTCGAATTTTCGCCCTGTATCTTGAGAAATAAACTGAGCTGTAAAAGAAAAATTTGTATAATCTGACAGACCTTTCAATCTTAATTGTGCGTAACAAACTGTCATAGTTTATTAATCCTCATCTGGTACTTGATCAGGATAATCATGATTTTCAAGCAAATGGAAATACACTTCTTCTTCATTTTCTGTATGAATACGTTGAGTATACCCATTATCATCAGTAATTCCTTCGAATCGCTTTCCTGACTCACTTACAGCAAAATAAGCCTTATTTTTATATGGGGTATTTTCACTGTTTGTTAGTTGTACACTTAAGTTAAAATTTCCCTTATTTATTGGCAAAATTGGAAAATGACTGACAACGTGTTCCCCACTTTCAAATTTATGCTGTCCTGCTCTGACTACAAATTTTCCACCCATATTTCATCTCTATTTATCAAAACCTCATTATTTTGTTAAATTATACTCAAATAATTTTTATATCTGTGATTTTTATGTCCTTGGTTGTAGCGTTTAACTTGGATGACTATGCCATCCTCGCAACAGATAAAAGAGGCGTTCTAAATTACATCGATGAAAACAAAGAAAATCATGTACTCAGTACAGATGATACCTATCAAAAATTAAGAAAAATCCCTTTTGGCTTCTTTGCCTCAGCAGGCGACTACCTCATAACGGAATGTTTCTATGCCGAATGTATGACGCAGACACCAAAAAAAAGAAATTTAGATCAAATCTTAGAAAATACCTACCATAAATACTGCAATTTAAAAGGAGTTTGCCATTTTGCAGAAATAACAACCATTTTGTTAATTGCTAAGGGTTGTCATCAAAATGGAGATTTTTCCAAAGATGCCATATTAGAAATAAATATTGAATTTCAGAGCATCAAAATTCAAGAAGTTGCCCCAATGAACCTAGTTGCGTTAATGGCGAACATGAATCCTGACCAAAATTTTTGGGATAAAATGGCAAGCTACTTACATACATCAAGAGATTTTAATCACTTTGAAGATTTTTTTAACTATCACGTCCACCTCATAAAACACATATGGCAAGAACAACTCAAATTTGATGACTTAATATCACACCATATTGACTTTTATTTTCATGATAGAAGAACAAGTAAAGGAATATTACTCTCAGCCGAAGAATTTCAACCACTTCATTTAGACCTGAAAAGTATATTAAATTAAGAACCGAGCGAGTGTCTACGAGCGATTGAGCACCATCAAAATTTTCGCCCCGCCTTTTCCTTGATTACAAAACTTCCTTTCGCAACTTAACGAGATTAACCGAGCAAAGCGACTGTATAACATTTGATTTAGATCGAGCGGAAGCTCGAAAAAAACATATGAGCGAAGCGAATTCATAGTTGCTTTGCTTTTAGATTTCACAAACAGAATTAACTAAAACTGCCCCTCGAATCGAGCGAAGCGAGATTCAATAGAGTACGAACGAAGTGAGTACCTAGGGCAGTTTTAACCACTCCCCTCTTTTTAATATTTTTATAATTTTATAATTTTAGGTTGATTATTATTATTTATAATCAATGGATTGCGGTTGTATATCTATACGTTTATGCAGTCTTATCTATACGTTTATGCAGTCTTATCTATACGTTTATGCAGTCTTATCTATACGTTTATGCAGTATTGATATACGCATTTAATCAATGTAATATAATTACAGCTAAAAACAATGTATGTATAAAAAATGGCAAATGATTTAGTTGTTAAAAATAATGCGTTAATTGATGCAAGTTATACATTAAGTCTTATTGAACAACGCTTAATTGGATTGGCTTTGGTTAAAGCCAATAATCAGCATCAAGAAATCACAAGCGATACAGTACTCACCATCCATGCAGGGGAATATGCTGAACAATTTAAGGTTGATGGTTCAGTGGCTTATCGAGCATTAAAAGAAGCATCAGAACGTCTATTTTTACGCTATTTCTCATATACATTGTATGGTTTAGAGTTTGGGAAGGAATACACTCTTAAACGCCCTAAAAAGCTAAGAGATTGTGATATTCCCACCATTATGAAATCACGTTGGGTGCAGAAGATTGGTTATACCGAATCGGAGGGATTGTTACACTTTCAACTGACCAGTGATGTTGTTCTATTGGTTGCCAATTCAAAAGAATACTTCACAAGCTACTACCTTTCACAAACGACCGACTTTACCAGTACCTATGCTACTCGTTTATTTGAATTATTAATGAAATGGAAAAATGTAGGGCATATTCCATTTATTGAAATACAGCAGTTACGAGGGCAGTTAGGTGTAGAACCAAAACAATATAAAATAATTTCTAACTTCAAATTACGTGTCCTAGATGTAGCCGTAGACCAAGTTAATCAGCATTCTGACTATAAAATTGAATATGAACAACATAAGCAAGGGCGCACGATTACAGGATTCTCATTCAAATTTAAGCCTAAAGTGGCTAAGTCCACAAAACAGATAAATTCCAAACGTGACCCTAATACGCCTGACTTTTTTATCAAAATGACCGATGCACAACGTCACTTATTCGCCAATAAAATGTCTGAAATGCTTGAAATGAGTAAGTATTCTCAGGGTACTGAAAGCTACCAACAGTTTGCGATCCGTATCGCGGATATGCTTTTAGAACCTGAAAAATTCAGAGAGCTGTATCCAATCTTAGAAAAAGCTGGGTTTAAGGGATAAGATGATTAATGAATAAAAGTGCTTTTATAAAAAGATTCTTAGAAATTTATGTAAATACAACTTTACCCCATCCTGATGATGCCTATACCCACATAGATTTTGATGTAATGATTAGTCCTAAATGTAATGATAGGAGTTGCATTGCTGTATTTTCAGGTGATGACGTAATCTTTCCTATCATTTTAGAAATAACCGACAATCCATATCATATAGAACTTGGATATATTGACGTCTTTCTAATCGCAAATAAGCCTGTTAGAAAAAGTAAGAAACAAAGAGACTTACTAAAATTAATTATGAAATATCTTCAAACAAACAACTTGATAAAAATTAGTCATGACTAATTTTTATCAAGAATAAGTAAATCAAAAAGCTGTCTATCCCGATCTTCCGTTAAATACTCGTTGAGTTCAGCCAGTATTTTTTCTTTGTTGGCTTCATTGGCATTCATTTTTTTAATCAAATAAGAACCGAGCAAAATTTTACGCCGAGTATCATCTTTTCTTTCTTGTTCCTTTTGCTTCGTTTTTTCTCTTGATTCAATCGCCTGTTTCTGTGCTTTTAACTGTTTCAGTTTCTCTAACTGGGCTTCAATTTTCTTTTCAATATTTTCGGCATATTTTGTCATAACGGTTAATTTTTGGATATAGAAAACCACTCAAGCATAAGACCCTATGAATTGAAATTCAAGCGGGTAATATGCTATTGTGTTTTTCATGAAATGCGCACTTACGACTTGGATTTTATCCAAGTCAAAGTTTG
>ERZ724524.1952-NODE-1952-length-13688-cov-15.434754_pt1 | contig 13688 bp, 14 predicted proteins | sample MGYA00376057_ERZ724524 | MGnify/ENA primary metagenome ERZ724524 (study PRJEB28724, sample SAMN07190888) | wastewater metagenome | isolation source: influent of sewage treatment plant in Hong Hong | place: USA: Christiansburg, Virginia | collected 2016-03-01 ...
GAGAAAGGCCCTTATCTTACGGTGGTTGGCTACTTGTGTGTAATGGGATGGGTTGTAGGGATACCTTGGCTTAGCTCTGCGTTAACGATGCTCGACAAAGGCTTGGGTGCATTGATTGCATTGGAAAATTCGCCAATTGCCAAAAAAGTTGATGCTGCGATCAGATGGGCAATCGAATTGGCCCAGCGCTGGCAGAAAGCTAAGCCTGAGCAGCAAACCGAGCAGGAGGATGGCCTGCTTTCTGCTGATGAACTTGGGCTTGCCAAGCAGCATCAGGAGAATCTTCGTTTTGCTGAACGTGAAGTTGTTTCAGAAGACCAACGGCACCAGTTGGAACTGGCGTCAGCCATCAATGATTTTGAGATTGCAAAGAAGGACTTGGCAGATACTATTGATGCTGCTCCAACTGATTTTGAGCATTATCTTCGTCTCCGTGCTACACAAAAGCTACTTAATATGGCTGACAAGAAATTCCGTGTGGCAAAAAATGTAGATGATTTGAGCGCCGATGATTTGTTCCTTGTGCGCATTGCTTCTGATCTTATTAAAGCAAAGCCAGAGCTTAGCAAGGAGGCTGCTGCGCGCCTGGATCGTTTGCTGACTGAGCGTTATGGTAAAAAGCTCACTCCCTTTGTTTTTGAAGAACTTATTGCATCATGGGCTAAGCGTGCTGAAGCATTGGGGGGGAAATGGAACACCAGCAACCGTAATTATGCCAAGGATAGTATGCTGCTGAAAAGGCTAGGTCATGCCAAAGATATTCAAATCGAGCTGTCTGCTGAGGAGTCGGTAGAGTTATCCAGACTTGAAACTGAGGTGCCTGTACAAAAACAGGCTCTTGATGAGCTGGATACTCAGCAGCGTGATATCAAGCGCTATGTTGGTGCTGCTGAAGGTTTTCTGCAATTGTTGGAAAAAACACCTGAACAAATTGAAGAGGAAGATCGTAGCTACTTGCTTGAGGATGGCGCACATATTGGCAAGCTTCTTATTGATTGTGCAGAGAACGACAAGAAGTTTAAGGACTTGGCGGAGGAAGATCAGTCTTTGGTTACTGGTTATGCCAATATTTTCCAGAGAGAATCTGAGAATCGTATGAAAGAAATTTTGGAGGTTACTGTATGAACCCGAGCGAAATTCTTGGCTTTTTATTGCCACAGTTGAACGACCCTTTGCAGATGGTATTTCTTGCCATCATTTTATTGATGATGGGGGTTACCATCATTAGTGCACATCGATCTGCGCATCCTGCATCGTGGGAGAAGAAATGGAATCGAGGAACACCTGATGACTCCAGTGATGATCTGGATATTGAGCATGGCAGTGTAACTGACCTCTGGCATGCCGTGGCAACAGCCCCAGAAAAACTGGCTGAAATCATGCCAGGCATGCTGTTGGTTATTGGCTTGTTAGGCACTTTTCTTGGCTTAGGTTTGGCGCTTAATCATGCATCGAATATTCTTGGCCAAGCAGATGCCTTAAGTGCAAGTGGTGCCGCAAATAGCATGCAGGATTTGTTAGGCTTGCTGCAAGGGCTGGGCACTAAATTTAAAACATCAACTTGGGGTATTACTGGCTTTGTCTTGCTCAAGATTTGGAGTGAATTGACGCGTTTTGAGGAAAAGCGCCTGGCATGGGTTATTGGCAAGGTGAAGATTGAGTTGGAAAGCCGAAAGCAGGAGCTGTCTCTTGCTGAGGCAGTCAAGCAAAAAGCGCTGTTTGATCAAATTGATGGTGCATCCAGTAAGATTGTCACTGGACTTGCCGAGCAAATTGCTCAACTGATGGAGAGCAACAAATCTTTGCATCAACATGCCCAGGAATTTTCAGATAAAAAAATCAAAAATATTCGTGATGATCTTGGAAAGATTCATGCTGTGACCGAGATCACCAGTGCCGCAATGGCACAGTTTACTGAAGGAACACAAGGCGTTGTTGAAAATATGGCTGAAGCTGCACAACGTATGGCCATGGCATCTCAAAGCATGGCGGATGGTGCTGATAAGGTAGGAGCTGGTGCCAATGAGTTGGTAAGTGCAATTGATGCTTTTAAAAGCCAGTTTACAGAAGTGCTTGATAATGTGCGCAAAGATCTAGGCGCTGCAATTCATAATATGAGTACTCAGGCTTCTGAAACATTGGAGCGTGGTAGTACACAGCTTGGAAATGCAACAAGAGAGATATCTACTGCTCTTGGTGTATTGTCTTCTGACGTTAAAGAGACAATGGGTTCGGTTAAAAACTCCATCAATAAGGCGCTTGAAATTCAGCAGCGAGCGGCCAATGAATTTACTGTATCTAGTGGATCTTTGAACGAAAATATTGCAGCAACCACTGAAATGGTCAGTAAATTGACTCGACCAATTGAAGATGGATTACGCTCAGTGTCTGACTCTGGTCAACATATGCGAGGGATTGGGAAAAGCCTCGATAAATCTATTGGCAGCATGGAAAAGATTGCCACTAATTTGATCGAACTTCCTACCGTATTAGAGCCGCTCAGAACCTTGCCTAATAAGCAGCAGGAACTGATTTCTGCTCTCTCTCCCTTAGGTGCTCTTCCTGCACAACAGCAGGCGATCTTGGCGGAGCTTCAAAAGTTACGAGATGATCTGAGTTCATACACTAAAGCAACAAAGCTGGCAGACCCTGTACTAACTGAAAGCGATTGAACGCCATGAAAGACAAGCCAAGTGAATGGATCGCCATTTCTGACCTCATGGCTGGTGTCATGGCTGTGGTCATGCTACTGCTGGTCGTTTCCGTGTTACAGAAAAGCATGAGTGAAAGACACTATCAGGAAGAGCTGGCCAAAACGAAGGGATCTATGAATGATCCTATCGTCAAGGTAACACAGGCGCTTAGTGAAATGCTTAGCAAGCCTGGAGCAACTGAGTTGATGGCGCTTGATCAGAAGACCAATCGACTCACGCTACGTGATGGCGTATTTACTCGTGGCAGCGCCTGTCTTACCTCTGAGGCCCGAGCTGCTGTTGAGGCAGTGCAAGGCCAATTAGCACAATTTTTGAGGAGCAGCCCGAAGGCACGCATTTTAGTAGAGGGCTATACTGATAACTTACCAGTCAAGCAGCCTGTTACCGATTACCAGCGCTTTTGTACTGTGTATGATGATAATTTTACTCTTTCTGCCGCTCGTGCTCGTGAAGCTCGTCGAGCTTTGGTTGGCACGCTTGATGATCAGGCATTAAAACGTATTGTCGTAGCTGGTTATGGGGAGTCTCGGCCACTTGAGGGGTTACATCCTTCCGACTCGAAAAACCGCCGCGTAGAGGTCCAGTTTGTTATGGACTAAATTCAAATATACCCAAGCGTCACCACTAAAAAACCCAGAGCTAGATTTTTTAGTCTCTGGGTTTTTTACCATTTATCTTTATTCGTACTAAAGATAAACGGCCACACATATACGACTCTACCTGTCAGTCCACTCTGTTTTAATTGTCCATGCATCGTGCCTTTGCCAGCCGGCTAGTCTGCTGGTGGCTTTCTGCATTTACCTCGATATCCCGATCAGGAGAGATCATGGACGCCGTAACGCAAAACCAATCTGACAAGCAGTGGTTCTACGAAAGCGAAGGACAGCGCAAAGGTGGTGTGCCTGAGGCGCAAATCATCGCATTGATTAAAGAAGGAAAACTCACCCATGGCGCTGCCGTCTGGTGCAAAGTCATGCCTGACTGGATGAAAATTGAAAACACCGAGCTACGTGTGCATCTGGATGACAGCGCGCCGCCACCATTGACTGGCGAGCATGTCAACAACACGCTGGTGTGGGTGCTGGCGTTTGCCCCGGTGCTGGGCTTTATTCTGGAAGGCCTGGTCGCAGGGCTTGTTTATCGTGGAAATGACCATCTCATTGAGTTGGCCATGGCACATAACAAGTTCTGGTATGTGACCATTGCCTTGAACATTGGCTTGTCGTTCTGGGATGAAAAGCGTCTGCAGGAAGGCGGGTTGAATACTGAAAAATTCAAGGGTTGGGTGTGGCTGGTGCCCGTGTATCTGTTTCAGCGTGCCAAAGCGCTAAAGCACAATATGGCTTATTTTGCTGTGTGGATTGGCGCTTTTGTACTGATGCTGAGCATGGCTGCTGAATATGGTCGCTAAATCTGTTTGGCGTATGTGTGATCTGCTCTGCAGGTGCGTGCTTACTGTGAGATAACGCGCTCTACTGTGCTATGCGTTCGTCGAAAAATTATGCGCCAGCTCTTGAGTGAGTGACGTATCCTGTCAGCAGCCTATGTTGAAATGTACTGACCCATTTCTGGAAAATGGTGGTCTTCAATATTTAATATGGAGTTTTGGTATGTCTATTTTTGGTAAATGGCGGTGTCTGTCTTTGGGGCTTTGTGCGCTTATGATGGTTGCTGGGTCAGCACTGGCTCAGGCAGAGAGCATGCCAAAGTTCAAGCAAGGGGAGGATTACGCAAAGGTGCGCATCAAATTGCTGAATGCCGGCTGGAAGCCACGGCGTATGCCAGATGCCGATCAATGCATGCAGGGAGATGATCGTTGCCAGGGTCGGCCCGAGATGGAAGCTTGTGCAGGAAGTGGTCGAGCCAATTGCCGCTTCGCCTGGAAGCGGGCTGGGGCGCTTCTGACCATTTTTACGGTAGGTTCGCCCGCCGTGTTTGAGGCTGCCAGCAATGAGTAGCTTTTGAACGAGAACGCCCCTTGCTCATTTCATGGGTAGGGGGCTTCTTGTTGTTTACTCGCGTACTTTTCGAACCACTTCAAAAGGAAGGATATTTTCCGCACAGGCGGAGAATAATGCGCCAAAGAGCCTTTGGTCGTCTGTGAGTATGGTGTGATCCGCCGCCAGCCTCACCAGTGAGCTATCGGTGAGGCCATAGGCCAAAAATGTGTGTTGGACACTGTCTGTCGCGATGTCGGAATGAATCTGCCTGAACTGCGAGAACAGGATTCTGGCCGTTTCATAGGCAAGTGTGGACGCGTAGCCGGTCAGGTCGATCAGGTTGGACACTTCAGTGGCAATGTAGTGGGTGATGCATATTTCTTGGTGGCTGGCCATCACATCAAGAATGGCATCGTAGTCCTGGAGGGTAAATTTGTTCAGGCGTTTCGAGTTCTGTATATGCCGACCACCTTCTACTGCACCAATGACAAGAAGAAGGAGAAGATTGGTGTCGATGATCAACGTCTTCTTGCCCAAGACATCATCCCTCCGTGTCGCGCTTGAAGCCTCTGAACTGTCCGCTGTTGCTGTCCACAAAAAAAACTTTGCACTCTCTGCGCTTTTTCATGATGGCAATCAGCGCCATCAAATTGGCAGCGTTGTCTTTTGCGCGGTCTGGGGCTGAAGGTGGGTCGTCTCCTTCAAGCTCATAGCTGATGGTGACTTCATAACGCGTGTTGTCTGCAGAGATCAGGGCACCTTCCAGCACCAGGTTTTTGGCACCCTTCACCAGCTTTGTGACATTCTCCTGGGCGATGCGTATCGCCTCATCGAAGTCAATCATGGCGATCTCCGCTGTGCTGCTGTTAAGCCGTCACCAGCGCCTGCTTCATCTTCTGCAGCGCCTTGGCTTCAATCTGGCGAATCCGTTCTGCCGATACACCGTACTCCGCTGCCAGGTCGTGCAGGGTCAGGCCGCCGTCGTCGGCCAGCCAGCGTGATTCGACAATCCGGCGGCTGCGGGCGTCCAGGGTGGACAGTGCTTCTTCCAGGCCTTCGCGTTGCAGGCGGTCGAAGGCTTTTTTCTCGATCTGGCGGGTGGGTTCGTTTTCGGCGTCGGCCAGCCAGTCAATCGGCGCGTAGCCGCCTTCGTCGTCGTTGTCGTCCGCCATCAGCGCCACGTCCTGGCCGCTCATGCGGGTTTCCATTTCGCGCACTTCTTCCGGCTTCACGCCAAGGTCTTCGGCAATCTGGCGGGCTTCTTTGTCGGTCAGTGCGGAAAAGCCAGACTTCATCGAGCGCAGGTTGAAAAACAGCTTGCGCTGCGGCTTGGTGGTGGCCACACGCACCAGGCGCCAGTTGCGCAGGATGAATTCGTGGATTTCCGCTTTGATCCAGTGAATGGCAAACGAGAACAGCCGCACGCCGCGCTGCGGCTCAAAGCGTTTGACGGCTTTCATCAGGCCGATATTGCCTTCCTGGATCAGGTCGGCCTGCTGCAAGCCGTAGCCGGCGTAACCGCGAGCAACGGACACCACCACGCGCAGATGCGACATCACCAGACGCCGGGCGGCGTCCAGGTCGTTATCGTGATGCAGGCGGGTGGCCAGTTCGGTTTCTTCTTCCTGGCTCAGCATCGGCACGCTGTTGACAGTCTGGATGTACTGTTCAAGGCTGCCGGCGGCAGCCGGGATGGGCAGGGCAAACGTAGCACTCATAGGGTGGACAACCTCCTGTATTGCGCTAATCTTAGCACTCGCCACGAGAGAGTGCCAAAACAGTCAAACAGTTCCTGGGAAAATTTTTTCTATGGGAGGGATAGCCTGTCACTATGCCGGAATCGGATCGTGGCCGGGGCAAGGGATGACCGGGGTCAGCAGCCCCGGCCCCCTGGGTATGGCAGAAAAACAGGGGGCCGGGGCGGGCTGGGGTGTGGCGGCCTTGCAACAGCGTTATTGCGGTTCAATCTGGCGCAGGATATGCCCGGTGGCCAGACGGGCACCCAGGGCGGCCAGCAGTGCCACGCCGCCCAGCAGGACGAGCACTTCGTCGGCATTGAGGTTGCGCAGGGTGGCATGGTCGTTGTACAGGGTGGCCAGCTCGGCCAGTGCCGGGTTGGCGCTGGCAATCAGCCAGGCGCTCAGGCCCCAGGCAATCAGCGCGGCCAGCACGCCCTGAAACACGGCAAAGTAAACAAAGGGCCGGCGGATGAAGCCGTCGGTGGCACCAATCAGCTTGGACACTTCAATTTCATCGCGCCGGCTCAGAATCTGCAGGCGAATGGTGTTGGAGCTGGCCAGCACCATGGCAATGCCCAGCGCGGCACCCAGCAGCAGGGTGAGCTGGTGGCCCAGGCTGAGCAGGCTGTGCAGTTTCTTGGCCCAGCCGGCGTCAAACTGGGTGGCTTCCACCATCGGCAGGCCGGAGAGTTCCTTTTGCAGGCGCTCCAGTGGCTCGGGGGCGGTGTCTTTCGGATCGACAATAAAAGCGTCGGGCAGCGGGTTGCTGCCCAGGCCTTCGGTCAGCCCGTTCAGGCTATTGCGCTTCATCAGGTCTTGCAGTGCCTGCTCCTTGCTGACAAAGCGGTGCGATTTGACCAGCGCGTGCTGCTTGAGGGTCTGGTTGACGGTTTCCACGTCGGGCCGGTCGGCGCTGGCTTCCATGAACAGGGTGATTTGTGGCGCGGCGGCCAGGCCGTTGCTCCAGCTCGACAGGCTGGCCACAATCAGATACAGGCCCAGCGGCAGGCTGATGGCGACGGCAAGCATGAACAGGCTGAGCAGGCTGCCAAGCGGCTGGCGAATCAGCGTGCGCAGGGCCGAGCGGGCGGCGCGGCCATGCAGATAGAGCAGATGTTTCATGCGGTGAAGTGTCCGTGTGCAAGCCGGATGATGCGTCGGCCATACTCGTTCATCAGCGTTTCATCGTGCGCAGACACCACGACGGTGACGCCAACCTGATTGAAAGACTTGAACAGCGCCATGATGTCGTGGGCGTAGTCGCGGTCCAGATTGCCGGTGGGTTCATCCGCCAGCAGGATGGAGGGGCGGTGCACCACGGCGCGGGCGATGCACAGGCGCTGCTGTTCGCCGCCTGACAGGCGGATCGGGTTGGATTTCTCCCGTTCCAGCAGCCCCACTTTGTCCAGCGCGGCGCGCACCCGTTTGGCCGCCTCGCGCCGGTCAAAGCCAATCACGTCCAGCGGTAGCATGACATTGTCGAATACCGAGCGGTCGAACAGGATTTTATGGTCCTGGAACACCAGGCCAATATGCTGGCGCATATAGGAAATCTGCGTGCCGCCCAGCTTGCCCAGGTTCTGGCCGTTGATCAGCACGGTGCCGCTGGTGGCGCGTTCAATCCCGGCAATCAGCTTGAGCAGGGTGGATTTGCCCGCACCGGAATGGCCGGCCAGAAACACCATTTCGCCCTTGTCCACCTTGAATGACAGGTTTTTCAGGGCGTCAATCCCGCCGGGGTAGCGTTTGGTGACTTGGTCAAATTGAATCATGGGGTGTCCGTAGGGGCCGGCGTCAGTCAAACAGCGCGTCAACGTAATCGCGGGCCGAGAACGGGCGCAGGTCGTCCAGGCCTTCGCCTACGCCGATGAAGCGCAGCGGAATCGGGTGTTCGCGGGCAATGGCGGCAATCACCCCGCCCTTGGCGGTGCCGTCAAGCTTGGTCAGGATCAGGCCGGTGAGCTTGAGCGCATCGTCAAAGGCGCGCACCTGCATCAGCGCGTTCTGGCCGATATTGGCGTCCAGCACCAGAATCACCTCGTGCGGTGCGCCGGGCAGGGCTTTGTCGATCACCCGCTTGACCTTGCGGATTTCTTCCATCAGGTGCAGCTGGGTGGGCAGACGCCCGGCGGTGTCGGCCAGCACGATATCGATCTTGCGCGCCACCGCTGCCTGGATGGCGTCGTAGCACACCGCTGCCGAATCGCCGCCCTGCTGGGTGATCACCGTCACATTATTGCGCTCGCCCCAGGCCATCAGTTGTTCGCGTGCGGCGGCGCGGAAGGTGTCGCCGGCAGCCAGCAGCACCGATTTGCCCTGCAGCTGAAAGTATTTGGCCAGCTTGCCGATCGAGGTGGTCTTGCCTGCGCCATTGACGCCAGCCAGCATGATCACACAGGGCTGGTGACCGCTGGTGTCCAGCGGGATTTGCAGCGGGGCAATCAGTTCGGTCAGCGATTCTTTCAGCGCGCCTTTCAGCTCGCTGCCGTCTTTCAGCCCGCGCAGGGTGACCCGCTCGCGCACTTCCTTGAGCAGGTGGGTGGTGGCCGGCACGCCCATGTCGGCGGTCAGCAGCACGGTTTCCAGCTCTTCGTACAGATCTTCGTCGATCTTGCCGCCGCCAAACAGGCCGGCCAGCGATTTGCCCAGCTTGTCGCGGGTTTTGGACAGGCCGGCTTTCAGCCGGTCGGTCCAGCTGGCCTTGCGTGGCGCTTCGGCTACGGGTTCCGCGCTGACGGCAGGCATGCTGGGCGCAGCACTGGCGGCAGGCGCTACGCTGGCTGGGGGCGCGGTGGAGGGGGCTGGCGTGGCAGGGGTGGCCGCTGCAGCAGGTTCAATATCAGCCGCGACCGGAGCCGGGGCTGGCGGGGCGAGGTCTTCCGCCTTGGGTTTTTTCTTGAAGAAACTAAACATGGTGTCAGGGTGTCAACTTCCCGGCGTTTGGTTCATGATGCGGGCCTGTCAGACCCGAGTCTGACGGCATAGTGCTGCGATTGTAATAAGTTTTGATGGAGAACGGGAAAACCATGTCTCAAACAACCCCTCGCTGGGGCGTGCTTGGCCTGCTGGCTGGCCTGTGGCTGAGCCTGCCCGCCCTGGCCGACGAGCCAGTGGAAACCACGCTGCGCAACGGTCTGAAAGTGGTGGTCAAGGTGGACCGGCGCGCGCCGGTGGCTGTTTCGCAAATCTGGTACCGGGTGGGCAGCGTTGACGAGGCTTCCGGCATCACCGGGGTGTCGCATGCGCTGGAACATATGATGTTCAAGGGCACGGCGCAGGTGCCAGCAGGTGAGTTTTCGCGGCGGATTGCCGCGTTGGGCGGCAAGGAAAACGCCTTCACCAGCAAAGACTATACGGTGTACTTCCAGCAACTGGCCAATCATACCCTGCCGCAGGCCATGGCGCTGGAAGCCGATCGCATGACTGGGCTGCGCATCGACGACGCCGCGTTTGCCAGCGAGATCAGCGTGATCCGCGAAGAGCGCCGTCAGCGCACCGACGACCAGCCCACTGGCGTGCTGTTTGAGCAATTGTTTGCCACGGCACTGACCGCCAATCCGGCCCGTCAGCCGATTATTGGCTGGATGGGCGACCTGGAGCGCATGCGCGCCGACGATCTGCGCCAGTGGTATCAGCGCTGGTATGCCCCCAATAACGCCATTCTGGTGGTGGTGGGCGATGTCGATCCGCAGCAGGTGTTCACGCTGGCTGAACAGCATTACGGCCCGCTGCCGGCGCGCAGCCTGCCAGCACGCGCGGTGCTGCCCGAACCCAGCCAGTACGGCGAGCGTCGGCTGACCATCAAACGCCCGTCGCAGCTGGGCTATGTGGCGCTGGCCTGGCAGGCCCCACGGCTGAGCAAGATTCACGACAGCGAGCCCTATGCGCTGGATATGCTGGCTGCCGTGCTGGACGGCCACGCCGCATCGCGCCTGCCGCGTGCGCTGGTGCGCGAACAGCAGGTGGCCAGCAGCGTCAGCGCCGGCTACGACATGACCGGACGCGGTGCCTCGCTGTTCACCCTGATTGCCGTGCCGGCTGCCGGCAAAACCGCTGCCCAGGCCGAGGCCGCGCTGAAGCAGCAGATTGCCCGGCTGGTGAAAGAGGGCGTGACTGAGGCCGAACTGGCGCGGGTACGTACCCAGCTCAAGGCAGCACGGGTGTATGAAAAGGATTCAATGTTTGGCCAGGCAATGAAAATTGGCCAGCTGGAAGCGCTGGGTTTCTCCTGGCGTGACGACGATGCCATTGACCGGCAGCTCGACGCGGTGACGCCGGCGGCGGTGCAGGCGGTGGCCAAACGCTATTTGACTGACGACCGGCTGACTGCCGCCGTGCTGCAGCCGCAGGCCGTGCCTGCCGGCCAGATGGCGGCACCGATGCTGAATGGAGGCGCGCATGTTCGCTAAATCACCCTGGATGCTGGCGCTGGCGTGCTGCCTGAGCTGGGCCGGCCTGGCGCAGGCGCTGGAGACCCAGCGCTGGCAAACGCCGCAGGGCGCGCAGGTGGTGTTTGTGCCCAGCCGGGATAATCCGCTGCTGGATGTGCGGGTGGACTTTGACGCGGGCAATCGCCGCGACAGCGCCAGCAAGCCCGGCGTGTCCGACCTTACCTTGAGCATGCTCGACGCCGGCACCGCCCGGCTCAGCGAAGAAGCCATCAAAACCCGGCTGGCCGACCTGGCCGCGCAACTGAATGGCAGCAGCGATATCGAGCGGGCCGGCGTCAGCTTGCGCGTGTTGTCCGACCCGGCCCAGCGCGACCCGGCGCTGGCCCTGCTGGCCGATATGCTGGCCCAGCCGGCGTTTCCACCGGCCCTGCTGACACGGGAAAAAGCCCAGATGCTGGCCAGCCTGCGCCATGCCGACGACGACCCGGCGGATCGCGGCGAACGGGCGTTGCGCCGGCTGATGTATGGCGACCATCCCTATGCCCTGGCGGCACGGATGACGCCGGAAGCGGTGCAGCGGATTCAGCGTGACGACATTCTGCGCTTCTGGCGCGAGCATTACACGGCCCGGCGGGCGGTGGTATCGCTGGTGGGCGACATCTCGCGCGCGGATGCCGAGCGGATTGCCGAACAGCTGACCGCCCGCTTGCCGCTGTCTGCTCAGGCGCTGGCGGAGATTCCGCTGGTGAAAGTGGCGGCACAAGGGCAGCAGCAACGCCTGGTGCATGCCAGCACGCAAACCCATCTGTTGCTGGGGGTGCCGGTGTTGCGCCGGGATGACCCGGATTATTTTCCACTGCTGGTGGGCAATTACGTGCTGGGCGGCGGCGGGTTTGATTCGCGGTTGATGCAGGAAGTGCGCGACAAGCGCGGGCTGACCTATGGCGTGTCCAGTCATTTCAGCCCGATGGCGCAGGCCGGCGAGTTTGTGATTGCGCTGAGCACGCGCAATGAACAGGCGGACCAGGCGCTGAGTGTGGTGCAGGACACCGTGCGCGATTTTATTGCCCACGGCCCCAGCGAAGCCGAGCTGACCCAGGCCAAGCAGCACATCATTGGCGGCTTTCCGTTGCGGCTGGACAGCAACCTGAAGCTGATGGGCTATGTGTCGATGCTTGGCCAGTATGGCTTGCCGGATGACTGGCTGAACCGCTATCCGGAACGGGTGGCAGCGGTGACGCTAGACCAGGTGCGCGATGCCTGGAAGCGGCGGCTGTCGCTGCCGGCGCTCAATACGGTATGGGTGGGGCCTGCCCCTGTGGCATCGCCTTCCTGAATGGCAGACGTCGCAAGACGGTTTCTTCTTGCTCGCGGGGGGCGCATAATATGCGCCCCCCGCGTATCTTTGCCGCACACAGGCGGGGTCTGAATCAGTAAGGAGCAGGCATGGCGGGCAGGGCAGGGCAAAATACGGTGCGAATCATCGGCGGTACTTGGCGACGGCGGGTGCTGTCGTTTCCCGACCAGCCTGGCTTGCGTCCCACCCCAGACCGGGTGCGCGAAACCGTGTTCAACTGGCTGGGGCAAACCCTGGACGGCCTGAGCGTGCTGGACTTGTTTGCCGGCAGCGGTGCCATGGGGTTTGAAGCCGCGTCACGTGGTGCCCGGCGGGCGTTGCTGGTGGAAAAGGCCAGCAAGGTGGCGGCGTCGCTGAACCAGCATCGCCAGACGCTGCAGATGAGCCCGGTGAAGGTGGTATGCGCCGATGCACTGGCCTGGCTGGCGCATAGCCAGGAATGCTTTGACGTGATTTTTTTGGATCCCCCGTTTGCGTCGGATTTATTGCTGCGGGTGCTGCCGCTGGCGGCAGCGCGGGTGCGCGACGGTGGGTATTTGTATATAGAGTGTGCGCAATGGCCCGAGTTGCCGGGCTGGGACGTGGTGCGCAGCGGGCGCGCGGGTGTGGTGCACTACGGTTTGCTGCAGCGCGCGCCAGCCTGATGGCGGCGGTGTGTCGCGGCTTGCGACCCCCGCGCAGAAATGACACAATTCCACGCATTGAATACTTGAGGAAATTACTATGTCTTTAATGATTACCGACGAATGCATCAATTGCGACGTGTGCGAGCCGGAGTGCCCGAACCACGCCATTTCGCAAGGCGAAGAAATTTACCAGATCGACCCCAACCTCTGTACCCAGTGTGTGGGCCACTATGATGAGCCGCAGTGCCAGCAAGTGTGCCCGGTGGACTGTATCCCGCTGGATCCGGATCACGAGGAAAGCCAGGAAGCGTTGATGGCCAAATACAAGATCATCTCGGGTTCCTGAGTGTGGTCGCACCCTGTCCGCCGGCCTGGCCGGCGGGTTTTGGGTTAAAAAACAAGCATCAACACCACAGTTTGAAAATTTTTTGCGAAATCCTGCAAAAAAACGTTGACAGAGTGAAGTGCTAAACCCATAATGCACATCTCTTGAACGGAGGGATTCCCGAGCGGTCAAAGGGATCAGACTGTAAATCTGACGGCTCTGCCTTCGAAGGTTCGAATCCTTCTCCCTCCACCATGAATTTTGGTCGCGAACGTAGTAGATGAGGTTGCAGTTTGTGCGGGTGTAGCTCAATGGTAGAGCTGAAGCCTTCCAAGCTTAAGACGAGGGTTCGATTCCCTTCACCCGCTCCAATGCAAGTCAGCAGGCCCATGTAGCTCAGGGGTAGAGCACTCCCTTGGTAAGGGAGAGGTCGGCGGTTCAATTCCGCCCATGGGCACCAATTTTTTCGACTATCAGCTTTTTAGGGCATTTCACCATGGCTAAGGAAAAGTTCGAGCGGACGAAACCGCACGTAAACGTTGGCACCATCGGTCACGTTGACCACGGCAAGACCACCCTGACCGCTGCGATCACCA
>ERZ724524.1953-NODE-1953-length-13682-cov-10.932193_pt1 | contig 13682 bp, 7 predicted proteins | sample MGYA00376057_ERZ724524 | MGnify/ENA primary metagenome ERZ724524 (study PRJEB28724, sample SAMN07190888) | wastewater metagenome | isolation source: influent of sewage treatment plant in Hong Hong | place: USA: Christiansburg, Virginia | collected 2016-03-01 ...
GACGTCCAGGGCCACGACCCGGTCGAAATCGAAGCCGCCATCCAGGCCGCCAAGGCTGAAACCGGCCGTCCGACCCTGATCTGCTGCAAGACCATCATCGGCGCCGGCGCCCCCAACAAGCAGGACAGCCACGACGTGCACGGCGCCCCGCTGGGTGCCGCCGAAATCGAGGCCGCCCGCGCCTACATCGGCTGGAACCACCCGGCTTTCGAGATCCCCGCCGATGTCTACGCCGCCTGGGATGCCAGGGCCAAGGGCGCTGCTCTTGAGACCGAGTGGAACACCCGCTTCGCCGCCTACGCCGCCGAGTTCCCCGAACTGGCCGCCGAATTCACCCGCCGCACGGCAGGCGACCTCCCCGCCGACTGGGCAGCCCACGTCGAATCCGTGCTCGCCCAGGTAATCGCCAAGGGCGAGACCATCGCCACCCGCAAGGCCAGCCAGAACAGCATCGAAGCCTACGCCCCCAAGCTGCCTGAACTCCTCGGCGGCTCGGCCGACCTGGCCGGTTCCAACCTTACCTTGTGGTCCGGCGCCAAGGGCGTCAGCAAGGCCACCGGCGGCAACTACGTCTATTACGGCGTGCGTGAGTTCGGCATGGCCGCCATCGCCAACGGCATCGCCCTGCACGGCGGCCTGATTCCCTACACCGCCACCTTCCTGATGTTCAGCGAGTACGCCCGCAATGCCCTGCGCATGGCGGCACTCATGAAGCTGCGCCAGATCTTCGTGTTCACCCACGACTCCATCGGCCTCGGTGAAGACGGGCCGACCCATCAGCCGGTCGAACAAACGGCCAGCCTGCGCCTGATCCCCAACATGGACGTGTGGCGTCCCTGCGACACCACCGAATCGGCAGTCGCCTGGGCCGCAGCCATCGAGCGCAAAAACGGTCCGTCGTCCCTCGCCTTCTCGCGCCAGAACCTCCCGTTCCAGCAAAGAAATGCCGAGCAGGTAGAAAATATTCGCCGCGGCGGCTATGTACTGTCCGAATCGGGCAATGCTTCACAGGCAAATCCGCTTCAAGCCGTTATCATAGCGACCGGCTCGGAAGTAGCGCTGGCCATGGCCGCCCAGAAGCAACTTGCCGATGACGGCATTGCCGTGCGCGTGGTCTCCATGCCCAGCACCAACGTCTTCGACCGCCAGGATGGCGCCTACCGCGCCGACGTGCTGCCCAAGGGCCTGCCCCGCGTGGCCGTCGAAGCTGGCGTTACCGACGGCTGGTACAAGTACGTGGGCCTCGAAGGCGCCGTCATCGGCCTCGACCGCTTCGGCGAATCTGCCCCGGCCGGCGAGCTGTTCAAGTATTTCGGCATCACCACCGACGCAGTGGTCGCAGCAGTAAAGAAGGTCATTGCCTGACGCGGCTTCGTTCGCGTCATCGTAGGCGCGGCCCCCCGGCCGCGGCCGCAGGATTTGTTTTTGTGTGAATAAGACTAGGGAGAAGATTCGATGAGCATCAAGGTCGCCATCAATGGTTTCGGTCGTATCGGCCGCTGTACGCTGCGCGCCATTTACGAGCAGGGTCTGCAGAACGAGTTTGAAGTGGTTGCCATCAACGCCGCCGGCGACCTGGCCACCAACGCCCACCTGCTGAAGTACGACACCACGCATGGCCGCTTCGCCACCCCGGTGGAAACCGAAGGTGAGGACACCATCATCATCGACGGCAAGAAAATCGCCTTCTACTCCACCAAGGATCCCAAGGGCGTCAACTGGGGCAGCCACGGCGTTGACGTGCTGCTCGAATGTACCGGCGCCTACACCACCAAGGCCAAGGCCCAGGCCCTGCTCGACCAGGGCGCCAAGCGCGTGCTGATCTCCGCGCCCGGCGGTGACGACGTGGACACCACCATCGTCATGGGCGTCAATGAAGAAGCGCTGAAGGCCGACATGACCGTCGTCTCCAACGCCTCCTGCACCACCAACTGCCTGGCGCCGGTGGCCAAAATCCTGTCCGACGCCATCGGCATCAAGCAGGGCCTGATGACCACCATCCACGCCTACACCAACGACCAGGTCACCGTCGACGTCCGCCACAAGGACCTGCGCCGCGCCCGCGCCGCCGCCGCCAACATCATCCCGACCAAGACCGGTGCCGCCAAGGCCGTCGGCCTGGTGCTGCCGCAACTGGTCGGCAAGGTCGACGGTTTCGCGCTGCGCGTGCCGACCATCAACGTTTCGCTGGTCGACCTGACCTTCACCGCCGAGCGCGCCACCACCAAGGAAGAAATCAACGCCTTGATGACGGCTGCCGCCAACGGCCCGCTGAAGGGCATCCTGGCCGTGAACAACGAGCCGCTGGTCTCCTCCGACTTCAACCACACCACCGTCTCCTCCACCTTCGATGCCACGCAAACCCGCGTCATCAAGGCCGAAGACGGCTCCGTGCTGGTCAAGGTGCTGGCCTGGTACGACAACGAGTGGGGCTACTCCTGCCGCATGCTTGACGCGGCCCGCGCCTTCGTCAACGCCAAGTAACACGTCGTATCGACGCCCCGCCCCGTGCGGGGCGTTTTTCATTCCGAAGCCACGAAGAACATCATCATGCAAGTCAAGAAACTCACCGAGCTCGACGTCTCCGGCAAGCGCGTCTTCATCCGTGCCGACCTCAACGTGCCGCAGGACGAAGCCGGCAACATTACCGAAGACACCCGCATCCGCGCCTCGATCCCGTCGATCCGCTACGCCCTCGAAGGCGGCGCCGCGGTCATGGTCACCTCCCACCTGGGTCGTCCGACCGAAGGCGAAGTCACCGCCGACGACACCCTCGCGCCGGTTGCCGTGCGTCTCGGCCAGCTGCTGCACAAGCCGGTCCGGCTGATCCAGAACTGGGTCGACGGCGGTTTCAGTGTCGCCCCGGGCGAAGTCGTGCTGCTCGAAAACTGCCGCTGCAACAAAGGCGAAAAGAAGGACAACGAAGAGCTCGCCAAAAAAATGGCCACCCTCTGCGACGTCTACGTGAACGACGCCTTCGGCACCGCCCATCGCGCCGAAGCCACCACCCACGGCATCGCCCGCTTTGCCCCGGTGGCCTGCGCCGGCATCCTGATGGGTGCCGAAATCGACGCCCTCGGCAAGGCTCTGCACGCCCCGGCCCGCCCGCTGGTGGCCATCGTCGGTGGCTCCAAGGTGTCCTCCAAGCTGACCATCCTGCGCTCCCTGGCCGACAAGGTGGATCAGCTGATCGTCGGCGGCGGCATCGCCAACACCTTCCTGCTGGCCTCCGGCAAGCGCATCGGCGACTCGCTGGCCGAACCCGACCTGGTCAAGGAAGCCCATGTCATCATGGACATCATGAAGGAACGCGGCGCCGAAGTGCCGCTGCCCGTCGACGTGGTCGTGGCTGACGAAGTCTCCGCCCTGGCCCGCGCCAACAAGATCTCCGTGGACGACGTGGCCGCCCACGACCGCATCCTCGACATCGGCCCGAAGAGCGCCGCCAAGCTTTCCGAAATCATCGCCAACGCCGGCACCATCGTCTGGAACGGCCCGGTCGGCGTCTTCGAGCTGCCCCAGTTCGCCGGCGGCACCAAGATGCTGGCCTCCGCCATCGCCCACTCCGAAGCCTTCTCCATCGCCGGCGGCGGCGACACCCTGGCGGCCATCGCCAAGTTCAACATCGCCGACGACGTGGGTTACATCTCTACCGGTGGCGGCGCCTTCCTGGAATTCCTCGAAGGCAAGACCCTGCCGGCCATTGCCGCCCTGGAAGAGCGCTTCAAGGACTGAACACCGTCATTGGCGTGCAGCACCTTCGATGCGGCCCTCGGGCCGCATTTTCTTTTTTGAGCGCTGTCCCTGCAAAAGCGCCGCGGGGCGCCGATAATCAGAGACATACAAATTCACATGCCACGCCACGAAGCCCGGCTCCGTGAAGGCACCCGCGTTCATGCCCATCCCGGTCAGCGCCCTGATTGGATCGCCCCGCCGACTCGTGACAGCGATCGTGCTGTTCGTGGCGCTCGACCTGAGCGTTCTGCTCATCAATCTGTGGATTGCCGAGCAGGTGGCGCGAGATGCGGTCGCCATCAATCTGGCCGGTCGCCAGCGGATGCTCTCTCAGCAGACCACCAAGGCCCTGCTGCTGGCCACCCTGCCGAACCACGGCCAGAACACGGAATCCGCACAAAAGGAATTTGAAGACGCGTTCGGGCTTTTCAGCAAAACCCTCACGGCCTTTGCCGACGGCGGCGAAACCAGCGGTGGTGACGGCCCCCCCGTACGCCTTCAACCGGTACGCGGCGAAGGCGCCCGGGCAGTGGCTGCGGCCCGCCAACTCATCACCCCACTATCGCAGCGCAACTTCCAGGACCCTGCCGAGCGGGCCTGGGCCGCAGATTACATGGTGCGCCACAACCGCGAGATTCTGACCCTGATGAACCACCTGACCTCGGCGCTGGAGCATGACTCCATCAGTCGAACCCAGGACTTGCGGGCCATCCAGACCGGCGCCTTCGTGCTGGCGCTGGCCAACTTCCTGATCATCGTCCTCGGCATGGTCCGCAAGTATCGCTCCGTCGAACAGGACAGCCGGCGCTGGCGCGAGATCGCCCGCCACGACCCGCTGACCGGCATCGCCAACCGCAAGGCCTTCACCGAACTGGCGGGCGCCATTCTCATGCGGGCTGGCGGTGACGGGCAATCCGGGGCCGTGCTGATGCTCGACCTGGACGGTTTCAAGCCAATCAACGACCGCTTCGGCCATCCGGCCGGTGACCAGATCCTGATCGCCCTCGCCGAACGCCTGGAAGCCACCGCGCGCGCTACCGACGTGGTCGCCCGCCTGGGCGGCGACGAGTTCGCCATCCTGTGCCCGCTGCTTCACCGCAAGGAAGACATCGCCCAGTTCTGCGAGCGCCTTGTCGCCACCGTGGTCGACATTCCTGACGACGATTTTGCGGGCTGCAAACTGGGGGTCAGCATCGGTATCGCCGTCTATCCGGAAGACGGCTACGATCTCAAGCACCTGACAGCCCTCGCCGACCGGGCCATGTATGCCGCCAAACGGGCCGGCGGAAACTGCTGGCGCATCGCCTGAGCCCATGTACCCAAACGCTTCAGCAAGCCGCAAGAACCTTCGGGTGATGATCATCGACGACACACCCCTGAGGGCCAAGGTGCTCCAGAGCATCCTCAAGGCCCAGGGTTTTACCGTGAGTGGGGTCGAGCACTCGGGCGCCGCCGCCATCCGCCTGATCGCCGCCAACCCACCCGCGGTGGCCTGTATAGACATGGATATCAGCGCCCCCGACGGCCTGAGCCTGGTAAGCCGCATCCACGCCAGCCACCCGGATGTCTACGCAGTGATGTTCGCCACCGACATCCGCCGCCAGAAAATCATCGGCGCTCTCGAGGCGGGCGCCGTCGGCTACGTCGAGAAGCCCCTCACCGCCGGCCGGATTCTTGATGTCCTCGACCCGCTGGCCGGCCTGCTCTCGCCGCAGGCCCTGCCCGACGGCGACGGACCCTCCGTCCTGGTCGTGGACCACAACCGACAGATGCGCGCCCTCCTTACCCACATGCTGCGCAGCCTTGGCTACCGGGTCATCGGCGAGGCCGCAAGCGGAATGGAAGGTCTGATCCTGCTCGAACGAGATCGCCCGGACGTCATCTGCATGGCTATCGACACACCGGATGTACGGGGTCTCGATGCCCTCCTGGCCATCAAGGCCTGCCATCCGGAGGTCACTGTCATCTTCGTCACTGCCCGCGCCGAACGGGAAACTGTCAGTGCCGCCATCCAGCGTGGTGCCAACGGCTACATCCTCAAACCCTTCTCCCTCGACAACGTGCGCAATGGCCTGCATCAGGCCAGGGTCTTGTAGCTGCCGGCTCGCCAAGCCCCAAAAATGTGCCCCAAAAAGTCTGAAAAGTACGCTTCCCGGGCATGAACCCGACATGCACGCACGCCCACTCAAAAGCCGAACAAGTCGTCAAGGCATTGATAAAAATGAAAAATATGGAACAGAAAAGGTTTTTAGAAAGCAGGAACAAAGTTTGCTAATGGTCCGGAGAGCTTCAATCCGGGAGATCGGTCATGCGACAAACCGCACATGCAGACAGACTCGCCACCCATGGCGACACCCGGGCTCTGACCCCGCACGGAACCACCATGAGCATTCATACCAACGATATCTGCATCGCCCGTTTCTCCGCCTGGGTGAGCAGCCAGCGCAAACTGAGCTTTGCCCGCTACCGAACCAGCCTGCAGCGGGGCCTGAGCGTCCGGCGACGCGCCCAACTGACCCGACAGGCCATTCTCGACACCGTGGAAAAGCTGTTCCGGGAAGCCCTGAAAATGCTTTACGAGCTGCCCTTCGATGCCCGCAGCGTGAGAGTCGAGCGGGGCTGGTCGGCCCTCACGCTGCGCATTCTGGAACCCTTCCAGGGATTCTGTGAGGCCCTGCTGGACGACGCCCTGCGCTTCAACCAAAGCTTTTTAGCCATCTCGAGCGTTGCCGACGAGCGGTTGCCGGGCGTCGATTACCAGATGGCCATGCGCCGCGAACTGGCCACTGCCTGGAAGGATTTCGCCCTCACGGCCAACGACCTGCTGGTGGAAACCCGCCAGGACTGCGCCGCGGCGTAAGCTCCGCCCCGCATCTTACTGCTGGGCCTCGCGGCGGATCTTCCATTCGCCGCCCTCCTTGACCCACTCCAGCAGCTTGCGCCCGGTATCGCTGTAGTTGCCGGACTGATAGCGCTGCTCGAAACTGACCGTGACCACCTCCCCCGCCAGCTTGTAAGCAGATTCCCCGATCTGCACGCGAATATCGCCCTTCTTGTCGAGTTTGGCGCGCCGATCTGCCTCCCAGGCATTGCGGGCACGCTGGTCGGCGGGCATGAAGCTGCTCGCGTAAAAAGCCAGGTAACGACTGGCGTCCTTGGCTTGCCAGGCCTGCCGCCAGGCTTCCATGCGCGAGGCAATCAGTTTGGCCGGATCCTCGGCCCCTGGCACCGAAGCCACGGGAGCAACGGCGACGGCAGCGACAACCGCCGGAGCCGGAACCTGTTTTGCCGCCGGCACCACGCCAAGCTGGGCCAGATGCTGGCGCACGGAGGTGTTGCCTGGCTCGAGAGCCTGCGCCCGCTCGAAGGCCTGGCGGGCACCTGCCCCATCGCCCCGGGCCACAAGCACCGCACCGAGCGTATCCAGGTATGTTGCACTGCCCGGCGCACTGGCGACGCCCCGCTGGGCCAGGCTCAGGGCTTCATCGAGCTTGAGTTTCTGGCTGCTCAGCAGAAAGGCCAGGTTGTTGCCAATACGCACATTGTCAGGCTCCAGCTTCAAGGCATCCCGGTAGGCCTGCTCGGCCTCGGTCGGACGCTTCATGCGCTCGAAGGCCTGGGCACGCAGGGCGTGGGGCAAGGCACTCGTCGGGGCCAGGCTGGCCGCCCGCTTGTAGGCGTCGATGGCCTGCTCGGACTTGCCCAGCGCCTGCAGCGCATCGCCGCGGGCGAGCATGGCCCCGGCAAAATCCTTGCGCAGAACGAGCGCCTTGTCGAACAGGGCGAGGGCCCGGTCCGGCTGCCCCTGCTTGAGGGCGATCAGACCCCGGGCGTGGACGGCGAGAGAATCACCGGGAGCCCGCCGGATCGCTTCGTCGAGGGCCCGGCCAGCCTCGTCGAGCTTGCCGTCGGCAGACAGAGCGAGACCTAGTTGAAAATGAGCGGCACTCTGTTCCGGGTCTTGCCGGATCAGGTCACGCAACACGGCCACGGCCTCGCTCGGCTTCTTGAGTTGGTCCATGTAAAGAGTGGCCAGATCGAGCTTGAGGCGGGCCTGCTCCGGGTGAGCGCCAATGGCGGCGCGATAGCTCTCCTCCGCCGCCGCCGGCAAGCCCTGCTCGACCAGCATGCGTGCCTGGGCCTGCAGAACGCGGGGTTGCCCCGGGGCCATCGCGACGGCGCTGGACATCCAGTCGCGGGCCAGCTTGACCTTGCCCTGGGAATGGGTCGCCATGGCCAGCCCGAGCATCGCTTCGACGGAGCGCGGATTGTGCCGGTAGGCCTCGCCGAAGGCTTTCTCGGCCTGGTCGAACTGGCGCTCACGCAGGGCCGTCTGGCCCCGGTTGAGATGGACCAGATCAGGGCGAGCGGCCTCCGACAAGGATGGCTGCGGCGTGCCGGTAATCGGTTCGGCGTGGGCAGTGCAGGCAAGAAGGGCAAGGCCCGATCCCAGAACGAGGGCCGGGAGGATGCGGGTTCGGTACATGGAAACCTCGGGGAGGAGATGCTCGGCAGGGCAAAGAGGACGCAAGGGGGTCGAGAGCGACGATATCCCAAGGCCCGGGGCGCTGACGACCTCATATTTCACGGGGCTGCCTCGACTCATCGAAGAACGGGAATGAGAATGACAAAAAAGGGGGCAAGCCCCCTTTTTTGTCATCAGCAGCACTTCATGCTGGCCGGGTGCCACGCGGCACCCGCCGGCAATCAGGCCTTGCGACGGCGAGCGGCGGCAAGACCCGCCAGGCCAAGGGCGCCCAGCGTGAGGCTGGCCGGCTCCGGCACATTGGTACCCGGGGTGCTGGCCTGGATCAGATCCTGGCTCGTGGCATTGGACCAGGTCGTCAGGTTGTAGCTGCCGGTAGCCGGATCGTTGGCGGTCAGCTTCTCAAGAAAAATCCATGCGGTGTCCAGTGCGTCGGTTTCTTCACTGGAACTGCTGGCGCCCGTCCAGTTGCTGTAGTTGCCCGAGTACAGATCATTGTTGTCGAGCGTTTCCCAAAGGGCGATCTGGAAACCCGCCAACTCCACGGCGCTGTTCAAGTTCAGGCCGGAAAAGCTCTGGTTGAACAGGGTCTGCGTATCGGCAGAAGCGGCCGAGCCGGCGGTGAAGTCGAGACCCGGGGGGGTCAGGGTGCCGGTGTTGACGCCTTGCAGCAGCTCGAAGCAGAAGGCCAGAAAGCTGCTGCCGCTGGTCAGGTTGTTGACGCTGAAGGCGCCGGCGACGACGTCGTGGGTGGTGCCGCTCACATCGACGTTGAAGCTGAGGGAGTTGATGTCCTGCTCCAGCACGAGGGAGTCGGCCTGGGCGGAAGCGCTGGCGAACAGGCCAATGGCGGCCAGGGCCAGGGCGGACTTCTTGATGATGCGATTCATGTATTGCTCCTAGGTTAAAAAAGTGACTGTTTTCCCGGATGGGCTCCCGCGCGCCAACCGCCTTCAAGCGGTCAGCGCGCGGGGGAATTACGCCGCCATCAAGGCGAATTGCTGCTCGTCGTACAGGTTGGCCAGCTGGCCGAGGGCGGTAACCGCACCGTCACTCACCGAAGCGGCAGCGGCACTCGCATCAGCCGTCGGGCAGGCCGCGGTAACGGTGGAAGTACCGAGCACCACGTCCAGGCTGTGGTCGTCGCCAAGCAGGGCCGACAGGCTGGGCAGCACCACACCGGCGTCCGCGGCGTCGGCCACGGAGACGTTGAAATACACGTCAGCCATGTCGATGCTGGAGCCGTCGGCCATGACGGCACTGGAGCGTTCCAGGTGCAGGTTGCCCTGGGCATCCACGGCCGGCAGTTCGACAAAGTCCACCTTCAGGCTGGCCACGCCGGCTTCGACGAGGGTACGCAGCTCGCCGGCATCGGTCTGGTGGTTGCCGTTCAGGTCCTGCCACACCAGCAGGTCGCCGAAGTGGGCGTCCTGGGCATTGACGAAACCATCGCCATTGCTGTCGAAGGCTTCCAGCTTGGCAAAACCGTCGCCCTTGCTGGTGCCGCCAAACAGTTCGGAGAGGTTGTCGACCTTGCCGTTGTTGTCGATGTCGATGGCCAGGAAGGCATCACCGGCGGAGATCCAGCCACTGCTGATGGCCTTGCCGTTGCCGAGCAGGTCGAACTTGCCGGTGGCGTCTTCACGGGCAATGGTCTGGATGCCGTTTTGATCCAGGTCGAGAACAATCGGGGTGATCGCCGCGTCCCAGGTCATGTCGGCTTCGCCGGACACCAGGGTGGTGTAGGCCGTGGTGGCCACATCGTAGGTGCCGTAGGCATCGGCGTCCTTGGTGTCGTCAGTGCCGATGTTCTTGGCCGCCCAGTACCACTTCGACATATCCACACCCAGGTAGGTGGTCGCGCTCTTGTCGAACACGACACGATACGACCCCGGATCCAGGTTGGTGAACTTGTAGTTGCCGCTGGCATCCGTGTAGGTAGTGGCAATAGTGGTGCCGGAAGCGTTCTGCAGGGACACCTTGACGTTGCCGATACCCGGTTCAGTGCTGTCCTGGATGTCGTCGTGGTCCTTGTCTTCCCACACCTTGTCGCCAATGCTGGCCTTGCGGTACAGGCCGGCATCCCAGGACTTGTCGCTTTCACCCGCGGTCAGCGAGGTCCTGCCGGTGGAATCCACATCGGAATCCACCGCATCGTTGGTGCCCTGGTTCTGCTTGGTGTAGTAGTAGCCGGTCGGGGCCACAACCTGCACCTTGTAGTTGCCTACGTTCACATTGCTGAACAGATAGTTGCCACTGGCATCGGTCGTGGTAGTGGCCACCACAGTGCCGAGCGAGTTGAGCAGCTTGACGGTGACACCCTGGATGCCGGCTTCGCCCGCGTCCTGCACGCCGTTGAAGTTCATGTCTTCCCACACCTTGTCGCCAATGCTGGCGGTGGTCGGCGGGCAGTAGATGCCGGCATCCCAGGTGAGGTCGTTCTCGCCGGCGACGAGGGTGGTAGCGATGGTCTTGCCGGTGGTCACATCCACGTCGGAATCGATGGCATCGTTCGTGCCCTGATCCTTCGCCGAGAAGACATAACCGCTGGGCGCAAGCACCTGAACCGAGTAATCCCCCGGCACCACGTTGCTGAACTTGTAGTTGCCGTTGGCATCGGTGGTGGTGGTGGCCACGACAGTACCGGCGGCGTTGAGCAGCTTGACGGTCGCGCCACTGTAGCCGGCTTCGCCGGTGTCCTGGATGCCGTTGTTGTTGCTGTCCACCCACACCTTGTCGCCAATGGACGCCAGCGGCTTGTAGAAGCCGGCATCCACCGTCAGGTTGTTGCTGCCCTGGGTGAGGGTGTAAAGGCCGGAGATACCGCTGGCATCGATATCACTGTCGGTGGCATCGGTCGCTACCGAGGCGTCCTTGGTGGTGACGATGTAACCGCTCGGGGTAACGACCTGCACCTTGTAGCTGCCAGCGGCCAGCTTGTCGAACAGGTAGTTGCCGCTGGCGTCGGTGGTGGTCGTGGCGATCACGGTGCCGACGCTGTTGAGCAGCTTGACGGTGACACCGGCAATACCGGCTTCACCGGCGTCCTGCACGCCGTTGGCGTTGCTGTCTTCCCACACCTTGTCGCCAATGCTGACATCGGTAGCGCAGAAGGCCGAGGCGGTATTGACGACCAGTTGATCGATCTTGAAATAGTCCTCCGGCGAGGTGTCGGTGGTATCGGCGGCGATGATCAGCACGTTGCCGACGTAACCGGCAGCGTTGAGGTCAGCCCAGCGGGCCGACGTCAGCGTCGTCTGGTTCACCTCGGTGAAGCCCATGCTGGTAAGCACGGCGTCAGACAGGGTGATGTGGCTGTCGAAGGCGCCATTGACGGTGCCAATCCACACCTTCACGTCGCTGTCGTTAACCACGTAGCCCAGATAAGCCTTGTCCACCACCACGGACTGGGAGAACTCGAACAGGACGAAGTTGTCCCGGCCGACGTTGTCCACCGTGTGGCTGACATCGCTGCCGGAGCCTTCGCTGCTGTCGGTAACGCCGAGACCGCCACCATAGGAACCCAGCCAGGCCGAGGACCAGGTGCCGTAGGTCTTGTCACGGCTCCAGGCACTGGTGTTCACCGAAATGCCGTTGCTGGTGTAGCTGCGAATGTTGCCGTTGGTGCCATCGGTGGCGGAGCTGCCGCTGAAGTCGAAGGTGGCACCAACCGACTTGACGGTCAGGCCGGCATCCCACGACAGATCGTTTTCACCGGATTCGAGGGTGGTCAGCACACTCTTGCCGGTGGCCTGATCCATGTCGGAGTCGACCGCATCGCTGGTCCCCTGATCCTTGGTGGTGAGGGCGTAGCCGGTGGGCGCCACCACCTGTACGGCGTAGCTGCCCGGCATCAGATCCTTGAACTGGTAGTTGCCGTTGATGTCGGTGAGTGCCGTCGCCACCACGGTGCCACTGGCATCGAGCAGCTTGACGGTGACACCGCACACACCCGCCTCGGTACCATCCTGGATGCCGTTGTTGTTGCAGTCGGCCCACACCTTGTCGCCAATGGAGGCCTTCTGGTAGAGACCGGCATCCCAGCTCAGGTCGGCTTCGCCGGCGGCCAGCGTGGTGGTGATGGTCTTGCCGGTGGTCGGATCGATGTCACTGTCGATGGCATCATTGCCGCCCTGGTCCTTGGCGCTGACAAAATAGCCCGTCGGCGCAACAACCTGGGCGGAATAATCGCCCGGTACCAGGTTGTTGAACAGGTAGTTGCCGTTGGTGTCGGTCGTGGTGGTGCTCACCACGCTGCCGACGCTGTTGAGCAGCTTGACGGTGACACCGGCCAGGCCGGCTTCACCGGCGTCCTGCACGCCGTTGGCATTCTTGTCGAGCCACACCTTGTCGCCGTAGGAGGCCGGCTGCTTGACAATGCCCGCATCCCAGCTGAGATCCACTTCACCCGCATCGAGCACCGTCAGATCCATGTGGCCGCCGGTGTTGATGACGTCGGAATCAACCGCGTCGTTCGTACCCTGATTGGCGGCCGTGAAGGCGTAGCCGGACGGCAGCGTCCACTCCTGCACGTCGATACGGTACTGGCCCGCAGCAACATCGTCGAAGCGGTAATTGCCGCCGGCATCGGTGGTGCGGGTATCCAGCACGTTCCAGTTGGCGTCGCGCAATTCGACCACAACCCCCTGGACGCCTGCTTCGCCGGCATCCTGGATACCGTTGGCGTTGGTGTCGTAGAAGATCTTGTCGCCGATGCTGGCAGTCTGCTGGCTCAGGCCGGCATCCCACGAGAGATCGTTTTCGCCGGATTCCAGGGTGGTAGTGATGGTCTTGCCGGTGGTCTGATCGACATCGCTGTCGGTAGCGTCGTTGCCGCCCAGATCCTTGCTAGTGAAAGCGTAGCCGGCGGGGGCCACAACCTGCACCGAGTAATCGCCCGGCACCAGATCCTTGAACAGGTAGTTGCCGTTGGCATCGGTCGTGGCGCTGGCCACAACAGTGCCGGCAGCATTCAGCAGCTTCACGGTCACGCCGGTGATGCCGGCTTCGCCCGTGTCCTGCACGCCGTTCTTGTTGGTGTCGAGCCACACCTTGTCACCGATGGAAGCCTTCTGGTACAGGCCTGCATCCCACGTCAGGTCGGTTTCGCCGGCGCTGAGGGTGGTGTTGATGGTCTTGCCGGTGGTCGGATCAATGTCGCTGTCGGTGGCATCGTTGCCGCCCAGATCCTTGCCGGTAACCGTGTAGCCGGTCGGTGCGACAACCTGCACAGCGTAGTCACCCGGAGTCAGGCTGCTGAACAGGTAGTTGCCGTTGGCGTCGGTGGTGGAGCTACCCACCACGGTGCCGGCGCTGTCGAGCAGCTTGACGGTGACACCGGCCAGACCGGCTTCGCCGGCGTCCTGCACGCCGTTGGCGTTCTTGTCCAGCCACACCTTGTCGCCGATGGCAGCAGTGCGTTCGTCGACGAAGTCGTTACCGGTGCTGGTCGCGCCCGGGG
>ERZ724524.1963-NODE-1963-length-13635-cov-5.732769_pt1 | contig 13635 bp, 10 predicted proteins | sample MGYA00376057_ERZ724524 | MGnify/ENA primary metagenome ERZ724524 (study PRJEB28724, sample SAMN07190888) | wastewater metagenome | isolation source: influent of sewage treatment plant in Hong Hong | place: USA: Christiansburg, Virginia | collected 2016-03-01 ...
CCGGAACTCAGCCGCCGGGAAGAAGCTGGCTGAGGACGCATTGACCGCGCCGGCCTTGCGCTTGCTGCTGTTGGGCCGGAAGGTGATTCCGAGACCGGCTTTGGTATAGGCGCCGGCATCCTGCGGATCGACCGGACTGGCATAGCAGAACGTCGCCCGCAAGCGAACCTTGCCTTCCAGTTGGAAAGGCGGCAAAGGAATGGGGGCCCGCAGGAACTTCCCCGGGCGAAGTTCACCCTGGTAAATGATCCGGGCTTCCCCGTCGCCGCAGGTGATCAACTGGTTCAGATCAGCCGGCACCCGGCCCCAGCCGACGTGATGGACATCATGCTCGTCCTTCGTTTCGCAGCCGTGGATCAGCAGCGATTTGATGGTCAGCGGATGAACCGCGTCGCCCAGAATGGCGCGGATGCCGACTGCCGAGCGTAAGGCGAGCGGAGCCGCGAAGCTGGTTCCCAAGGTCGCAGCGAGGTTGGGCCGCGTGCCGGGCGCTGCGACGTGAAAATATTCCTTCGGTGCGCCACCGAAAGCAACGACATCCGGTTTCCGGCGCCCCGGGCTGCGACCGGGGCCGGTGGCACTGTAGCTGGCCCGTTTCCAGTCGTTACCGGTCCGGTCGGTGGCGCCGACGGACAAGGCGTTGACGCTATCAGAAGGTACTTGGATGCGATTGAGGCTGAGTGCGGCATCACGTTCCCCGTTATTGCCCACAGCCACCGTCATCAAGGTTTCCCCATCGCTCAGGATGCTGTCGATGACGGCCGTCCAGGCATGGACATCCTGGTCTTCGATCGGCAGGTCAGGCCCGAGGCTGAGATTGATGAACTGATACTGGCGCGAGAGCAGTACGGTTTCCACATGGCCGAGCGTGCGATACAACTCGTAGGGATCTTCCCCGTCAATTTTTGCGTCCAGGACACGGTGATGATCGACCGGCGCATAGGGGCGCTCCGCCGTTGCTTCGGGCTCAATCGGCCCGAACAGCACCGCCGAGGTGACGCCCAGTCCGTGCTCAGTGAAATCGGGTACGTCGCTGGCCTCCTCGTCGGCCAGAAAATAACGGCGGACATAGCTTTCGAGAACGTGTTTTTCCGGTAGGCCACCATCGAGAATGGCGACCTTGGGCTCGCGGGAGAGCGGTTCTCCACTTGGCAAGGAGAACGACACTGCAAGCGGCATGCTGCGGGTAACCGGACGGGCTGCTCGCAAATGCGGCATCGGCCGGACGACGCGCGTCAGCGTGAACTGGGCGAGGTTTTCCAGGCCGGTCGCATCCCCTTCGACTGCCACGAAGAGCAGCCGACCGGCTTCAAACTCGAACTCGCCATTGACCCTGAAGCCGCAGTCCTTGGCGTAGTCGGCAAATAAGGCGCGAACATCCGAGGCATCGCCCTCGGGTGGCAGATGCAGACCGACCTCGAAAACATGGCCGACATTGGTGCCTTCCAGATGCAGGCGATCCGCTGGGGTCATGGCCGCAAAGGTCTCGATGCGGGCAAATTGCTCGGCAACTGGCATCTGTTCGTTCAGGCTGCGGGCGAAGGCCGGGAAATTACCCATTGCGGCCCGCGTGCCCGACACGAAGAGTTCCGTCGTCTCCATTTCCGGTGGTGCTTTCTTCTGGGTCTGGCGACGCGGCTGAATGCGACGGGTGCGCGATCCAACTGACGAGAGTCCCACCTGATCGAGCAGCAGCTTCGGGAAATACGACTTGGCCAGATAAGCCGGATGCAATACCAGACGAGCCACCGCCAGATCATCGGCACAAGCCTTCGCTGGGAGCTCCTGGAAAATGCGGTTGGCAGTCTCGATCTCCGGCACGATGATGCGCTTGGCCTCGGTGAGCGTATAGGGGTGCGCCTTGTCGCCAACCTTCTTCTTGGGCGCTTCGATCGGATAGGTCAGCAACTCGGCGCGGCCGATCAGGTATCGCGTGGTCATTTACTTGAGCCCTCTGCCTTTACGGGGGGAAGGCCCCGCGTGTTTGCGAATGGTGTCGCGAGCGACGCCCGTCATTTGGCTGATCTGCATATGCGTATGTCGCCCCGCCTTGGCCAGCGCAATCGCGAGGTTGAGGCGTTCTGCCTTGCTCAAGGCTTCCTGACGCTGACCCAGGGCTGATCCGATCAACTGTTCCAGCGGCGCCATCTGTAAGGCATGGCCGCGACGCAAAGCGTTGATGCTGCGCTCCACGTCTGAGAGAGACTGTCCCTGCAACCCAGCAGCCAGGACATCGATCCAGGACGCGAATAAGGTCAGATCGTCGCCGAGGAATCGCTGGATGGCCGTTGCAATCGCCGCAGCATCCGGTGCATCGAACTTGAGGACCAGATCGAAACGTCGCCACAAAGCTGGATCAACCAGTTCCGGGTGGTTGGTGGCAGCCAGCAGCAGGCCGGTATCGGGCCACTGATCGACTTCCTGGAGCATGACGGTAACCAGGCGCTTCAGTTCGCCAATATCCGACTCGTCGCTGCGCCGCTTGGCGATGGCATCGATCTCGTCGAGTAGCAGAACGGCAGCGTGTTGTTTGGCATGATCCAAGGCTGCCCGCAGGTTGTTGCCCGTCTTGCCGAGCAGGCTACTCATAACCGCCGTCAGGTCGAGTACCCACAGAGGTTTGCCTAAAGCGCTGGCAATCCAGCGGGCCGAGAGTGTCTTGCCGACACCGGGAGGGCCTACCAGGATGGCTGAACGGGTCGGGCTAATGCCACGGGCGGCCAACCGCTCACGTTCCTGTCGTTCGCGAATGATGGCACCGATGGCGTCATGAACACTGCCGGGAAGAATCGGTGGAGGCAATCCGACGCGGTCATCGAAGACCCGGATCAGCGCCAAACGGGAATCGCCGTCGACGGGTAGCGGTGCCTCGCCGGCGTCCGTTATCGGTGCGCCACGACGCAGGATGGCGTTACCTGCCGAGCGGGTCTGGGATGCTTTCAGGGACTGATCGAGAAGCGAAGCCAGTTCGGGGCGTTGTTGGCGGTATTTCCGGATGAGCCGCGCCAGCAGCAGACGGGTATCCTCTTGCGCATCTGAGGCGGCAAGGCGGGCTAAATTGGCGAAATCAATTTCAAGATCGTCAATCTCGCCTTTGTTTGTTTTTGTTCCCACAAAATTGCCTTATATGGTGCAGAATTTTATGGCGAATTTTATGGCGAAAATACATATTTGGTCAATAAATTGATTGCTCGCCACATGGTCAAGATTGCGTTGTTAACAACTTTTTCTGCCAGCGTGGCAAGTTGTGCCGTCCGTGTGTGTCAATGCCTGAACACAAGGATCGACGCTCTGCTGGCACCGATCTGGCTGGACCGCGAGGCTCGTAAGTACGTCACGTGCCGATGTGCTGAGCTTGCCGGTGGTCAGCACGTCACCGCGCCGCTCCGACATGCAGTCTTTCGCGCCGACGGTCCGCACCTTGACGCCAGCGCATCCAGCACAGAGCGCCGCGATGGCGAGCAACCACAAGTACCTGACGAGGCGCCCACGCCTGTCGAGCAGGCCCGCGCAGGTCCACGGAGGCCTTTCCAGGTACCTCATTGCGTCGTATCTTCTTCCCGCAATGGCGCATTGCCGATTGCCTTGTTGACGGTCACATAGCGCGTGTTCAAACGACCTTCGCTACTAACCAGATCGCGACGCGCTTGCAGATAGCTGCGCTGCGCGTCGAGCACAGCGGTGAAATCACTGATTCCGCCGTCGTAGCGCGCCTGGGCAAGCCGGTAGGCATCGCCGGCCGCGTCGCTGCGGGCTTTGAGTTCCTGAGCCTGCTGTTGTTCGGCGCGGTAGGCGGACAGCGCATCGTCGATCTCCTGCCAGGCTTTCAGCACGGTTTTCTGGTAATTCACCGCCGCTTCCTGTTGTTGCAGCTCGCGCAATTGCACGGTGGCTGTGCGCCGGCCATGATCGAAGATCGGCAGGTTGAGGCTGGGGCCGATCGACCAGGTGCGACTGCCCCAGTCGGAGAATTCGCCACTTAGGTAGGACTCGAACCCGAATTTGGCACCAAGCCGGATGCTGGGATACAGATTGGCCTTGGCAATGCCGATGTTGGCGGTGGCGCCGTGCAGGTGCGCTTCGGCGGTGCGGATGTCGGGGCGGCGCAGCGCCACTTCCGATGGCAGACCGAGGGCGAGGTCGGGCAGCGCAGTCCTGGCGCCGGCATCGCGTGGCACCAGTTCGGCTTGCAGCGCACCCGGGCGCTCGCCCAGCAGCAGGGCGATCTGGTTGGCGCTGGCGGCTTCCTGTGCCAGCAGCGGCGGCAACTGCGCCTTCAGCGCGGCCAGTTCGGCGCGCTGGCGTTGCAAGTCGGTGTGATCGAGAACGCCGCCCTCGACACGCGCCTGCAACAGCCCGGCGCGCTCTTCCAGCGCGGCGATATCCTCGCGCATCAAGCGAATCTGCCGCTGGGCGGTGCGCAGCTCAAAGTAGTTGCGCGCCACGTCGCTGGCCAGGCTGAGGCGGGCCTGGTCGAGCAGTGCAGCCTGCTGGCCGACATCGGCGTCGGCGGCTTCCACCGAGCGGCGTACGCGGCCCCACAAATCCAGCTCCCACGAAGCGTCGAAACCCGCCTGGTACAGCGTGAACGGCTCGGCCAGCAGCTCGGTGAGGCGGGGGTCGGCCCCCATGATGCCGAGCATGCGCGTGCTGGCACCGCTCTCGCTCTGGCGCTGGCGGGTGGCGCTGCCGCTGGCGTTGACTTCCGGCCCGCGCTGCGCGGCCACCGTGCTGCGCTGCGCGCGTGCCTGGGCGAAGTGCAGCGCGGCCGTCTGCAGGTCCGGGCTGGCAGCGAAAGCACGGCGCTGCAAGGCATTGAGGGTTGCGTCGTCGAAGGCCTGCCACCATATTGCTGGCAATGCCTGGGTAGCTTCGCCCGGGATGCGCAGCGAGGCATCGCCGCTGCGCCAGCTCGTCCAGTCATCCGGTGCTGCGGGCGTGGGCCTGACGAAATCCGGCCCGACGGCACAACCGGTCAAGGCCAGGGCCAGGGCGAGTGCGGAGGCCGCCAAGCCGAAGTGCCGTGGTTGAAGAGGGGAGTGTTGGAGGTCAAACATGCGGATACCTACGATCAGGAAAGCCGGTTGCGGAACAGCCAGGCCGCCAGCGGCAGCGTGGTGGCGGCCAGCACCAGCAGGGGGATGAATTGGCGCCAGATATCGATGAGGCCTGCGCCTTCGAGATAGACGCGGCGCACGATGTCCATGCCGAAGCGCAGCGGATTGGCGTAGGTGGCAAGCTGCAGCACCTCAGGCATGTTGCGCACCGGCGTGAACAGGCCGGAGAGCAGCATCAGCGGCATGATCAGCAGGAAGGTGTAGAGCATCGCCTGTTGCATGGTCAGCGACAGGGCGGATATCGACAGGCCCACGCCAACGGACGCGACGGTGAAGACGATCAGCCCGAAGTAGAGCAGCCCCACCGAGCCCTGCATCGGGATCTCGAACCAGAAACGGATGATCAGGAAGATGATGGTGGACTGCAGCAGTCCGATCAGGATGGAAGGCAGCGCCTTGCCGATCAGGATCTGCATCGGGGTGAGCGGCGTCACCAGCAACTGGTCGAAGGTGCCTTGCTCGCGTTCGCGCGCCACCGACAGCGCCGCCAGCAGCAGGGTCTGCAACATGCTCAGCGCGGCAATCAGTCCAGGCATCATGTTCCAGCGTGACTCCAGGTTGGGGTTGAACCAGGCGCGCCGTTCCACGCGAATGCCTGGGGCACCGGTGCCCAGCGAGGCATTGTAGGCGGCCACGATGGCGCCGACGTGGCTGGCGGCCGAACCCGCCGTCGAGGAGTTGCGCCCGTCCAGAATGAGCTGCAGGGGCGCGGGCTGGCCAGAACCCAGCCGTGCCGCGAAGTCCGGCGGAATACTGAGCACCAGCAAGGCCTTTTCTGCATCGACCATCTCGGCGATCTGCCGCGGCGAGGTGAGCGTGGCGGCGCGCACGAACACGCCGGTGCCATCGATCCGCGCCAGCAGCTCGGTCGACGCCGCACTGCGGCTTTGATCCAGCACGGCATAAGGCACGTGCGTGAGGTCGTAAGTGGCGCCATAGCCATATAGCAGGGCTTGCAGGAAGGCCGGGGCAATCAGCAGCGCACGGCTGGCCGGCTCCTTGATGAGTGCAAGGAGCTCTTTGCGCACCAAGGCGATGATCTGGGTGAATGTGACAATGAAGGAAGCCATGGCTGTCAGTCCAGTGACTTGCGCAGCGTGCGCTGTGTGGCGAACACCAGCACCACGGCGTAGAGGGAAAGGATGGCGACGCTGCGCAGGATGGTCGGCCCATGGTCGCCCGCCAGGAACAGCGTCTTGATCAGGCCCATGAAATGCGTGGCGGGCAGTAGTTGCGCTACGACCTGGATGACCAGCGGGACGTTGCGCAGGTCGAACACGAAGCCGGAGAGCATCATGGCCGGCATGAAGCTGACCAGCATGGCCAGCTGGCTGGCCTCGAACTGGTTGCGCGTCTTGCCGGAAATGAACAGCCCCAGCAGCAGCGAGACGAGCAGGTAAAGCATCGAGGCCAGGCACAGGATGGGCAGGGAGCCGCGCAGTGGCACCTCGAACAGGAAGCGCGCCGCCAGCAGGCACAGCACCAGGTCGATGGCACCGACCACCAGGTACGGCGCCAGCTTGGCGAAGATGAGTTCCAGCGGCCGCACGGGTGTGACGAACAGCGACTCCAGCGTGCCGCGCTCCCATTCGCGCGCGATCAGCAGCGACGTGAGGAAGGCGCCGATCAGCGTTAGCACCAGAACGATCAGTCCGGGCACCAGATACCAGCTGCTGTTGCCGGTTTCGTTGAACCACATGCGCTGCACCACCTCCACGCGCCCCAGCGCGGGTGGCTTGTTACCAGCACGGTCAACCTGCTTTTGCGCCCAAGTAGCGATGGCGCTGTTGACGTAGCCCTCCACGGTCTGCGCGGTGGTCGAGTTGACGCCGTTGAGCACCAGCTGGATGCGGGCATCGCCTGCTGCGAGCCGGCGCGAGAAGTCCTGCGGCACGCGCACGATGGCGTCCACCTCGCCTGCGCGCAGCAAGCGCTCGGCTTCGGTCATGTGTGTGACCCACACCGGTGAGAGGTAGATCGTTCCCTGGAAACCCGCGACCGCCGCGCGCGCATCGGGCGCGCTGTCTTCCAGCACCACCGCGACCGGCGCGTTCTTCACATCGAAAGACAGGCCGTAGCCGAACAGCAGAATCAGCGCAATCGGCAGCAGCAGTCCCACCGCCAGGTTGCTCTTGTCGCGCAGCATCTGGCGCACTTCCTTGCGCAGCAGGGCGATGAAACGCCGCATGAACTCCGGATGCCTCATGCGCGGCCTCCCGGGTTCCTGTCCCGGCCGTCGGCGCGACCCTGCTCGACGATGGAAATGAAGGCGCTGTTCATGTCGGTGCCGCCGTCACCGCCTGCCTGCTCGCGCACCGCCTGCGGCGTGCCAAGCGCCAGCACCTTGCCGGCATCCTGGATGGCGATGCGGTCGCAATACTCGGCCTCTTCCATGAAGTGCGTGGTGACGATGACCGTCACCCCCGCCTGGGCGAGCGCGGTGATGGTGCGCCAGAAGGCGCGCCGCGCCAGCGGGTCGATGCCGCTGGTGGGCTCATCGAGGAACAGGATGTCTGGCTCGTGCAGCAGGCCGGTGGCCATGGCCAGGCGCTGCTTGTAGCCACCTGGCAGCAGGCCGCTGATGGCGGTGGGCTCCAGGCCGAACTGGGCGAGCGTGGCCGCCACTCGCGTGCGCAGCGCCTGGCCGCGCAGCCCATAGGCACCGCCGAAAAATTCCAGGTTCTCGCGCACCGTCAGGTTGCCGTAGAGCGCGAACTTTTGCGACACGTAGCCGATGCGCGCCCGTGCCTGGGCGCGCGCCGTGCGCAGATTCATGCCGGCCACTTCCAAATGCCCGCTGCTGGCCGGCAGCAGACCGCAGAGCATGCGGAAGGTGGTTGTCTTGCCTGCTCCGTTGGGACCGAGCAGACCGAAGATCTCGCCCCGCGCCACATCGAAGGAGGTGCTGGCGACAGCGGTGAAGTCGCCAAACGTGCGTACCAGATCGCGCACCACGATCACCGGCCCGTTCCCATTGCCATTCGAGGACATCTGCGGGGACGACGTGGGCGCTCCGGGAGACGATGCCGATACCCGGGTCGTCGACTCCGCGCCCTCGGCATGTTGCTGGCGCAGCATCATCATGAAAGCGTCTTCGAGTTCTTCCGGGCGCGGCTGGTAGTCGATGTCGCCGAGCAGTCCGTCCAGCACGTGGGTTTCCACCTTGGGCTGGCGGATGAACCACACCGCGCCGCCTTTGGGCACCGCATCGACGATCAATCGATCGGCGTCGATCAATCGTGCCTGCAGGTCGCGGGCGGGCATACCGGACGGTGGCGTGGCCACATAGGTCACCCCTCGGGCGCGTTCGCGCAGCGCGCCCGGAGCACCTTCGGCGAGCAGCAGGCCTTTGTGCATCACGAACACCTGGGTGCAGCGCTCGGCCTCGTCCATGTAGGCGGTGCTGACGATCACGCTCAGCCTTTCGTCATCGACCAGCTGCTGCACGATCTGCCACAGATCGCGGCGCGACAGCGGATCGACGCCCACGCTGGGCTCGTCCAGCAGCAGCAAGTCCGGCGAGCGCACCAGCGTGCAGGCCAGACCCAGCTTCTGCTTCATGCCGCCCGAGAGCTTGCCGGCCGGACGTGCGGTAAAGCGCGCCATGTCGGTCATTTCCAGCATGCGCGCGAAGCGCTCGCGGCGCACTGCCTGCGGCACGCCGTGCAGATCGGCGTAGAGGTCCAGATTTTCCTGCACGCTCAGGTCTTCGTACAGGCCGAAGCGCTGCGGCATGTAGCTGATGCGGTCCTGCACCGTTTGCGGGTCGTGGGCGACGTCGATGCCCAGCACGCGCAATGTCCCCGCATCGGGCTTGAGCAGTCCGGCCATCATGCGCATCAAGGTGGTCTTGCCGGCACCGTCCGGGCCGACCAGGGCCGTCAACTCACCCGCCCGCACCGTCAGCGACAAGCCGCCCACCGCATGCAAGGGACCGCCGCCCGGCGCCTCGAAGGTCTTGCGCAGCCCATCGGCGACGACCGTCGCGCCGCCATCGCTCATTGCGCGGTGCCCGCTGTCAGGTGGACGGTGGCCGGCTGCCCCAGGCGCAGCACATCCTGCGGGTCATCGACCAGTACGCGCAGCTCGTAGAGAAGGCTGGTGCGCAACGCTTCAGTCTGTACCGACTTGGGCGTGAACTCGGCCACCGAGGAGATGTAGCCGATCTTGCCCGCGATGGACTGGCCGGGGGAGCCATCCGTGGTCACACGTGCCGGCATACCGGGTTTGACCCGACCCAGGTCAGGCTCGCCCACATAGACACGCACCCACTTGGGCTGGGTCAGCGCCAGGGCCAGCACAGGTTTCTGCGGTGTCGCCATGTCGCCGGGTTCGAGCAGGCGCGAACGCACCACGGCGTCTGCCGGCGCCTTGAGTTGGCCTTGAGCGATCTGGTGCTGCAGCAAGGCCAGTTGCGCCTGCGCCGCCTTGAGCTGCGCCTCGGCGCCGGCCACGTCCTCTGCGCGCGGTCCCAGTTCTGTCAGACGCAAGGCTTCTTGTTGATCCGTCAGCTTGGCCTGGACAACCTGCAGATGGCTTTTGGCGCGGTCCAGATCTTGCGCACTGACACCACGCCCCTGCGTGTTGGCGGCGATGCCTTGCAAACGTTGCAGATCCTGCTCGGCCTGTGCGGCATCGACCTGGGCTGCAGTCACACGGCTCCTGGCCTGGGCGATTTCCTGCGGCCGTGCACCATTGCGCAAACGTTGCAGGGTTTGCTGCTGAACACCAATCTGCGCTTGTGCCTGTTCGGCCTGCAAGGCCAGGGTGCGGGTATCCAGCACTCCCAGCACGACTCCTGCGTTCACGCGATCGCCTTCCTCGACGCGCAATTCAGCCACACGGCCACTGCCATCGAAGGCCAACGCAATCTGGCGGATGTCCACGTTGCCGTGCAGCACCAGCGCATCGTCGTGGCCCTGGTTTCGCTGGTGCATCCACGCCCAAGCACCCAAGGCCAACACAACCAGGAGAACAAGGGCAATGAGCGGTTTTTTCATGATGAATATCCAGAAAGGGACATGAGGGGAGGATGTATTGCGCACCAGATATTAAATTGATTTTAAAGTTAATCTATTCGACAATGCAAGCCTTATCTACTTTGGAAAACAAGGGATGATCAAACCCGCACGCGGACTTCGTTCGGATGGCGAAGCCACAAAAACACGAATACTGGAGGCTGCAGGTGAGCTGTTCGCCGAAACGGGCTACGCCGAAACGTCCAACAAGGACATCGCCGCCCGGGCGCAGGTGGATCTGGCTTCCATCAACTATCACTTCGGCAACCGCAGCGGCCTGTACCAGGCCGTATTGGCAGCGGCCCATGGCCAGCTGCTGGGCATGGCCGACCTGCAGCAACTGGTTGGTAGCGAATCGCCACCAGAATCGAAATTGCGTGTGCTGATAGAGCAACTGGTCGCGCAGGCCATGCAAGAACCTCAAGCCTGGCAGCTGCGTGTCCTTGCCAGGGAGGTGTTGGCGCCAAGTTCACATCTGCAGGTGCTGTTCCAGGATGAAGCGCTGCCCAAGATGTTGCTCGTCAAACGACTACTCAGCGAGATTACCGGAATACCTGCAGAAGATCCGGCCGTGACCCGTTGCCTGATGAACGTGATTACCCCCTGCCTGATGCTGCTGGTCGGCGGGCGCACCTTCCCGGGGCCTTTGAAAGAGGTTTTTCAGATGCCTCCCCAGATGGTTGCCGACCACCTGTTCCACTTCGCCATGGGCGGGCTGGGTGCGATAGCCCGGGAGTACGCTGAACGGGCAAGAGCCTGAGGCAATCTTCAGTTATCTACGATTCGTACTGCTCCAAGGACAAAATTTCAAAAAATCAGCCATCACACTAAATAATCAACCATTATCACGTCTTAGATTTCGTATATTTAAAACATTGCGTTGCGTAATCATAGTATGTAATATCATATTACGTAATACGGTACGAAATTCGAGGATGCCATGGCCAGAGCCGGAATCTACAAATCAGAAGTCGTCAGAGCGCGTAACAATCTGTTGGCAATGGGGCGCTACCCATCAATCGATGCCATCCGAGGCGAACTAGGCAATACCGGCTCGAAAGGCACGATCCACCGCTACTTGAAGGAAATCGAGGAAGAGGAAGGCGGGAGTACCGGCGCTCAGGTTGCCGTCAGCGAAGCCATCCAGGATCTGGCTGGCAGACTCGCTGAGCGCCTGCATGAAGAAGCTGATCAGCGCTTGGCGGCTCTGACCGACAAGCACAAGGCAGAAATTGCAGCGCTGAACGACAGCATCACCGCATTACGTAACGAAGCGGAATCCTTCCGCAGTCAGTCTGAGCGTCAGGCCGTGGAATTGGCGGCAGAGAGAGCGGCGCATACCGAAACCCTGTCCACGCTTCAGGAAGAGAGAATCGTTCGGGCGCAAATGTCTCAGCGTATCCTGGATATGGAGGGGTTGCTGGCTAAGGAAGATGCGCACCGCGTATCGCTGGAAGAGAAGCACCGGCACGCCAGAGAGGCGCTGGAGCATTTCCGCACTGCGGCGAAGGAGCAACGGGAGCAAGATCAGCGTCAGTTCGAGCAGCAGATTCAGTTTTTGCAGGGCGAATTGCGGGCAGTCAAGGAAACAGTGAACGCGAAACAACAGGAACTCATCCGTAGCCACGAGGACAATGCCCGCTTGTCCAGCGAACAGGGCCATCTTCGTGCCGAATTGCACCGACTTGAAACCGAGATTCGGCCGCTACGTACAGCCCGAGAGCAATTGGCTGTTTCCGAGTTGAAGAATCAACAGTTAGAAGAGCGCCAGGCACAGGCTGCAACGCGAGTTGAAGAATTGCTCATCGAGGCCCAGGGCTATGCTCAAAAGCTTGAGGAGTCCACCCATGCCGGCGTTCGCCTAGAGGCTGAATTGACCGCAGCGAAAGCCGTGTTAGCGAGCCACGAACAGATCCTGCAAAAGCTCACCGTCAGTCAATCAGCGGCGCCGAAAGTAAGCGGTAAACCTAAGGGGGGCACCAAGAAGCAGGAGTCACTCTTTGACTCGGGCAAATAAATCTGGATTGTCAGTTCAGCGGTGGAATTTTTGAACCGGCCAAGTACCATTCTCAGCAACGAATACGACAGATCGAAAAACGGAGACAACTACATGGAGTCCAGTGAGTATATTCGACCACCGGGAACTTACTACGACATCATGGCCCATCCGGTCGACAGGAAACAGGCGATCGAGGTGGCAATCGTTCAGGATCATCGCTTCGCTTTCTTTTATTGGCTCAAGTGGCGTAACAAGCAGCACAATCGTCCCAATCCGCCAACCCTGATCTCCCTGGACTGGCATCAGGATCTCGCGCAACCTTGCGACCTCGAATGCGAATGGCTCGGTGCGCTTGATACGGCCGACTACAAGGCTGTCAGTTACTTTTGCTGGGACAGGCTACATGTCCTAAACGATGGACATATCCTGGCTGCCGCCTATCTCAACCTGATTGGCGATATCCACGTGGTACAGAAGCAGCGTGACGAATGCCCGGAGGATTTCGTTGATATCGAAGGGCGAAAGCACGTAGTTCGCTGTTATGAATCGGTGGAGCAACTGACCGAGGCAGTCTCAGGGCAGGAATACGATTCGGTTATCCTCGATATCGATCTCGATTACTTCACTGAAAGCCCGGACCCATGCGGGGGAGGCGACAAGCTTAAACTGGTCGAGCAAGCCGAGATCCAAGCCTGCCTGGATCAAAAAGGATTGCTCATGTCTTGGGTTTTGCCACGAATGGCAGGAATGACCATCGCGACTGAACCAGAGTTCTGTGGCGGGATAATGAATTCGAACTACTTGTTCAATGTCGTGTGCGGCACGTTGTTTGATCCGCCGCTGTTGAGTCACAAGGCTGGTTGGCGCCATCAATCGAAATAGCTGCCGCTGATTTTCCTGCGCTAAATCTGGCGGTTAGCTGTGGTTTTCGAGGATTTCACATGAATCCCGGCCGACCCTCAAATACGTTCGGGGAACCGGCAGAGCCGGATGCCCCGCCTCTCGCGCCTCAGCTTCGTCAATATAGATGGGATCAGTCTGACCGATGGCCTTGGCGAAAAATCGCAAGGCGCCCGCTTCGACCTGCGCACTGAATTCGGGAAGCGCCATCCCAATGAATTTGCGATCGATCATTGTTTGACGGGCCTGAAATGTGGGAAGGTGAACTCGGGCGTTACGCGCTCAAAGTTCACTTGTACGCGTTGGCCAATTCGAATGGCTTCGGGCGAATCGCACTGCAAGCGGGTCATCATGCGCGGACCTTCATCCAGGACGATCAATGCCACGACGTACGGCACCACATCCTTGAATGATGGGCCTGCAGGCCGGCGAGCCACCGTGAAGGAGTAGATCGTTCCGAGACCCTTGGCATCCGCCCATTCGACGCGCTCGGAATGGCAATGCGGGCACAGGATGCGGGGATAGAAATGGTACTTCGCGCAGTTGGCACACAGCTTGATGAGTAGACGCTGTTCACGCAATGCATACCAGAAAGGCACTG
>ERZ724524.1964-NODE-1964-length-13635-cov-4.817526_pt1 | contig 13635 bp, 3 predicted proteins | sample MGYA00376057_ERZ724524 | MGnify/ENA primary metagenome ERZ724524 (study PRJEB28724, sample SAMN07190888) | wastewater metagenome | isolation source: influent of sewage treatment plant in Hong Hong | place: USA: Christiansburg, Virginia | collected 2016-03-01 ...
CAGTGGCGTATGTGCGCGCCAATACGCTGAGCGGGCCTTGATTACCGCCAGCATCTGCGCTGGTCACGTGTTGTCGCTCGATCGCAATGTCTCTCCCTTGTACGCGCCGTTTGACATCAAGCAGTTCGAGTACATAGCTCGTTCCTTTGATCTGGTGGTGGTCGACGAGTGCGACGCCACCCAATCCGATCTGGATGCGCGTGGCACCCCCATCATGAAGCTCTATGGCGATGAAGAGTCCCTTTGGGCTACGCTCATCAGTGATTTGCATGCGCCCATGGCACGGGGTCGCAACGCCTTCGTTTCCGGCAAGGATATGCCCAGCCTCATTGAGATGACGGGCCGCTTCGGACAAGCCACCAACCGCATCTCGTCATACATCCAGCACATGAGTAAGGACATCCAGAAGACGTACGAGAGCAAGCTGTTGACCTCCCTATCGCTGATTGCCGATATGTATCCGTATGACGGCGATCAGACCGATGAACAGGAAAAACTCAGCCATATTCGCGCCCGCCAGGGGCTTGAGCGGCTTTGGGATGCGGCAGTCAAGCCCGTGGCCTTTCGCCCCTCGATCAGAGATGACGACGAGGTTTATATCAACCTGAAGCAGGAGCTTGAGCAGGTTGCGGAGATGATGCAACTCAGCGTTGAGCGCACAACTGAACTGCATCAGGATATTGGCGTTACGCTGGTCAAGTGGGATCTGGATGCCGATGCATCGGCCGTGGCCGGGATTGCCAACATCATGGCCGGCATCGAAACCCTGCCCCCCTCTGCCAATACAGCAGAATTCGCCGAGTGCTGCGGTTTGTTGACCAATGTCTCCATGGTAGTGTTGCAGCACTTCGGGCTGGCGCCCCATTTGCGACTGCTCAATACACTTAATCTTGTGGGCGACAACGTGTTCGAGTCCCGCCCTTCCCGCGATCAGTTAGCCATCCTGCCTGAATCCATCAGCGGCCACCTCAGCGGTATTCGCTTTACCGTCAGTGAAGAGGGCAACACAAACATCTCCCATGTGGGCATCCAGGGTGCGCCGCGCCGACTATTTGACCGCATGCACCAAATCGGCGCCAGCCATGATGGAGCGCAGGCCTATTTGCTCACAAGTGCCACCTCCATGCTGCATCCCAGTCCGGGCTACCACATCAACGAAGGCCCGCACTACGTCTTGCGCCGCCCCAACGCGGGAGAGGGCTGGGCCCAGTCGCGCTATGAGTTCATGCCCATTACAGATCCAGCTCGCCCGGGGGCCAGCTTGCGCTTTAGCGGCGCCAAATTCAGTCAGCGCGATCAGATCCTCAAGTCCATGGTAGACGGGTTGCTTGCGGACAACCAGCTTTCACGGCTGGCGCAGGCGCTACAGAGCAATGATGTGGTCGATGGCATCGGACGCAAGGCCGGCCTGGTGGTTAACAGCTACGACCAGTGCCTGCTGCTTTACGAGCACATCCATCAGAATTATCCGCACTGGCGCGGCAAGGTGCGCTATTTGCGACGCGCCGGCGCTAACGGCAGCCATGAGCATGCGGTGACTGCCTCTGACGTGGAGAGTCTGGGTCAGGACATGGACTGGGACATCGTGATCTTCCCGATGAATGCCATCGGCCGCGGCGTCAACGTGGTCTACCAGTTTGGAGCGCGCCAGAACAAGGCCATGATCGGTTCCTTGTACTTTCTTACCCGGCCCCACCCGCGCGGTGATGATCTGGGTCTGATTCAGGGCATTGTCGGACGACGCTCGGAGAACTTTGATCGGCAAACTTTTGCCGACACCAATAACGCGCTAGAAGCCCTGCGCAACGAACGCCGGGAAGCCTACGCACAAGTCAAGGACATGATGCGCACACCTCTGGTTGCCTCTCGCTTGGGCGATTACGCCAAGCCGTTCGTGGCTGATCAGATGATCATTATTCTGCAAACCATCGGACGCGCTATGCGCGGTGATTGCCCGGCTTTTGTTTATTTCGTCGATGCTGCCTGGGCGCCACGCAGCGCAAAGGCAGGCACTGACACGGCTGCTACTTCCATGCTGGTGATGATGCAAGACATCTTGCAGGAGTGCCTGTCACATCCTGATCCCACCACGCGTCAGTGCTATGAGAACCTGTATCTCTCATTTGCAACCCCCATGAATGCGATAACAAGACTTACCAGGGAATAGAGCAATGTCCTCTGAAAATATCACTTATTGGACCAAGAAGAGCAGTCGCGCCATCGAGCCCATCGTGCTGGCGCGGAAGGTCAATGACGATTGGTTGCAGTCTCAAGTTTCCGTCACGCATTACCACCTAGTCGGCACATTGCGTCAGACGCTCATGGATTTGCTTGACATCAGTCGCAACAACGGAAGATCCGGCACGAATCTACCGACAACTTCCCTGCGCCTGATGTTGCAGATCCGCATGCAAGACGTTCTCACGGTGGACCAACATCTTGGGTGCAAGGCTTCAAACCATGACTCTGGCCTGACCTTCGCGGTCGAGACACTTGGTCAGGATACGGAAGACGGCTGCGAAACACTGGCCAGCGTCATCCGCGAATGGGCCATGAGTTCGCTGGAACCGTGGTCCATGGACAAGAACTGCTCTGAGGTCGCCATGCGCGTCAAGGACGCGGCGAAGGCGGAGAATGTTGGCCGCAGCGTCAGCCAGGTTTACCTGCGTGAGCCCTTGACCGCACGCGTGCGTTTTTCGCTAATCGCCCGTCTCCTGAGCGATCAGTTGCGTGGCCAGGAATTGTTTGAGGGCTTAGGCCCCTGCGAGTTCATCCTGCCCGGTGCATTCAATGACGGCAGCTTTGATCTCATTACCCGGCCCACGACGTTGCCGGCGCAATCTGGTCAAGGCGCACACACTTTCTCCATGGTGGCCAGGGTGCAGGTCTCGACTGTTCCTTGCAGCCGTTCCATTTTTGTCAACGTCACGCCCACCAAGCGCGTTTGGGCGAGCGCAATGCCTGGTGGCGGCAATACCGGCAAGAAGACGACTGCTTACGTGTTTATGCCATCGGGCTCAGGATCGCCGCAGTTTCTGTCGGTCATACCGCTATCGGTTGAAAAGAAGAAGGTTGGGGATGCGATGCGATGGGAGATCAATGGTGACGAATACGCCGTTGTTAAAGAACAAGCCGTCCTGAGTAGAACCAGCGCCCCGGACACGCTCCAAAACGCGATTAAAGAGACTGCACAAGACAAAACGCGGTGGTGGATCGGATTAGGTCAAAACACCCGCCTGTACAGCAAGGTCGATCAGCACACCCCAACTGATACCGATGAGAGCGACCTGATGGAGCGCTGCGCCACCCTTTGGGAGGGACTGGCGGACCATGACATCGGCTTTGAGGTGCGTTCGATGACTTTGAAAAAGTCTTCCATGACCACCATGATCCGGGCGGAGGATTTCGGCACTGCTGGTGCATCGCTGGCTGGCGCTGATTCGAATGCGGACGTTGTTGAAGATGAGAATGATGAATCAGTCGATTCAAAAAGGTCCAATGCGGAAAAAATTGCCACCTTCAACCGCCAGTGCACGCGTGTGCTGGACAAAATCCATGGCGATGCTCGTCCAACCTTGTGGTTGCTTGGCGGTAACTCGGACGAGATTGCCATCACCCGCAAAATCGTCGAACTCCTGTTTGGCGATCGCGTTGAATTCCGCCCCGACCCCTTGCCTGCCAATGTCCACGGATTACGAGCAGACCTGCCGGGGAGTGAGCTGCCCAGCAAGCAGCGGTTTAACCTTCGCGTCGGCAGCTGGTTCGATGCCAAAAACACCGGCGGCCTGCTCGATGCGATCGCAGCGCACCCGGGCCCCAAATACGTCCTGATTTGCGCCGGTAAGGAGGTCGGTAACCGCACTGAGGACGGTGTCAACCGCCGCGCGGCCATCCACGCCATCTGTGAGCGCACCGGTGCTGCCGTTCATCATGTACTGCCCATGGAGACGGGAAACACGGACACGCGCCAGGCCAAGGCCCGGCAAAACTTTATCCACCGCTTGCAAAGCGCCATGACCGATGTGATTCTGGCGCACTCAGGGCATCTCATCAATGCGGCTGCTTTTGCAAAAAGCCACCTGCCCGACAACTGCAAGGCGATTTACGGTATTCAGGCACTGCGCAAGCGGGCGCAGATGTTCTCGGGTGAAACACCGGTAAGCATGCTTGTTTACACCCGCATCAACCTGGCCACTGACACCACCGAGATTCAGTTTCACTATGGAACGGGGGCACGCACACGCAATAACAGCTGGAAGCCGTTGTCCGAAGGTTTGATCTGGCTGGCAAAACAGCGCGACATCACGTCCGACGAGGTGTGGCTCAGAGACAACTTCGAGAGCCAAACCCGAAAGTTTCTTGCTGAAACATGTGAAAACGATCCTCAAGCCGTCGTTCTGGTGGACTGGGGCACGCTTCAGGGCTTGTGGCGCAACCTCTCCGACGAAAACCTTCACAACGCGCCCTCGCTTGGCAATTTGCCGCTGCTGCAGGCCTTTCCAGAAATGTCGTTCGTTCGCGTGCGTTACGGCTTCAATGCAAAGGTCAATGTACGCGGAAAAAGCACCAACTATTACGAGGCGATCCGCTACGAAGGCACCTCCAAGGTGCTTACCGGTGATACCTACAGCGATGAGTACACCACGACCACCCAGCGTCTTGTCGAAATCACCGAGCCGACATTTGGCACCTACCGCGCGCACCATTTCATTGGAATGATGACGCCACGCAAGACATCCCCCACAAAACGTGGTTTGTCGTGCTTTCGCTCTGTGACGCGCATGTCCAAAAAGGTCAAGGACGAAGAAGACACCGAATCGATTTTCGAGCGTGGTACTCGCACGCCTCAACCCAAGGACTTCGGCAGTCCCGGCTCCATTGACCTCAGCGTCTTACAACACCATTCCCAAGTCACGCCACACGACTTGGCGACCCTGGTCATGGGCTTGCGCCTGGGATACCCGCATTACGATGAGTGGACCATTTTGCCGGCTCCCTTGTTCTTTCTGCGCAAGATCGACGACTACATCATCAAATACCCGGTACAAGAGGATGCGCCAGCCCCGCCGGATATGGTGACGCCGGGTACGGTATTTGATGCGGACACAAAACTGGCGGATGATGCTGGCTCCGATGCTGCACCAGTCAATATTCCCGTATTTGAGGCAGTCAGCCAGGTAGTCCAGACTGAACTGCAGTTTGAGTCGGTGGAACAGGATCCAGATATTCAGGCCGCAGACTGCCCGTCAGTCGATGCAAAGACATCAAATCACAGTGGACAAGACAACAGCGTAGCTACCCTCGACTTGTTGGGCACGAAGACCAATCCAGTGGCCGGGACGGCTTCTGACGCAGCAAAGCCACCCACTACGATCCCTGCAGACAATGTCTGGGATGTTCAGACTCTTTTACAACAAGCGCAAGACGTCGAATACGTCGCCCTGATTCCTTTTGAGGGCACCATCGGCCTGCGCAAACGTAAGCTTCTCAATGCCATGATTCGCGGTGACGTCAATCTGCGCGTTGAACCGCCGGCTTTCGTCAACCTGGGTCAATTTTTCAGCAGCTACCCCAAGCCAGATCGCAAGGACATCACAAAAAACTGGGTCAAGATGCGCGAAGGTGGAGCTGTTCGCCACAAAGGTCAGCAACCTCAAGACTATGTGGGCTGGCTGGCTTCAAAGATTCTCCATCCGCAAGGCGCCTATGTAATTGATTCGCGGATTCTTTTTCGCAAGACGATCATCCTCCCACCACTTGATGCCATCATCAGCGCGCACAACGCCGCTACGCAGGATCCGGAGGAAAAAGTCTATTTTGATGACACCATCAATCTGGAATCTATTGTGCGCAAGGCGTGTGCTGAAAATGACGATGAAACGCTGAGTTGGCTGGTGTTTTCTGCCGCGCAATGCCCTGCGCTTGGTATCTGTGAAACCGTCATCCCCGCGATTACTTGCGTGCCGGGTGTTCGCACACAAGCCGCTCTTGCTTACTTCTTGCAATGTGCATACGTGATTGAGCAAGCCATGTCACAAGTGGATGGCACGCTCAATCAAAGCACGTCATCGGTTATGCCCATCCAGTTGAAGCGCCCGCCGCAATTTTCTTTGCCGCCGCCACAGCATCCAAGCACCTTAAAGCCCATCAGCCAGGTGGTTGTGCGTGCCTATGGCGACCTCTTGCCAACCGCCGGCTCTTGGACACGCTCTGAGGAGGCCGTTGCCCAGATTCGAACAACCCTCGCCTCGTGTGATTCCCTTCAAAAAGAAGGGCCCCCAGCAACCACTCCCTCTGCGCCTTGCGTATCTGCCTCCGTTAGCCAAGATGTACCAGTTATGAAAATTAAGCAAAACATAACCGAAATCCTTACTGCGCTGGAACCCGGGGCCGAGCAGTTTGCAGACGAAATTGAACAGATTCGCACCCTTCTGAGTGAACTCGAAGAGATTGACGAAGAGCGCACGAAAGAAAGGCAGCGGGCCAACCAGGCTTTGGAACTGTGCAACAGCGTCTATGCCCAAGCAAAAAAACTGCTGGAGCGCATTGCTGCTATTGATGCGGAGGAGCTGGTCAAGACAGCCTGCTACCAGGTTGTGGCGATCACAAAGGAACTGATCGACACAGCACAACAGGAGATTGCACAGCTTGAGGCTAGTGTTGTAACAGCTGAGGAATATGACAAGCAGATCCAAAAGTGCATGAACGAACATGTGCCTGATGCAGAAAAGCGCCGTCATGCACGCGTCTTGTCTGCTCTGGATATTGAGCAAGAAGGCCGCCTGATACAAATTCAAAAGCGCATCTGGTCCAGCACAATCTACACCAACAACGGTGATGGCGGTCCGGATGATCCTGCTGGTTTGCCTTTACCCCAAGCGCCTAACACCCCTGCCGTTGATGTGCCGTCGGCAACACTCAGCGTTGAGCCGGCCGCACCTGCGCCAGCAGTCCAGGCGGCAAACACGGCTGACGAACCGGTTGCACCGGCTGAACTTGCTGCACCTGAAGTGGTTGAAGTTTCCCCGGTTTCCCCTATTATCCCGGTCATTCAAAGTGTGCCGGATGCAGTTACTGCGGATCCGCAACCCGCGGCGCCCCTGGAAGCAGTGTGCGAAAAAACGAGTGTGCCTGAGGTTACGGCGCACATTGAGGTCAAGGCCGGCGACGTCGGCATCACCCTTTCAACAACGAAACAGCCGCAGGAACACGTTGAAGTCTCGACGCCGGAGGTAACGCGCAAGATCGTTCAGGAAGTCACCGCAGGTGAAAACAAGGAATTTGGCACGGCGCTGAATCACTTGCGCAAGCTCATTGACAAGCGCCACTATGGCATCGCCAATGTCTACATCGAGGCCATCAGCGAGGCCTTCAAAGATCAGGAAGACATCCAGCGTGATTGCGCCTTGCTGCTGGCGCTTTGCACGGAGCTCGATGCGGTCGATTGCAACTCCATGGTCCAGTCCCGCATGAGTCCCGAACAATCGCGAGTTTTTGATAGTAACTTGTTTGACGGGGCCAACAGCCTGACGCAGGCCATCGGGCTTCTGGGCGCGGGTTTGTCGGGCGCCATTTTCTTCGATCCGAGCAGCGGCAACAGCGATCCGCTGTGGTCCGTCTTGATGCAGGTGCAGGCGTCCTTGCAACAACAGCCGGCGTTGGCCGCCTTGATCGAGCATATTGCATCGCGCGAAACAAGCGCCATCACACTGACACAAACCAAATTGGTGCTGTCTTCTGCCAGTTCGGAAGACCGAATTGCTGCGACCTTGGCCGATTACCGTCAACGGGCCAAGACCTGGGTTAACGATGCCAGCATGCACACCAAATGGTCTCACACCGGCTTTGCCCGTGCCCACAGCTACATCTACAGCGACAACAGCCAGATCGGGAAGTGCATGTCCTTGGTGGCCAAAGACGATGTGCGCGGCCTCAAGGCCTTCATGCAGGAGAACCAGGGCAAGTTTCGCAAGCCCAAAGCGGTGATTGAAGACGCCTTCCGAAAGATCAAAGACCGCACGGAGCTCAACGGCGGCTACCTGATTCACTCCATCACCAACGTCAACAAGACCGAGGAGTTTCTCAAGGACTACCTGTCGCTCACTGAGCAGAAATCACAAAGCGGCAACAACGACTTCCTGATGCCCCATGAGCTTGAGTACATCAAGACCCTGCACGCCACACTCAAGGATGCGAGCGTCGAGATCGAGGAAATCATCGTAAACGGCAAGACGTGGACGGAGGTTGAGAACATCTGGTTGCACGCCGGGCGCAGCCTGATTCAGGCTGTCGTGCGTCTTTTCGACGCAGTGAAATCCGATGCCTGCATTCCATCGGACATCCAGCGACTGCTGATTCAACAGCCCATGAACAGCGAATTGATGCCCTCGTTCAAAGCCAGCGGCGAGCACCCTCCGTTATTACAAGCTTCCGATGTCATTGAGTCGATTGATCATTTGCTGTTCAACGAACTGGAAGATTACATCCAGCCGCTGGATGTGCAGGCCATGGATCAGTTGCTGATTTCGGCACAGGAAGACCACATCGCCAACAGCCGGTTCCTTCCCGCCTGGCGCATTGAGGCCATGCTGGCCAAGCCCAAGGTCAACAACGGGACTGACTCGGCGCCAACGCTGCTGCATCAGTACAGCCGCGCCTGTGCCGATTTGCGTCGCAAGTTGCAGGAATTGCGCCAACGTGTCACACATGCTATGGCACTGAGCGCCCTGGGACAAAAAGACGCCAACAAGATGCTGTACACGATCAGCACCATCGAGTCCGTTGTCCCGCACCTTGGTAAGCCTGATTCGATGTCGCCTTCGTTCCCGGACTTCCCGCACGCATACTTCGTTATTAACGAAACCATCACCAAAGTGCTGGACAACCGCATGCAGGATGCGACTCAGCGCCTGCAGGCAGAGTTGCAACGCTTGCGTGACATCAAGGGGCCCGACATCCGCAAGGATTCCGAGCGCGTTGAAGCCATGCTGGCAACCCAGAAGCCGGCGGACTTGCGCGCGGCACACGATGCCATGCTGATTCTGGAACGCGGTCAAAAACTGCCCACAGCCACTATGCACCGCAGTCAGCAGACGCCGATTCAATTCGAGGAAATGACATCCGCCCTGAGTCTGATCAAGGGCTCGAAAGAGAGCTATATCGAATCCTTGCTCAACCTGCTGAAAAACCCTGAAATGGATAATGTGCTGGTGTCACACCTGCGCGGCGAAGAGCGCGCCGATGCCGCCGCCTTTATCGAGCACTGGATCGATCTCGGTATGCAGCGTGGCGGCAACTCGGCCCAGATGGTGAGTGAGATGTTCGAGCAGTTGGATCTGGGTGTGCCGCAATTCACCCCGGAAATAAATGCACGCGGGAATTTGCCAGCCCGATTGGAATTCCCACCCAATCCGTTTGTGCGCCTGGCCTCTGAGTGCTTCATCCCGCCACAACTCGGCTCCCAGCAGTCGAGTCTGCCTTTGTATGCCATTCACGGCAAACATCCGGAAAACGAGCTCATCACGCTCATTCATGAGCTTGCAAGCACGCCAGTGGTCATCCTGGCGCGTACCGCCATGACGCTGCAACGCCGTCAACGCGTCATTGAAAAGGGTTCAGCCGTTATTCTTATCGATGACTTCGTGATCGCCTTCATGGCATTAAATCCCCATGACCGTGCACAAAAAATGCTCGAAATCGGGCTTCTAAATTTTCACACTAATCCATACAGCGCCGACGGGGCACACGTGGCGCGCGAAATGTTCTTCGGTCGACAGCGCGAGATCCAAACGCTGTATGGCGTCAAGAACGCGGCCATCTTGTACGGCGGGCGTCGCCTTGGTAAGTCGTCCCTCCTAGCGCAAATCGCGCGTGATGAAGAACGTCCGCAAAGCGGCAAACGCGCCTTGTACATTCCCATGAATAAGGATTACGCGGGTGACGATCACGTCCTGTTTGCCTGGCGCACTATCTATGAACACCTGGTGACTAGCAATGTCGTGCGTCCAATGTCCGTCATGGCAACGACTGCACAGGGGTTCGCTGACTGGATTGAATCAAGTCTGATTGCTGGCGTCGACAAGATCAAACACTGCTACTTGCTGCTCGACGAGGCGGATGACCTCATGGCTGCAGAGCTTGCCCTCGCGGGGCGCGTTGGCTTCGTCAGAACGCTTCAAAAACGTCTCCGAGTCACTTGCGCCGCGTGGTCTGACGCTGCGCTATTGCATCGCCGGTCTTCATAACCTGGCTCGCATGACCACCGAGGTCAACAGCGCCCTTGGCAAGGCCGAAACCATTGCGCTGGAGCCGTTCACCTCGGTCGAGGACATTCTGCGCGGCATCGAGCTCATTACCAAGCCGATGGCGGCGCTGGGTTTCTACTTCGACTCCGAGTCGGCCGACCTGCCTTTGCGCATCATGTCGGTGTGTAACTTTTACCCGGCCTTCATTCAGATTTATTGCCGCAAGCTGCTGGCGTATATGTACAACAAGCGCAGCGGCAAAGCGGGCGACTCCACGATTCGGCTTGAAGATGTCGAGCGCATGGAAAATGACGACGACTTACTGTCCGATCTGGCCAAGAAGTTCAGCATGACGCTTGAACTCGATAACCGCTACAAGGCCATCGCACTGGTGCTGGCCGACCACTATTACCGCGAGATTGGGAATGGCACCAACGATGGTGCCACACTGCAAGACATCCGCGAAATGTGCGAAACCTTTGTGCCGGCGCACTTCCGCAATATCAACACCTCGGCTTACGAGAGTTTGCTCGATGAAATGCGCAAGCTCAGCGTTCTCGACAAGAGTGGCAACCAGTACCGGCTTCGCAACCCGAGCATCGCCATGCTACTGGGCGACAAGGATCGGGTGGAGAGTCAAATCCAGGATCTGGCCGCACTTTCGCCTTCGCTGTCTCGCAATCACGGGGAAAAGCGCATTCAACTGCTACCCACATCGCAGGCGCAACACAGCACCACGCTACCGATCTTCCCAATGCCCATCAGCTGGATTTATGCGAATGTGGCCGGACGTCGCAAGGGCGACACACCGCTGGCTGAGAGCACGTTGCCGATTCTGTGTGGTAATTTGCAAAGCGGCATCGAAGAGATTAGCAAACCGAAGATCAGCTGCAAAATTACGCAGTTTGATGAGTATTACTGCAATCCGGTCAATCTCTTGAACATGAGCTCCTTCTTGCGGACCAAGCTCTGCTCCGGACTCATCCCCACCACAGGCGGTAACTTGCTGCTGACCACAACGGAGTGGCGCCCCTCCGATGTCAGCGCCTTCCTGGCGATGGCCGGACGTGCTGCGCCGACTGGAATTCAATTGGCCTTGCTTGCCAAACCAGCTCGCGCCTGGGATGTTGCCAATTACATGCGAACGCAGTCCAAAGACAATCTGTTGAAAAAGTGGAACTTCGTCCCGATTCCCACCTATTCCGTCGATGCCCTGTGCTTCCATCTGGGGGACAACCGTGAGGTTGCCGACAGCCAGCAAGCGCGCGAAGACATCTTGTATGCCACTTGTGGCTTTGCGCGGCTGATCCGGCATCACTGCACCGACTCTTTGACCGTTAAAAAGGCTGCCGAGCTGCGCCGGCAGGCTGAACAGACCTTCGGCAGCAATTTGAGCGACTTCTACACAAAAATAGGGTTGACCAGCTTCGACATTGAACCCAAATTACTCAATCGAATCGAATCGACGCTTGCGCTAATGCACAACGAGCCGCGGGCCACGGTTAGCCTTGACGACATCAACGAGCTGACCGGGGACAACTTCAAGGGCGTGCGCAGCATCGACCAATACGACATCAGCTGCATGCAATGGATGGGGCTGCTGCAAGATGGACCTGATGCCAAATGGCTGGTCCCCCCTTTGTATCTTCGCCTCATCCAATGATGATCACTGCTACCAGCCTTTACTGGAGCCTGCCCAGCCCCTCCAATTTCTGCCTGGCGGTTACGGATGCAGCTCGCGACAAGCGAGCCGTCATCCTCAACCATCCGGAATCGGTGAATTTGACGGTCGGACTCAAGGAAGGCTTACGCAATGCCAATTTCGACAGCCCCGTCATCGTTGACATCGACGACGGCGCCCATATTGCCAGTCTGCTGGCGCCGCACTTCGGCGACCAACTCATGGATGCGCATGCGCTGGCCAACACTTCACTTGCACACATGCACGCGGTCATTTTGCTGGCGAGATCTGAGCGATCCCACGCAGCTTGCATGCAGTACGTGACGGACTTTATCAATGAATTGGAGCAAGCCCGTGGCAATGTGCGTCTGATCTTGTCGATGCATGACGTGAGCTGGACAACCAGCGAATCCACCAAAGACTTCTCCACTATTACCTATGACGGCACCTTGCGACCGGATGAAATGCAAACATATGTGTCTTTTCGGATGCTGGGGCGAAAGGAGTTTGGATCCACCCAGCTCCTGCGCCAATTAGTGACAGAGTTCGCCGCGTTCGACATGTCGCTGGCCGATAGCCTGATTGAACTCAGCGAGACAGAGATTCTGAACCTTCCCGAATCACTTGGGACCTTGCTTGCCAAGGATGAGCAGCGCTGGAGTACAGACAACTGGCTGCAGGGATCACGCAGCCTGACCTGCCCGGATTCGCACCACCCGCTGCGGGATTGGTACCTTGCTCAGCACACAAGTCCGTTAGCTGAGCTTGGAAGGCAGGCTGCGAACAAGCGTTATTGGCAGGCTTGCATCAAGTCCATCAGTCCGTGGTTGGAGGAGCGTCGTCCGCTGGTACACAAGGCCTTGCGCCCAGTCTTACAAAAACTCGAACCAGGCGGAAAATTCGAAAAAAGGATTGGTAAACAGACCGAAATCGTTGAAATTAATGAGCTGGAATACAACGACCTTTGTTTTCAGTCATTTCGGGTCAGAGAACGAGGGTTGCTTCTGACCTCACAACAGGAGCAGGCCTTCAGGTTGTGCAGCAAGGCTAAAGCTGTTCGTGATGACCTGGCTCACTTACGCAAGCCCAGGCTGGATGCGCTCCAGGACCTTGTGATTCACATGGATGATTTTTGTAAATAGGTCAACCCATCTCGTTCCCGGACTCCGCTAGGTCAAAACATTCACGACCACGATGGCGAAGCGCTTGGGTTTGCGAAAGGCTCCCGCTGGTCGATAGCGGGTGCGCGCTTTGACGAATTGGTCGCTACATAGCTGCTCGTCGGCACCTGGTTGCCAAGGGCTGCTTAGAGCCGCTAACTCAACTAGACAACTCCTCAATCTTGGGGTAACTTTCCAGCCATGGCAAGAAGAAAGATCAGCGATGAGTTGTGGCAAACGCTGGAGCCACTGCTGCCCGTGTGGCAACCCTCAGTCAAAGGCGGAAGACGGCGCTCGGTGGACGACAGGTCTGCCCTGAATGGCATCTTGTTCGTGCTGCAAACGGGGGTTCCTTGGGAAGATCTGCCCAAGGAGTTGGGCTACGGTTGCGGGATGACGTGCTGGAGGCGACTGCGCGACTGGCAAGCCTCAGGTGTGTGGGACAAGCTGCACCAGGCACTGCTGGTGCGCCTGCGAGAGTGTGACCAAATCGACTGGAGCCGAGCGAGCTTGGATGCAGCCAGCGTCCCTAGCCCCCGGGGGGCGAGGA
>ERZ724524.1965-NODE-1965-length-13623-cov-4.924012_pt1 | contig 13623 bp, 15 predicted proteins | sample MGYA00376057_ERZ724524 | MGnify/ENA primary metagenome ERZ724524 (study PRJEB28724, sample SAMN07190888) | wastewater metagenome | isolation source: influent of sewage treatment plant in Hong Hong | place: USA: Christiansburg, Virginia | collected 2016-03-01 ...
AGGCCACCATGCCGGAAATGCTTTTTTGCTACTGTTGTCGGGTACATCATCCTCGTGATCAGATGCATAGCTTCATGACTAGCCAAGGGCTGCGCTGGCGCTGTCAGCGCAGCATTGATGCCGCCAAGCGCAGCACTGACGAGCGCGACGCCTTCGGTAAACAACAGACTGCAATCAACCGCGAAGCCGCACTGGAAGTCGCCAAACGGGTTTTCCTCGCCGAGCCATAAAGTCACTGCGCAGCAGATTAATCTTGCTGTAATAGTCGACAGCTACGCTGCGGGCACCAAGTTCTGACCGGAGCCCGTCATGCTGTTATCCCCGCACAAAATTGCGCGCACGCGCGAGCAAGTGTTGAATAATCTTCTCGGCGTATCTTCAGCCTGCCTGGATGCCAGCCAGTGCATGAGCGACCTGCTCGCCGCAGGAGGCCGTACCTATCTCAACCGTAGCAATCGCCACCTGGAAGTGATCAGCAGTGGCAAATTCGATCCGCTTGCCGACTCAATCCGCCTGATGTGGAACGACCGGACAGAATCAAGCCAGTTTATCGAACAATTCTTTAATATCCTCGGCAACACCCACAAAGCCATGATCGAAGCGGCCGAGGCACAGGTTCATGTTTTTGACGAAATTGTTATGCTCAGTATTTCACGCGTGAGCAACTTCAGCCCGCGCGAAACTGAAATTGCTTTCGCCGCGATGCAATCCAGCCTTGAAGGTGCTGAACGCGCACTGCACGGCATGAGCAGTGTCGCCATCCAGACCGTTGAACTGGCCGAACAGGAACTTCACCAACTTTCCGATAGCCTTGCAGATGAAAGCAAGACCACGAGTAACAAACCAATAAAGAGCCGCAAAAAGGCCGAAAAATAATACGACAATGGCATTCGGATGGACTCTCTCCTTGGCCCGGCACTGCCGGGTTTTTTTCGCCTGCTGTCAAACGAAGCGTCACGGTAATGTCATCTTCCTGCAACCATTCCCCGCCATTCTGCTGACACCGAAATCACTTTCACCCGGAGGCCACCATGCCAGAGACGCTTTTTTGCTACTGCTGCCGAGTCCATCATCCCCGTGAACAGATGCATCGTTTTCGCACCCGCCATGGTTTTCGCTGGCGTTGTCGACGCAGCATAGAAGCGGCCCAATGTCCAACGGGCGAGCGCGATGCTTTTGGCCGCCTGCAGAGCGAAATCAACCGTGAAGCGGCCCAGCAACTCGCCGAGCGTATTTTTGTCCCCCTGGAGCAACGGCGTCTCCAACGCTGATGAACCATGGCCAAATATCGTATTGATACGCTGGATGCCAGCAGTCCCTTGCTGCTTGAAGCCTGCGTCACCCTGCTGGTCAATGCCTTTGCCAAACCGGAGCGTTACAGCGCCCAACGCCTGCAGGAAGAATTACGCGGCGATTCCTCGGTTTTTTATCGGCAGTTTTTTGTCGCGGTGAGCAATGGCGACATTATCGGCGTCGGCGGCATCAAGGCAGCCGATTGGGCATCACACACGCACCTGCTCTACCTGTCGGCGGTTGCCACCGAGCACCGCGGCCAGGGCATAGGCCGAGCCTTGCTCAAAGCGCGAATCGAGTGGGTTGAAAAGCACTTTGCGACTGGACGCATACTGGTCTCAAGCGCCAAGGCCAAGCGCTTCCACGAGCTCGGGTTTGTCGACATCCGAAAAAGTGTCGTCGAAGGACGACACCTGATGCTGCGGCGCTTTTAAGGCGCAAAAAATCAGGCATTTTTGCGGTCGACCGTAACTGTTCAACCAGCACGTCACCAATGCGTCATTTCCTTGAAACATCAAATGGCGATAGTGTCGAAACTGAGACTTAACGAAATCATTAAATGTCCAATAGCTGTTTCGATCCGCAAGACGACACCTCTGTCCGCACAGAATTTATCGATACGCTGGCTGATCCATTTCGCCGCCGTCTGCTCTCCGCTGCCGTTTTGACGGCAACCGCCGGCGCCCTGGCTGCTGCCGGCATCCCGCTCCCTTCGCTGGCGGCGGGCAGCGGACGCGCCGCCGGTGCTCTCCTGCCGTTCGGTGGCCTGCCCGTCTCGACAGAAGACAAGGTGTTTCTGCCCCAAGGCTACCGCAGCAATTTACTCTTCGCCTGGGGAGATCCGATTTCAGATGGCCCACGAGCGAAAGCCGATGCCTCCGATAGTGCTGCCGAGCAGATACAGCAAGCCGGCATGCACCACGATGGCATGCACTATTTCCCCTACACCGAGGCCGGCAAGCCGTCCTCAACCCATGGCCTGCTCTGCATCAATCACGAATACACCGACGATGGCTTGTTGCACGCCGGCGGAATGCAAAACTGGAGTGCCGAGAAAGTCGCCAAATCCAAGGCGGCAACCGGCGTTTCCGTCATTGAAATCAAACAGCAGCAAGGCGAATGGCAGCTTGTTCGTCCCTCACCCTTCGCCCGCCGCATCAGCGCCGACACGCCCTGCCGTCTGGCCGGCCCGGCGCGCGCGCATCCGTCGATGATTACCGCCACCGACCGTTGGGGCGAGTTCGTGCTCGGTACACTGAACAACTGTGCCATGGGTTTCACCCCTTGGGGCACTTATCTGACCTGTGAAGAGAACTTCAACGGTTATTTCAAAGGGCCACAAGCGCCGAGTGCCGATCAGAAACGCTACGGTTTCACCGAAAACGGTTTCGGTTACCGCTGGCATGAATTCGACGAGCGTTTTGATTTGAACCGGCATCCGAACGAAGCCAACCGCTTCGGCTGGGTCGTCGAAATCGACCCCTGGCATCCGGAAAAACCACCGGTCAAACGCACCGCCCTTGGCCGCTTCAAGCACGAAGGCGCCACCGTAACCCTGGCACGCGATGGCCGCGTTGTTGTTTATATGGGTGACGACGAGCGTTTCGAATACATCTACAAATTTGTCTCCAAAGCACGTTACATCGTTGGCCAGAGCGATACCGAAAGCCTGCTCGATGACGGCACGCTTTACGTCGCACGTTTTGGCGAAGATGGCAAAGGCCGCTGGCTAGCACTGCGCCACGGCGAAAAATACCCGAATGGCACACTGACATCCGAAAATGGTTTCAGCAATCAGGGCGACGTCGCCATCCGCTGTCGTCAGGCCGCCGACATCGCCGGGGCGAGCAAGATGGACCGCCCGGAATGGATAGCCGTTCATCCCAAAACCGGCGAGGTCTATGTCACGCTGACCAACAATATCAAGCGCGGGACCAGCGAAGTACCCGGCCTCAATGCTGCCAATCCGCGCGCTGAGAACGTTTTCGGGCACATCATCCGCTGGCGTGAAAGCAACCATGATGCGGCGTCAACCGCATTCGAGTGGGATGTCTTTGCGCTGGCCGGTGACCCGCAACACCCGGATGAGAGCAAGCGCGGCAACATCAAGGGCGATACTTACGGCAGCCCGGATGGACTCTGGTTCGACAACAGCGGGCACCTGTGGATACAGACAGATGTCTCGACCAGCGTCTTGAACAAAGGTGATTACGCGCGTCTCGGCAACAACCAGATGCTGGTTGCCGACCCACAGTCCGGCATCACCCAACGTTTCCTGACCGGCCCTAACGGCTGTGAGATCACCGGCATCACCTCGACGCCGGATGGCCGCAGCCTCTTCGTCAATATTCAGCATCCCGGCGAAACGGCCAGCGAGCGCAGCAACCCGGCCAATCCAACGGCCATTTCAGCCTGGCCGGCCAACCAGTTCCCTGCCGCAGTTGGCGGTCGCCCACGCTCCGGCACCCTGGTTATCACCCGCCAGGATGGCAAAGAAATATCTTCTTCAAGATAGGAAACAGCATGCAACAAATCAAATATGCCTCCTTCCCAACCCTACTCGACGATCTCGACGCACTTCAGGAAGAAATCAATCTGACCCTCAAGCGTGCCTGGCTGATGCTCGGTGGCATTGTTCTGCCTTGCGCGGCGCTGATTGGTTTCGCGCTGCTCAGCGCCGGCAAATGATCCCGTCACGATGGTATGCCATGCCCTTGCTGCGGCGCGGTATGCTGTTGTCGGCCAGTGCCCTGCTCGCCTTCACGCTGTCCGCTTGCGCGCCACGGCAATTGATCATCGGCGGCATTGCTGACGAACTGGCGACGCAGAACCAAGGCACCGAAAATGATTTAGAGCTGGCGCGCGAAGCCAGCGCCTTTTACCTCAAGTTTTCCGAATCCATACTGAACCAGGACCCGGGGCATCAGGGACTGGCCACCTCAGTCAGTGCCGGCTATACACAGTACGCCTATGCCTTTATCGCATTCGAGGCCGATCAGCTGGAAGCCAAGGATGCCAAGGCGGCCGAACGCCTGCGCCAACGCGCCGCCAAACTCTATCAGCGGGCCCAGCAACACGCCCGGAAAGCACTGGAAATACAAAGTCCGGGCTTTGCCGCCGCACTCGCCAGCCCGCAAGCCAAAGACTGGCCAGCGCTCAGGAAAGAACAAGTTGGCCTGGCCTACTGGGCCGCTGCCGCGTGGGGTGGCTGGATTTCCTTGAGCAAGGACGAGCCGGATGTCGTGGCTGATTTGCCGCTCGCCATCCGCCTCGCCGAACAAGCCTGGGCAGCCGATCCCGACTGGGGTGATGGCGCACTGACCGGTTTGCTCGGCAGTTTTGAGGCAGGCCGCGCCGGCGGCAGCACGCTGCGGGCACTCGGCTATTTTGATCGGAGTATTGCGCAATCTGCTGGCCGTAGCGCTGGCGCCTACCTGGCCAAGGCCGAAGGCTACGCCCAACCGGCGGGTGATCGCGCCTTGTTCGAACAGTTGCTGCAACAAGCGCTGGCCATCAAGGATCAGGCCGACAGCCCTTTGACGCTGCAAAACGAAGTGATGCGCCGCCGGGCGCGCTGGTTGCTGAGCAAAACCGACGATCTGTTTTAACCCTCCGGAACAACAATGAAAAACAAAATCATCACCTTGTTACTTGGCTGTTTTTTGGCCTGCAACGCGCTGGCCGCCGACAAGCAGCTGCGGATCGGCACGCTGGCACCGAAAAACTCGCTTTACCACCGGCAATTGATGGAAGTCGGCGAAGCCTGGCGCACAGCACAAGGCGGCGGGGCCAAATATCTGGTGTATCCCGACGGCAGCCAGGGCGGCGAGGCCGACATGGTCCGCCGCATGCGCATTGGCCAGTTGCAGGGCGGCTTGTTGTCGGTGGTTGGTTTGCGCGAGATCGAACCATCGATTGCCGCGCTCCAGGCCATGCCGTTGATGTTCAAGAACTGGGAAGAAGTCGACTACGTGCGCGAAAAGATGCGGCCGGGCATGGAAAAGAAGTTTCTCGAAAAAGGCTTTGTCGTACTGGCCTGGGGCGACGCGGGCTGGGTGCGCTTCTTCTCGAAGGATGCAGCGGTACGCCCGGACGACTATAAAAAAATGAAATTCTTCGCCTGGGGCAATGAGCTTGAGCAACAGGAAATCATGAAGAGCCTCGGCTACACGCCGGTACCGCTGGAGACTGGCGACATTCTGCCGGCTATCCAGACCGGCATGATCAATGCTGTACCTTCAACCCCCTACTTTGCGCTGGCAACACAAATATACAACAGCGCCCCCAACATGCTCGACCTTAACTGGGCACCGATTGTTGGCGCCCTGGTTATCACCAGAAAAGCCTGGGAGGAGATGACGCCCGAAGCGCAAAACACAGTGCGCGAGGCAGGTGCCAAAGCCGGTGCGCAGATTCGCAGCAAGGCGCGCCAAGAAGTTGATGAAGCGGTCGATGCGATGAAAAAGCGTGGCCTGACAGTCAACAAACCCAACGCCGAACAAATGAAAGAATGGAACGAGCTGGCCGAGCGCCTTTACCCCAAGGTACGCGGCAAGCTCGTGCCGGCCGAGACCTTCGATGAAGTTGTCGCGCACCTTAAGGCCTATCGCGCAGGCAAGGCCAAATAAGTCGTGGCGCTAAATCGTCGCCTCGGTGCCTTTGACGAATGGCTGGCATCGGGTGCACTGGCACTGATGCTGGCCATTCCGCTACTGGAAATTATCCTCCGTCCGCTCTTCGGTCAGGGCATAGAAAACGCCCCCTTGCTGGTTCAGCATCTCGGCCTCGTGCTGGCCATGTTTGGCGCCTTGCTGGCCGAACGCGGGCAACACCTGAGCTCATTGGGCAGTGGTTTTGCGGCGGCGAAGAACCCTGTGCTGCGCCTCGGCGCACAGCATTTCGCCCGCGCCAGTTCGGCCTTGCTCTGCGGCATGCTGGCGCAGGCCAGCTGGACCTTTGTTGCCAGCGAAATGGAAGCGCCCCGCGACCTCGCCTACGGTGTGCCGGGCTGGGTCATTCAAGCCGCAATGCCACTCGGCTTCCTGCTGCTCGGTCTCAAGATGGCCTCACGCATGAGTCCTGAGGTGGGATTGCGTGCAGCACTAGGACTCGGTTTGCCACTGGCCGGCTGGCTGTTCGCTGCCCATTTCGATGGCAGCACCTTGCCGCTGTGGCCATTTGCCCTTTGGCTCGCCGCCATTCTCTTCTGCGGCGCGCCGATCTTTGCCGTATTGGGCGGCCTGGCACTGGCCCTGTTCTGGCAGGAAGGCCAACCCTTGGCCTCGGTACCGCTCAGCCATTATCAGATCACGGTAAACCCGTCCTTACCCGCCTTGCCGCTCTTTACCCTAGCCGGTCTGTTCTTCGCGCGAACTGGCGCCGCAGCGCGGCTCGGTGCGTTATTTACTGCATTATTTGGCAGCGGCGTGACCGGCACAGCGATTGCCGCCGCCATCCTCTGTTCTTTTTTCACCGCCTTCACCGGCGGCAGCGGTGTCACCATCCTGGCGCTCGGCGGCTTGCTGTTGCCGCTCCTGACCAAAGCCGGCTTTCCGGAAAAGCGCGGGATCAGTCTGGTCACCAGCGCCAGCGCGCTTGGCGTGCTGATCGCTCCGTCCGTGCCTCTGATCATGTACGCCATCATCGCCCGCGTGCCGATCAATACCATGTTCCTTGCCGGCCTGCTGCCGGCGCTGGTCATGATCGTCTGCCTGTTGCTGGTCGGTGGCTACCTGAATTTGAAGACTGTTACACCCCCAGAGTGCTTCCTGCGCCCCGAAGGAAGTACCCTTGGGGTGCGGGGCGCGGTAAACGCCAAAAACGGCCCGGATTTTTCGGCTGCCCGCACAGCGGCATGGAAGGCCAAATGGGAAATCCTCGCCCCCTTCGTCGCCATCGGCTCGCTGGCCAGCGGGATTGCCACGCCCACCGAAAGTGCCGCCCTGACGGCCTTGTATGCCCTCCTCACCCAAGCCATCGCCCACCGCGAACTGAATTGGGCGCTGTTGCGCCGCTCATTGGCCGAGTGCGCCGAGGTGATCGGCGGCATCATGGTCATCCTTGGCATGGCGCTGGGGCTGACCAATTTCCTGATTGACGCCGGCATCCCCGATGCAGCAATTGAATGGGTGCAATCCATCCTGCCCAACAAGCTGGCCTTTCTTGTCGCGCTCAATGTCTTCCTGCTGCTCGCTGGCGCGCTGATGGAAATCTACGCTGCGATCATCGTGCTGGTGCCGCTGCTGCTGCCGGTGGCGCTAAGCTATGGCATCGACCCGGTGCATTTTGGCGTCATTTTTCTGGCCAATATCGAGATGGGCTTCCTCTGCCCACCGGCCGGGATGAACATTTACTTCGCCTCGGCCATGTTCGGCAAACCGATCAAGTATGTCGCCCTGTCAGTGCTGCCGGCGCTCGCCGCGATGCTCTGCGGCGCCCTGATCATTTCGGCCCTGCCCTTCCTGGCGACCTGGCTGCCCAGCCTGCTCTAACGCACCTCGACTGCTGCCGGCTGATTGGGCGGTGGCCTGTTGGCACCAAGCACGGCGTTATCAAGACGCCGTGTATCCGCTTCCGGGATCACTTCCAGCAGATTGACTACCTTGCGTACACCATCGGTAGTACGCGCAATGGCTACCGCCACCTTGGCTTCGCGCTCATTGACGATGCCAAGCAGGAAGAGCGTGCCATTCTCGCTAACCGGCTTGATATGGTTGGCCGATAGCTGGTTGGATTCCAGCAGGCGGGTTTTGAACTTGGAGGTAACAAAGGCATCGTTGCTGCGCGACGAATAGGATGAAATCGGCACCACCACCAATTCGTTGTGCACCTTCTTGACCCCCTCGATACCGGCTGCCATTTCACCGATGGCACGCTGCGTCTCCTCATCACGCACTTCGCCGGTAATCAACAGGATGCGATTGTAGGCAGTGAAATTGGCGTGCGCCGAATCAGCGAAGCGCGCCGGCAGGCGATTACTCCCCTTCCACTCCGAAACCTCATCATCGGCCTGCACGCCGGTGGAGCGCCGGTCGTGCGCGCTCATTACGCCAACCGCCGCCCCAGTCACCAGAACCGCCGGCACACAACCGGAGATCAGCGGCAGAACGCCAATCAGCGCGGCTGTAAAGATCATTCGCAGCTTGGACATGGCTCACTCCAGAAAATATTGCTTAAAAAAACCTGGTGGCAAAAAAAAGCCGGGTTACCCCGGCCTCACTTCAGATCACTGCCACCACGCTTAGCGCGGCATCACCGGTAGCCGATTAAGATCGGAAGGGCACAGACCCGCCAACTCGCCGACCACTCGATTGATTTCCTTGCCAATCAGCCACCAGCCACCCGCGTAGGGACGAACGGTAATGCCATGCTCGGCACACAACTGCATTGCCTTGTCTCTTAGTTGTTCAATCATTTTTCAATTCCTTCCATCAATCGCGCTTCTTGCGCCGCCGTCAAATCACCACAGGGTGAAATAACCAAACCGAAACAGCCTCCTGCTGTCTTGTGGATTATTGCGGCAAGGTATTGCAGCAATATTTCAATCAGATATTTTTTGCAGCAAGCGAAACAATGCGTTTTGTAACATTTCCGACCAAGACGCCAATTTCGCGTTGTGTTATTACTTAAGGCCGGTCATTCAGGGACTTGCGATCATGATTTTCTTTGAACTTTTCTCGAACCATCCCCATATTGTCAATATTGAAGCAGGGCATTCGCTTTTTAACGAGGGCGAAAATGGTCATCTGATGTATGTACTGACGACGGGGGAAGCCGAAGTCATCGTCAATAACCGCGTGGTCGACACGCTGCAGTATGGCAATCTTGTTGGCGAAATGAGCATCATCTCTCCCGGAACACGCTCGGCCAGCGTTGTTGCCACCACGAACTGCCAGTTTGTGGCCATCGACGAAAAGCGCTTTCTCTATTTAGTGCAGCAAGCACCGTATTTTGCCACTCAGGTCATGCGTGCTCTGGCAGAGCGCTTGCGCAACACCAACAAACTTGTACCAGCTATTGAGGATATTTGATTTACCTGCCAAACAGGTAAATCAAACTTGACTCGCCGGACTCCTTGCTTGAAATTTGTTATACGATTTATACTGTATAAACAATTTACATCAAGGAGAAAGCGATGAGCAAGTCAGCATCCAGGAAAACGAATCAAAACACCGTCGCTCCCGGCAAACCGGAAGCAACGCCAGAAACCGCAGCGCCCCCCGCCGTGATTGAGACAGCTGCGCCAGTTGAGAACAAGGCCAGCTCACCGGTAGCAACCGATACCAGCGCGCAACCTGTCGCCCCCATCGCAGAAAAGCCAGCCAAAGCCAAGCCGGCTACCAAGGTAAGCAAAGAGAAGAAAGTTGTGCCCAAAAAACCAAAACTGGTGCGCGACAGCTTTACTTTCCCGGAAACTGATTACGCCCAGATCGCCACGCTCAAGCAACGTGCGCTCAGCGCCGGTCGTGATGTCAAAAAAACCGAAGTACTGCGCGCCGGACTGGCCTTACTCTCCAGCCTCTCTGACGCCGATTTGCTTAGCGCGCTTGATGGCATCGACAAACTGAAACCCGGCCGCCCGGCAAAATAAGTCTGTCCTTCTCTGCCGCCCGATTTTGCCCCGGCAAACGGGCAGCACGCCACACCGCCCCCCGTCTCAAGCAAACTGAACGCAATCAATCTGCCATGAAAGCATTTCTCGTTGCCAACCCCAAAGGGGGTTCCGGAAAATCCACCTTGTCGACCAACCTGGCCGGCTACTTCGCTTCCCGGGGCGACGATGTCATGCTTGGCGACATTGATCCGCAGCAATCATCCAGGGAATGGCTCGCCTTGCGCCCCTTCGCTGCACGCCATATCGACACCTGGGAAATCGGCTCTGACAAGATCGCCCGCCCCCCGAAAGGCAGTACACACGTCGTCATCGACACCCCCGCCGGGCTGTGCGGCAAACTGCTGGAACGAGCACTCAAGCTTTCGGCACGCGTCATCATTCCGGTACAACCCTCGATGTTCGACATGTTGGCCACCCGACGCTTTATTCAGACGCTGCTCGCCGAGAAAGCCATACGCAAAGGCAAGGCCGATGTCGCCGTCATCGGCATGCGGGTCGATCCACGCACCCGGGCCGCCGGCGAACTGGAAAGTTTTTTCGCCACACTGGACTTGCCAGTATTGACCTATCTGCGCGACACGCAGGTTTATGTTCAGGCCGCCGCAGCCGGACTCAGCATTTTCGACCTCCCCGCCTCGCGTGCCGAACGCGACCTGGAGCAGTGGCAGGCGATCATCGAGTGGGCCAACGCGGAGTAAGCAAATGCCTTCTGCGGCATCGGCTGATGCTGCGCTTTTAACCGAGAAAAATCGGGTACTTTTGGCGGTTGACCGCGCCCCGCAGGAATCCACAGCGACGCGCCAGCTTTGCTGGCCGTCTTGCTGCGCAGGGGGCTTATCAGCACCCTTGGGGTGTAACGATCCACCAGGTCATATCCCTGTAACGCAGCAGGAGCAACATAAACCCCCTTTTGCTGCCGAATCGCCATGAAGCCTTTGTTGCGCTCTTCGTTGGGAAAGTACCGGGATCTGGTGCTCCTGATTGCCGTGTTTCTGCTGATCGACACCGGCGTTTCGGTCATCAACATTTACACCTCGCACCAAATCGAAGCAGACGCCAGCCGGATCAATGCCGCCGGCCAGATGCGCGCTTCAGCCCAGCAACTGACCAAGGCTTTGCTGACGCTGGACATGGAAATGCACAGAGGCGCACCAACCCAGAGCAGCCAGGCCGAAATTTCCGAGGCCCGCCTTGGCTTTCTCGACGCCCAAAGCCACCTCCAGAGGAAGCCCGGCCAAGTTAACAACGGCTTGCTCGAAACGGAGTCGCAAACCCAAAAGATCCAGGCACAGCTTGCCCATATTGCACAAACCTGGACACCCATCGACCGCGAGGTGGGACCGCTGCTACTCGCCGAACAACTGGACAGTGAGTCCGTTGCCAGCGCCGTGAGCAAGGCGGTTACGCGCAACAACCGGCTTACCCAGCAGGCGGATGACCTCGGCCAAAGCCTGGAAGAACTGGCGCAGCAAAAGACCGCCACCATGCGCTGGATCCAGCTATTCGCCATCGGTTTGGCATTCCTGAATTTCTGCCTCATCGTCTTCAAGTTCATTGCCCGCCTGTCAGCCAGTGATCATGCCGCCGCCCTGGCCCGGCAAGAAAGCGAACGAATTCTGGGCAGCGTCCGCGAAGGCCTGTTTTTGCTAACCCGGGAACGGACCGTTGGCAGCCAGCGCTCCAGATCCCTGGACAAACTGTTCGGAGACAGACTGCAAACCGGCGACAATTTCCATCAGGTTTTACAACGCATCTGTACGCTGGAAAATGCCGAGGCTGCGGAAAACTATATCGACGTGCTGTTCAACCGAAAAATCAAGCAGGCCCTGCTCGAACAGTTGAATCCGTTGAAAGAGATCGAATTGCTCGACAGCGCCGGCAAGCGTAAGGGTGCCACCTTTGTCAGCTTCGAATTCGACCAGATTCGCGAGAACAATGAGGTCGTCGCGCTGCTGGTCAGTGTTTTCGACGTTTCCGACGCTGTCCGCCTGGAGCGCGAACTAGCCACCGCCGAATCGCGCGCCAAGGGTGAAATTGACCTGCTGCTCGGCATTCTCGACCACAACCCCGACACCGTAGCCGACTTCCTGCAGGCAGCACACAACAGCTTGCAACAGATCAACCATGAACTGAAGCATGTTCAGCCTGTCCGCCAGTCCTACCCACAACTGGTCAACCGGATTGCCCGAACCCTGCATGGTCTAAAGGGCGAGGCCGCCACCCTGAGCTGCAACAGCATCAGCCTTGAGATTCATGACTTCGAAGCATTGCTGACGCCCTTGCGCGGTCGGCCAAGCATTCAGGGGGATGACCTGATCCCGCTCGCGGTAGCGCTTAGCCGTTTGCTGGCGGAGATTGCCAAGGTTGAAATCGTGGTCAATCGTATCCAGCATCATGTCGCTGGGCGTAGTGGCGAACAAACAAGACCAGACCCGCTTTGGGACACCCTGAAAAATATCGAAAAACTTGCCCTGCAAGTCGCCGAGGATCTCAACAAGAAGGTCCGCTTTGAGGTTGCCGTACCGCACTTCGACAAAGTGCCGGGGCACATCGTCAGCATCCTGCAGCAGGCTGTTCCTCAATTGATCCGCAATGCCATTGCCCATGGCATCGAGTCGCCGGAAGAGCGCGAGCAACTCGGCAAGCCGGCAATTGGCCTGATCCGTGTCGAAATGACGACCGAGGCCGATGGCACCATTACCATGGCAATCCATGATGACGGACGCGGCATTTCAGCCGTCCACCTGCGCACCGTGCTGGTCGCCCGCAATCTGTTCACACCGGAAGCGGTGAGCAAAATGAGCGACGATCAAGTCATCGCCATGCTTTTTGAACCCGGCTTCAGCTCGCTTGACCAGGCCCATTTGCATGCCGGGCGCGGCGAAGGGCTGGGCGTGGTCAAGGAAGCCTTGCGCAAACTGGATGGCCGCCTGCGCATCAGCTCGCGGGTCAATTCACACACCTGCTTCATCATGCAGCTCAAACCGGCATGATCATGATGCCGCGTACGCGCCCCCTCAGCCTGCTGATCGTCGATGACTCGACCGTCATCCGCAGTCGCATCGCCCGCCTGGTTTCCAGTCCGCAATTACCGCTCATTCAGATCGCCGGACTTGCCGCCAATGGCGAGATGGCGCTGCACATGGCGCGCGAAACCCGCCCCGATCTGATCACCATGGATCTGACCATGCCCCGTATGGATGGCGAAGCCTGCATCGAGGCCATCGCCGGTTTCCTGCCTGACGCCCAGATCCTGGTTATTTCGGCACTTTCCGACAAGGCAACCGCCCTGCGCGCCATTCTCAAGGGCGCCCACGGCTTTCTGCACAAGCCCTTTACCGACGAAGAGCTGCTCGACTCACTCGTCGAACTGATTGCCTGAATCATGCACACACCGCTCCGCCCGCAAGACATCGAAGTATTCACCGAAGCCATCACCCATTATTTCAGCGCCAGCACCGGCGAGATCGCCAGCGTGCGCTCGGCTTACCTGCTAGAACGGGGCGGACCGGTGATCTGGAACGATTTCAACGGCCTGATCGAAATCAGCGGCGACTACCAGGGGAGCATCTGCTTTTCCGCGCCACGCGCCCTGCTCTCGCATGTCCTGTTGAAAATGGGCGAATCAGTGTTTACCGACGAACGCCATGGCGACATCGTCGGCGAAATCGCCAACACCCTCTCCGGCCGCGCCCGCCGCCATTTTGGCGAAGGGC
>ERZ724524.1966-NODE-1966-length-13622-cov-4.901084_pt1 | contig 13622 bp, 17 predicted proteins | sample MGYA00376057_ERZ724524 | MGnify/ENA primary metagenome ERZ724524 (study PRJEB28724, sample SAMN07190888) | wastewater metagenome | isolation source: influent of sewage treatment plant in Hong Hong | place: USA: Christiansburg, Virginia | collected 2016-03-01 ...
ATGTTCTATGGCGAGCGTTTGCTGACCACGGGTAATCCGGACGTCGCGCGTGATGAAGCCCTGTTTGCGCGGCTTGGCCTGAAAGCGGTGTGAGTGAAGCGCCTCAGTTTGTGGATTGCCGGCAAGTCCGGCAATCGTTTTCCCGCATTGCAGGGCGTTACGGCGAAGGGGATTTTTTTGCCCGTGAAATTGATCGCCGCATGCAGGAGCGCCTTGATTACGTCCGGGTGGAACCAAAGCGCGTGCTTGATCTGGGTTGTAGCCGTGGCGCCAGCCTGCCAGATTTGGCGGTGCGGTATCCGGCTGCGCAGCAACTTGCGGTTGATCTGGTGCCGCAAATGCTCGCCGGCCTGCGTGCAGCGCGCCCGGCCTGGCAGCGCTGGATAGGCGTTGGCGCGAGTGGCGGCGTAATGCCGCTGGCGGCAGATGCTGCTAAATTACCCCTGTTGTCACGGTCGACCGATTTAATCTGGTCAAATTTATTATTGCACTGGCTGGATGATCCGTTGCCGGCCTTGGCCGAGGCGCATCGTGTCCTCGACGTCGGCGGTTTATTGATGTTCTCGACCCTCGGGCCGGACTCGCTCAAGGAATTGCGAATTTCTTTTGCTGATGGCTATGCCCACACCCAGCGCTTTATCGACATGCATGATCTTGGCGACATGCTGGTTGGCTGCGGTTTTGCCGATCCGGTCATGGATATGGAAGTGGTCAAGCTGACTTACGATAGTTTTGATGATTTGTTGCGCGAATTGCAGGCGGCTGGTTCAAGCTGCGCGATGAAGGCCCGTCGTCACGGCTTGACTGGCCGAGCTGCCTGGGCCAAAGCTAGGGTCGCTTATGAAACGTTGCGTGAGAACGGCAAATTGCCGGCCAGCTTCGAAGTTGTTTACGGCCACGCCTGGAAGGTGGCGCCGAAGCAATCAGTCGACGGGCGGGCGGTCGTCAGTTTGGATGCGCTGCGCAAGAAAAAAATTTAATCCGGCTTTTGTTTAAAGAACTTGATTGTTTGGGTTTCCGGTACTTTGGGTACAGGAATGGCTTTGCGTTTCCGTTCGCGAATCCGCCAGCGTAGTAGCAAACCCACCATGACAGCGTAGGCGACAGGCCACATCAGGTTTTCTGGCTTGCTTAGCCAAAAATAATGTAAACAACCCAGTATGGCGATCAGGTAAATGCCACGATGAACTTCTTGCCAGCGTTTTCCGCCCAGTTGGCGTATCGCGTACTGATTTGAAGTTGCTGCCAGAGGAATCATGACCAAAAATGCAGCAAAGCCGACAGTGACATAGGGGCGCTTGAAAATGTCACGAGCAATTTCAGTCATATCGAAATTGTGATCAAGACCGATGAATGACAGGAAATGTAGCAGCGCATAGCTAAAGGTGAATAAACCGAGCATGCGACGCAGGCGCAGAATCCAGTGCCATTGCGTGATCGCACGCAAGGGGGAAATGCAGAGCGTGAGCAGCAGGAGGTTCAGTGTCCAGGTGCCGGTCCAGCGTTGTGTGTACTCGATAAAATCTGGGCCAAAATCGCCGTTGACCGCAACAGATGCCAAGCGAGCAAGCGGAAGAAGCGCCAGCGTGAAAATGCCAAGCTTGATCAGCGTGAGTTGGCTGGGACTGGGTTGATCCATTGTTTTGTTGAGTGTATTCCGTTGCTAAGTCGGCTGCAGTTTCAAACAGAGAGTGCGGCGCGTAATTCGGCGATATCTTCTTCTGCTTCTGCAACCAGATCGCCGTAGCGGTCACGGTCAGCGGCGCGGATGGCAGCTTCTTGCTCATCTACCGGGGCAGGTAACCAGTCGGCATCCCAACCGGCTAGCAGGTTGGCGAAATAGAGTACATCGCGCACTGAGCATGGATTTTCGACATTCTGTAAGCGATCATGGTCGCGCACGGCATCGGTAATGCGGTCTGGAAGGCCGAGAATGTGCAGCAGGCTTTCGCCGATGCCTTCATGCCAGCCGCTGATCAATTCGATGATGGTGGACGGATTCTCGCGGTATTCGGGGTATTCGGCGGCACGATAAAGCAGGTAAAAGATCCCGATATCGTGTACCAGTCCGGCGAGCATGGCTTCATCCGGGTTGATCCGGCCAATCCGGCGAGCCAGGACGCGGGCAATGGCGGCAACGCGCAGTGAATGCTCCCAGGCGTTACGTGAAATATCATCAAAAGCTGTCAGATTGCGCGACTTGAGCATCTGATCCATTGCCACGGCTAGTGACGTAGTGCGTACTGCCTCAAAGCCAAGGCGGTTAATGGCGGTAGAAAGTTCAGAAACCGTCTGGCCGGAAGGGTTGAATGCCACCGAGTTTGCCAGTTTTAGCAATTTGCTGGAAATGAGCGGCTCGACACCGATGACTTGAACGACACGTGTCAAATTGGCATAGGGATCACGCAGCGTGTTGCGAACCAGTATGGCGGCATCCATGCAAGTTGGAAAATTGACATCGCCCGAGAGATCCCGGGCGATGTCTTGGAGAATCTGGAAGTGCGGACTGCTGGTTGTCATCGTCTCAGCCGGCGATGTAACGTTCCAACTCGGCAATCAAAAATTGCTGGCTGCTGATCGTTTCTTTGACCAAGTCGCCAATCGAGACCATGCCAGCGACCGAGCCGTCTTCATTCAGCACCGGCAGGTGGCGGAAATGTTTTTCCGTCATCAGGGCGCGGCATTCGTCGAGCGTGGCGGCCGGTGTGACGTAGGCGACCTTATCACTCATGATTTCGCGGACCAAGGTTTCCTTGGATGTTTTACCTTGCAGAATGATTTTTCGGGCGTAGTCACGTTCGGAAAAAATGCCAACCAGTTGTTCGCCATCAAGCACCAGCAAAGCGCCTACATCGTTGGCTGCCATGACGGAAAGGGCATGAAACACGGTGTCGCGTGGGGCAACGACGGCGAGCTGACGATTTTTGCCGGATAGCATCTGTTTGAGCGTTTTCATATTTGTCTCCTCTGCGTGAGTGGGCGCAATTGTGCGGCTCAGTCTAGCCCTGACCCGTGTTTATGCCAAGAGCCAAAGTACTATAAAAACAAAAAAGGCAGCCGAAGCTGCCTTTTTCAGAGTCAAATTTGCTTAGCGTAGACCGGCTGCGTATTCGGCAACTGCCTTGATTTCAACATCGGAAAGCTTGGCGGCAATCATGCGCATCATTTTTTCCGGGTCATTGGCACGCTCATCAACGCGGAATGCTTTCAACTGGGCTTCAGTATATTCCGGGAACTGGCCGGCCAGTTTCGGGTACTGAGCTGGCAGGCCAGCGCCAGCCGGGCCGTGGCAGCCGGCACAGGCGGGAACGCCTTTCTTGTAGTCACCCTGACGCCAGAGCTTTTGGCCCAGAGCAATCTTGGTTTCGTCCTTGGCGGCAGCAGGCTTGGCCTTCTGGCTGGCGAACCAGGCTGCAACGTTTTTCATGTCCTCATCGGACAGCGGTGCTGCCATGCCGCCCATGATGGCGTTGTTACGCGCAGCCGGCTTGCCGTCGACCGCCTTAAAATTTTTCAATTGCTTGTAAATGTATTGCTCAACCTGACCAGCCAAATGCGGATTGGCTGAAGCTGCGCTGTTGCCATCGGCGCCATGGCAGGCGACACAGACAGTTTCGGCGATAACTTTGCCTTTGGCAGGGTCTGCCTTGGCGTGCGCTTGTTCAGATGCGTGGGCGATAAAGCTGGTGGCAAGAAGGATTGCCATTGCCGTGGTGCGAATCATTTCTGAGCTCCTTGTACGCGTTTGTGGGCGCTTTGGCCGGAACGGAAGTTTCAAACCTGCTATTCTATATTAGTTCGCCGCCCACTTGGCGGGTCTTCCGAGTTTTTTATGCCACTGTTCCAACAGGCCGTTTTCTTAACGACCGTCGCCAATCTCCGTGATATGCCGCAGGATTCCGTACGCGAAGTCGCTTTCGCCGGACGTTCCAATGCCGGTAAATCTTCTGCTATCAATACGCTTGCGGGTCGTGTTCGTCTGGCTTATGTCAGTAAAACACCTGGCCGCACGCAGCATTTGAACTATTTTACCTTGGCCGAGGGCAAGTATTTTGTCGACTTGCCAGGTTATGGTTATGCCAAAGCACCTGAAGCGATTCGCGCGCAATGGGAGGGGCTGATTGGTCCTTACCTGAACCAGCGCGAGCAACTGGCCGGCTTGGTGGTCATCATGGATATCCGGCGGCCCATGACTGATCTTGATTTGCGCCTGATCGACTGGTTTCGTCCAACCGGGCGGCCAATTCACATCATGTTGTCAAAGGCGGATAAATTAAGTCGGCAGGAGCAAACCAAGTCTTTGCGTTCGGTTAAGGCCGAGGTGGCAACTTGGGGGGATGCCGCGCTTTACACTGTTCAGCTTTTTTCCAGTCTCAAGAAAACCGGCGTCGAGGAGTGCGAAACAGTGTTGGCTGGTTGGCTGGATATTGAAATCAAGAAGCGTGAAAATAAAGGGCCCCCGGATAAGGGGGGTCCGGGGGCAAAAGGGCCTTAACGAGGTTAAGGCACCCGCTCAGGGAGGTGAAGCGGGAGATAGCGCGTGCCATCTGCTGACTCTGACGTGGGGCAAAGTTAAAAGTTCCGAGTTGATTGAAAATTTTTTAATAAATATTTTGAGGTTGACGCATGACTGCCACCGGTAATTTTCCTGAAACCCGTATGCGCCGGATGCGGCGTGATGATTTTTCCCGCCGCTTGATGCGGGAGTCAGTTGTTACGGTCGACGACTTTATTTATCCGGTTTTTGTGCTGGAAGGTGAAGGGCGGATCGAAAAAGTTGGCTCTATGCCCGGTGTCGAGAGGCAGTCGCTGAATATTTTGTTGAAAACGGCTGAGCGTGCAGTCAATTTGGGAATTCCGGCGCTGGCCTTGTTTCCGGTGATTGATTCTTCGCTGAAAACTTTGGGAGCGGAAGAGGCATTTAACGACGAGGGCTTGGTGCCGCGTGTGGTTAGTGCGTTGAAACGCGAGTTTCCGCAGCTGGGGGTGATTACCGATGTCGCACTTGATCCTTACACTAGCCACGGTCAGGATGGGTTGATCGATGAGACGGGCTATGTGTTGAACGATGAAACCTTGGAGGTGCTGGCCAAGCAGGCGCTTTGTCATGCTCAGGCTGGGGCTGATGTGGTGGCGCCCTCTGACATGATGGATGGCCGTATCGGGCGTATTCGTGCTGAATTGAATCAGGCTGGGCAGATTTATACCCGGATTCTGGCTTATTCGGCCAAGTATGCCTCAGCATTTTACGGCCCCTTCCGCGATGCCGTTGGTTCGGCGGGCAATTTGGGCAAAGGCAATAAATACACCTACCAGATGGATCCGGCCAATACCGACGAGGCGCTGAAAGAAGTCGCGCTGGATTTGGCCGAGGGCGCTGATATGGTCATGGTCAAGCCCGGTATGCCCTATCTGGACATCGTTAGGCGGGTCAAGGATGAATTCAAGGTACCGACCTACGCTTACCAGGTGAGCGGTGAATACGCGATGCTCAAGGCTGCAGCGCAGAACGGCTGGCTCGATGAAAAGGCTTGTGTGCTGGAGAGCTTGCTGGCCTTCAAGCGCGCAGGGGCTGATGGCATTCTGACCTATTTTGCGCTGGATGCCGCCGAGTATCTAAAGGGCTAAGGACTCAGGTGCTGCCTGGCGTACCGGATTGCGACAGGCAGGCGAAATAAAGCATCGGCCATTGCTGTTGCCACTGCGCCAGTGGCTCGCGGCCAAAGCTGCTACGGGCATATTGCTCCCAGCGGCCCATTGCGTAACAGCGCAGTAGATTGGCGAGGGCGCCGAAGTCGGCATCGGCTTTCAGGTTTTCCTGTGTCGCGGCAATTCTCAAGGCCTGCTTGAGTGCTGCTTCAACCTTGTCGAGCAAGGCGTTGATCCGTGTTTGCAGGCGCTCGTTTTCATTGACTAGCGCATCGCCAATCAGGACGCGGGTCATGCCGCGATTTTTTTGAGCAAAGCGCAGTAGCAGGCTGATAATTTGCTCGACCTGCTTGAGACCTTCGGGCTCTTCAGAGGTGATCTGGTTGATGACGCCGAACAGGCTTTGTTCGATGAATTCGATCAACCCATCGAACATCTGCGCTTTGCTAGCAAAGTGGCGGTAAAGCGCGGCTTCGGAACAATCAAGTTTGGCAGCCAGGGCGGCAGTGGTGATTTTTTCACCTTTAGGTGTTTCCAACATGCTGGCCAAGGTTTGCAGGATTTGCAGACGGCGTTCGCCCGGTTTGCTTGCCATGATTGTCCCCTTAAAATTATTGTCTAAATTACAGTTGACCGTAACGTTTTGGTAATTCTAGAACGGATGTGATTTTGGCGTCTACATAAGGTGATTGGCGATAGCCAGCACTTACCCATACGGTTTTCATGCCGAGTTTTTTGGCGCTGACCAGATTGGACAGGCTGTCTTCAACCATGATGCAATTGCGCGGTGAGATGTGTTCGGCCCGGAGTAATGTACGAAAACCCGAGGGCATTGGTTTGGGCTGAAATTTGACGTTTTCTACCGAGTAGAGTGCATCAAAACAACGGCCAAGACCGGTGATCTCCAGAATGGCCTCGGCGTAATGGCGCGGGGCATTGGAGAAAATGATCTTTCTTCCCGGCAGTCGACGCAGGGTATGAAGGACAGCTTTGTCGAATACCACCATGCGCTTGAGATCCGCGAATTGGTGCGTTTCCCGGAGAAAGTGCCGTGGATCGGTGGCGTGGTGGCGAACCATGCCGAGTAATGTGGCGCCGTAGCGTATCCAGTAGTCCTGGCGGATACGGGTGGCTTCCTCTTCATTAACGCCGAGATTGCGTTCTATGTATTCGCACATCGAACGATTGATGTGCGGAAAAATGTGTGGGGTCGCGTTATGTAAGGTGTTGTCGAGGTCGAACAACCAAACGCGACCCGCTTTGCTCATCAGTGTGACTTGATCATCGTGCCGACGCCGTGGTCGGTGAGAATTTCCAGCAACAAGGCATGTTCAACGCGACCGTCGATGATGTGCACGCCCTTGACGCCGTTGCGTGCCGCATCAAGCGCCGAGGAAATCTTTGGCAACATGCCACCGGAGAGCGTGCCGTCTTCAACCATTTCGTCGATTTGTTTGGGGGTGATGCCGGTAATCAGGTTGCCGGCCTTGTCCAGCACGCCGGGGGTGTTGGTTAGCAGCACAAGCTTTTCTGCTTTCAGGACTTCAGCAATTTTGCCGGCGACGACGTCCGCGTTGATATTGTAGGTTTCGCCATCCTTGCCGACGCCGATTGGGGCGATTACCGGGATGAATGCACCCTTGTCGAGGTGGTCGATCAAAGAAGGGTCGATTTGGGTAATTTGGCCGACCTGGCCGACATCAATCAGGTCGCCCGGATTGTCCTTGTCATCCAGCATCAATTTTTTGGCGCGGATGAAATTACCATCCTTGCCGGTCAGACCGACTGCCTTGCCACCATGCTGGTTGATCAGGTTAACAATGTCCTTGTTGACCTGTCCGCCGAGCACCATTTCGACAAGTTCCATCGTCTCGGCATCAGTGACGCGCATGCCCTGGATAAACTCCCCCTTTTTGCCGACACGTGCCAGAAGACTCTCGATTTGCGGGCCGCCGCCGTGCACTACGACAATGTTGAAACCGACCAGCTCAAGCAGCACGACATCACGGGCAAAACAGCTTTTCAGGTGTTCGTCGGTCATCGCATTGCCACCGTATTTGACGACGATGGTTTTGCCATGGAAGCGTTTGATGTAGGGCAGGGCTTCGGCGAGAACGGAGGCTTTGATGCCGGGGGTGAGGTTTTCGAGGCTCATGGTGTGCTCCAAGTGAAATCGCCGCAGATTCTACAAAGAAAAACCTTATTGTGGGACTTGCTTCTGATTCGCGAGTCGTCCAGGAAGCTCAAGAATGGCTTCGCGGTTGCTCGATGAGAAGCAGGCGGCAGCAGCTTCCTGCCAAGCCGCCCAGCGCCATTGGCGATGTTCTACGGGGGAGATTGTTACCGGCTGGCGTTCCGGTAATAACAATCCGAATACGTGTTCGGTGTTTTGGGTGATGCCGGGGGCATAGCGATGCCGCCATTCCGTGAATATTTCGTATTGATTGGTCTTGTACCAATCATCAAGTCTGAATTGACTGACATCCAGCCCTGTTTCTTCACCGACTTCGCGGGTTGCCGTCGCCAGAATGGACTCATTGCTCTCACGGCTACCGGTAACTGATTGCCAGAAACCGGGATGTGCTGCACGTTCAAGGAGAAGAACGTCGAGTTCAGTGGTGTAGATAACAACCAGTACGGAAACTGGCTGCTTGTAAGCGGTCATGCCTCGGGTAATGAGGGAATGCCGCGCGCCGGCGTGTCGAGTAGTACCCAGAGCGGGAAGCCCAGTTCGCGCCGGGCTTCAGTTGCTGCTTGCAAGACTTCAATCAGCGTTGTGAAATCATCCGGATCGCTGACCCGCAGGCTATCAATGCCGCTGAGTACAATGACGTGGCCTTTGGCTGGATACCAGTCCGGATCAGCCAGGCAGTCAAACAGGGCATCAAAATTTGCGCCAAACCAGATCGGGAAATGTAGAGCGCTGCCCAAGTTACGTAGCGTCTTATCCATCTTTTGATGAACGCCGATATCGGCGGTCAGTACGGGGAAGTGATGTTTTTTTGCAGCAGCTTCAAGCTCCGTGCGGCGTAGTGGCGGAAGATGATAAACACCCGCCTGAGCAGCATTTTTCAAGAGTTTGTCATTCATTGCTTACTCCCGAATGCGCCGAAAGCTGCGGTAGTGATCATCAGTATAGTAATACTCACTTTCGCGGCCCGTAATGATGCGACGGGCTCCCCGGTTACGGCTGCCCGGGGTTTTGACGGTGTATTCGTGATAGTAGCCACGCTGACGCAACGGCAACAGCTTTTCATAATTGCCAAAAGTAACACCGTCGCGATCATAGGGGAATGGTCCGCCCTGCTTGATCAGTGCAACTGTACGCTGAGCCTCGATTGGCAAATCTGCCAATAAAACCCAGTCGACCGTAACACGTTCTCGCGCGAGGCCAATTGATGCGCCGATGGCGAGCCAGGCGATCAGCAGGAAGCGAAACCATTTTTTCATGGAGGCTTAGGCTTTGTTCAAATCGCCCGGACCACCCGTTTGAACTTCGGCCTTCTGGCGAAGGCGGATGTGTAATTCGCGCAATTGCTTTTCATCGACCGGAGAAGGGGCGTCGGTGAGCAGGCACTGAGCGCGCTGGGTTTTCGGGAAGGCGATAACGTCGCGGATTGATTCGGCGCCAGTCATCATGGTGACGATACGATCCAGACCAAAGGCCAAGCCACCGTGCGGTGGCGCGCCGTATTTCAGTGCGTCGAGCAAGAAGCCGAACTTGGCCTGCTGCTCTTCAGGGCCGATATTCAGAGCGCTGAACACTTTTTCTTGCACGTCGGAGCGATGAATACGGACAGAACCGCCACCCAGTTCCCATCCATTCAGTGCCAGATCGTAGGCTTTAGCCAGGCATTTGCCCGGATCTGTAGCGAGGAGCTCAAGATGCTCGTCCTTCGGACTGGTGAACGGATGGTGGCAAGCGCTCCAGCGTTTGTTCTCATCGTCGTACTCGAACATCGGGAAGTCGATGACCCACAGCGGTGCCCATTTTGCGCCGGTAACAAAACCCTTTTCATGACCGATTTTGATACGCAGTGCGCCGAGGGCGTCGTTGACGATCTTCGCCTTGTCGGCACCGAAGAAGATCAGGTCGCCAGATTGTGCGCCAGTGCGCTCGATGACTGCGCGGAGCGAGGCTTCCGACAAGTTCTTGACGATGGGCGATTGCAGGCCGGTTTCGTTGATCTGGGTAACGTCATTGACCTTGATATAGGCCAGGCCCTTGGCGCCATAGATGCCGACGAATTGCGTGTAAGCATCAATTTCACCACGGGTCAGCGTGGCGCCGCCCGGAATGCGAATGGCAGCAATACGACCGCCATCGCTGTTGGCGACGCCCGCAAAAACCTTGAAGGCAACTTCCTTGAAGGCGTCAGTCACTTCCGTGAGTTCGAGCGTGACCCGCAAGTCCGGCTTGTCCGAACCAAAGCGATGCATGGCTTCGGCGTAGGTCATGCGCGGGAAGTCAGGCAGGTCAACGTCAATTGCTTCCTTGAATACGGTGCGAATCAGCTTTTCAGTCAGCGCAATGATTTCAGCCTCGCTCATGAACGAGGTTTCAATATCGACCTGGGTGAATTCTGGTTGGCGGTCAGCACGCAAGTCTTCGTCACGGAAACATTTGACGATCTGGTAATAGCGATCGTAGCCGGCAACCATCAGCAACTGTTTAAAGAGCTGCGGCGACTGCGGCAGGGCGAAGAACTGGCCGTCGTGGACGCGGCTGGGTACCAGATAGTCGCGGGCGCCTTCCGGGGTTGACTTGGTCAGCATCGGTGTTTCGATGTCGATGAAGCCGTTGTCGTCGAGGAAGCGGCGGAAAGCACGCGCCGTCTTGTAACGCAGCATCAAGTTGTTCTGCATCTGCGGGCGACGCAAGTCAATGACGCGATGGGTCAGGCGGACATTTTCCGTCAGATTCTCGTCGTCAAGCTGGAACGGCGGGGTGACTGATGGGTTTAGCACTTCGATTTCGTGACAGAGAATTTCGATCTCGCCTGAGGCCAGATTGGCATTGGTTGTGCCGGCAGGGCGCGGGCGAACCTTGCCGGTGATCTTCAGACAAAATTCATTGCGAACTGATTCGGCAATCTTGAAGGCATCAACGCGATCCGGGTCACAAACGATCTGAGCCAGACCTTCGCGGTCACGCAAATCGATGAAGATAACGCCGCCATGGTCGCGGCGACGGTGGGCCCAGCCGCACAAAGTGACTATTTGGCCATCCAGTGAGGCATTCAGCTGCCCGCAATAATGAGTACGCATGAAACTTTCCGTTGAGTTTTTAGGTATTGGTAATGACGCGAGTGTGCGGCGGCGGCGCCACGACACCCATGGATATTATGTATTTAAGGGCTTCGTCGACAGTCATGTCGAGTTCAATCACCTTGTTTGCCGGCAGCATCAGGAAAAAACCGGATGTCGGGTTGGGCGTGGTTGGCACATAGACACTGACATGTTCGCCAATGAGATGATTGACGACATCTCCCCCGGGTTGGCCAGTCAGAAATGCAATGGTCCAGCTTTCTTGATGCGGATAATTGACCAGCACGGCTTTGCGGAATGCGTTGCCATTAGGTGAAAAAATAGTATCGGATACTTGTTTGACGCTGTTGTAAACCGAATTCACGACAGGAATTCGCGCCAACAACTTTTCCCACCATCCCACCAGTTTCTGACCTATGAAATTCGCCGCGAGAAGTCCTGTGAGAAAAATCATCAGGAGGGTCAAGACCGCACCAGCGCCGGGGATGGCAAAGCCAAACAGGCGCTGTGGATGAACTGACTCTGGCAGCAGGTGCAGAGACTGGTCGAGTGTGCCTACGATCAGGGATAGTACCCAGAAAGTAATCGACAAGGGCACCCAGATCAGGAGCCCTGTGATGAAGTAACGTTTGATTAGCTGGCCGCGCACGGAGTACACGCTCCTGAGCCACCCTGGCAGGGCGGTGTGCTCTCGGTGGCAGGTGTTGATTTGCTACCACCTTTGAAATCGGTTGCATACCAGCCACTGCCCTTGAGTTGAAAGCCGGCAGCTGACAACAGCTTGCTGTAGCTTTCCTTGCCGCAAGCAGGGCAAGTGGTGAGCTGCGGATCACTCATCTTTTGCAGATGTTCTTTCTGGGAACCGCAGGAGTCGCAGCGATATTCGTAAATCGGCATCAGAGTCCTCCAAAACCTTGAATTATAACTGATAGGGTCAATGACCTATATTGTCATCGAGGTCGATTTTTCAACCTAGTAAGCCGAGATAGGTTCGTGTCAGCTCCTGTCCCCAAAAGAGCACAATGACTCCGGCTGCCGCTAGGTAAGGGCCAAAGGGAATTGGGTTGTTTCGCCCGTGTTGGGCAAAAACAATCAATGAAATGCCAGTAACAGCGCCAACAATTGACGACAAAAGAATGATTGCAGGCAGCATTTGCCAACCTAGCCATGCACCCAGCGCGGCTAGTAGTTTGAAATCTCCATAGCCCATGCCCTCTTTTCCTGTGGCTAATTTGAATGCCCAGAACACGCTCCATAATGCGAGGTAACCGACCATTGCGCCAAGAACCGCAGATGAAAGGTTGGTCATCGTGCCGTTCAGGTTAAAGGCAAGGCCAATCCAGAGCAGAGGCAGTGTGATTGAGTCAGGTAGTAACTGGGTGTCGTAGTCGATTGCGGCAAGGGTGATCAGCGCCCAAAGCAATATCAAAGCACCGACTGCCGCCCAGCCAAAACCAAAATGCCCGGCGGCAAAAGCCGAAATTCCCCCTGTCATCAACTCAATGAACGGATAGCGCAAGGAGATCCTGTCACCGCATGCTGAGCATCGTCCACGTAGAAACAGATAGCTGATGACCGGTATGTTTTCGAGTGCCGAAATTTGATGTCCGCAAGCCGGGCAACGTGAGCGAGGTTGCGACAGATTCAGTGGAGGAGCGTTTTCGGATTCTCTTCCATGAAGTTCTAAGCATTGCTCATGCCATTCACGCTCCATCATCTTGGGGAGTCGATGGATGACGACGTTCAGAAAGCTGCCGATGCACAAACCGAACAAGCCAGCGAATGCCGGCCAGTTATTGCCAATTAGTTCAATCATCAACCGACGACTGCGCCCAGCTTGAAAATGGGGAGGTACATGGCGATAACCATGCCACCGATCAATGTTCCCAAAACCACCATGATCATCGGTTCCATCAAGCTGGACAGAGCCTCCACTGCATCATCGACTTCTTGTTCAAAGAAGTCGGCAACTTTTGATAACATTGAATCGAGAGCGCCTGACTCTTCGCCAATGGCAACCATTTGCGTCACCATATTGGGGAAAAGATTGCTGTTTTGCATGGCTTGGGTGAGATTTGTTCCGGTCGATACCTCGCCCTGAATTTGACGGGTGGCCAGTTTGTAAACATTGTTTCCTGCCGCTCCGCCAACGGAGTCAAGTGACTCCACGAGTGGTACACCGGCGCTGAACATGGTGGCAAGTGTACGCGTCCAGCGCGCGATGACCGATTTGCGAATAATGTCACCAAATATCGGGACGCGAAGCGAATAGCGGTCAAATGCGTATTGCATGGCCTCTGAGCGCTTGTATGCTTCTAAAAAGGCATAAATGCCGCCACCGATGCCACCGAAAATTAGCCACCAGTAGGCAATAAAGAAGTCCGAGATCGCAATCACAATCAAGGTCGGCGCAGGGAGATCTGCGCCAAAGCTGCGGAATACTTCCTTAAACGCCGGAATAACAAAAATCATGATGATCGCTGTAATGACAAAAGATACAACAATGATCGAAATTGGGTAAAAAAGTGCGGACTTTATCTTGCTCTTGATGCCAATGATTTTTTCTTTGTAAGTTGCAAGGCGGTCCAGCAAGGTGTCCAGAATACCTGCTTGCTCACCCGCTGCAACGAGGTTGCAATAGAGGTTGTCAAAATAAAGCGGGAATTTACGAAAAGCTTGGGAGAGTGAACTACCTGTCTCAACAT
>ERZ724524.1972-NODE-1972-length-13616-cov-8.912396_pt1 | contig 13616 bp, 13 predicted proteins | sample MGYA00376057_ERZ724524 | MGnify/ENA primary metagenome ERZ724524 (study PRJEB28724, sample SAMN07190888) | wastewater metagenome | isolation source: influent of sewage treatment plant in Hong Hong | place: USA: Christiansburg, Virginia | collected 2016-03-01 ...
CTATATTAAAAAACCTTTTGAGTTAAAAGAGCTTGATATTAGAATAAATAATATAAAAAGGCTTTTTAATATAGATATAAAAATTATAAAAATCGATGAAAATAGTTATTTAGATTTACAAAACTTGGAGATAAATTTAAATAAAAAAAGTTTTATCATCTCAAAAAAAGAGTCTGAAATTCTTGCATATTTATTAAATAATCCAAAAAAAACTATCAGTATTGAAGAGATTATAAATAATATTTGGTCATATGAAGATAGTGTAGAAAGCTCTACAATTAGAACTTATATAAAAAATCTGCGAAAAATATTGGGAGAAGATAAAATATTAAATATAAGAGGAGTTGGATATAGATTTAACTTCTAGTGAAAAGAAAAGTTTTTTTAGCTTTTTAGGTCTTTATTTAGGATCTTCTTTTATATTAATGTTAATTGCCCTATTTTTCTATTATCAAAATGAGAAAACACTTTATTTGGATTTAGTAAAATCAAATATGCAAAATATAGTATCTAAAGTTTCAAATGAAATAATAATATCTCATATGTTGGATGTTGAATTTAATAGAGATATATATTTGAATAATCAAAACTATAAAATCTCTTTTTATGATAAAGATAAAAATTTATTATTTGGAAATTTAAATGAAAAGTTAAATTTTGAACAAAATTTTTATAATGATGAAGAGAAATTAATTATTGTTGATAGTTCAACTGTAGGACATTTAGGAATTTGGTATATAGCTTTAAAAGATAATAGCTTGAAAGAAAAAATATCAAATTTAAAATTAAATATTTTTCTTATTTTTTTAATATTTTATACAATAATTGCTATTGTTAGCTGGTCTTTAGCAAAACTATTTTTAAAACCAATAAAAGACGATAGAGAAAGATTAAATAACTTTATAAAAGATACTACTCATGAATTAAATACTCCAATAAGTGCAATAATTATGTCTTGTGAAGATGATAATTTGACTAAAAAGCAAATAGATAGAATAAAATTTAGTGCAAAAAGAGTTAGTGAGATTTATAAAGATTTGACGTATATATTTTTAGGAAATATTGAAAAAAAAAGTTTAGATAAAATAGATTTATCAAAAGTTATTAAAGAAGAGATTATAAATTTTGAGCCAATGATTGCTAGAAAAAGATTAAAAATCAACCTTAATATAGAAGAGTTCTTTTATGAGATAAATAAAGATGATTTTATAAGACTTTTTAATAATCTATTCTCAAATGCTATAAAATATAATAAAACTGACGGAAATATAGATATTATCTTGCAAAATAGAGAGTTAATAATAAAAGATAGTGGTATTGGAATATCAAAAGATAAAATAAAAGATATTTTCAACAGATATTATAGAGCAACAAATCAAAGTGGAGGCTTTGGTTTAGGACTTAATATTGTAAATATGATTTGCAAAACTTACAATATCAAAATAGATGTTCAATCTTCTGAAAATATAGGCTCAACTTTTACTTTAAAACTCTAAAAATATAAATCTACACACAAACTACACAAAGCTTTTGGTAAATTTTCATAAATCAAAATAAAGGATTAATGAAAATGAAAAAAGTATTAAAAGCTTTTGTAGTTATGTTTCTAATGGCTACTATCTTAAATGCGAGCTCATTAAAAGAGAGTTTAAATGTTGATGGATACAATCTTGAACTTACAAGCAAAAGAGATTTAAGTGCAGGAAGTAATGAGTTTTTTGTGAAAATCACAAAAGATGGAAAAGAAGTAAATGATGCAAAAATAAAAGCTAAGTTTTTTATGCCAGAGATGCCAGGAATGCCATATATGGAGCATGAAGGTGAAGGAAAATTTGAAAATGGCATTTATAGTTTTGTAATTAATTTCTGTATGGATGGAACTTGGCAATATAATATCAGATTTAAAACAGCTGATGATAAAGTTCACTCTGTAAAAAGTAGTGTGAGCTTCTAAAATGAAAAAAGTAGTTTTTACTTCACTAATTTTTGCTAGTTATTTATTTGGAACTTCGATTGAAAATATAGTACAAAAGAGTTTACAAAATAATTTTGATATTAAAAGCCTTGAAAACTCTATTGAAATTGCTAATTTCCAAATAAAACAGGCTAAAAATTGGGAAAATCCAATGATAAGCTTTAAAGCAAATGATATTATGTTGAATAAAAACTATTTAAATAATCAAAAAGAGTATGGAATTGAGTTATCTCAAGCCATACCTATTGGTAAAAAACTTGAACTTGAAGAGAGTATTGCAAAAAAAGATAAATTATTGAAAGAACAAACTCTACAGGATATAAAGCTAGAATTTGAATCAAAAATTTATCTATATTCATACACTATTTTAATTTTAGAAAATAGATTAAAACTACTAAATGAATATCAAAAGAATTTAAATCGGCTAGAAGAGCTTTATACAAAACTATATTCATATGATAAAGTATCTTTAAATGAGATATTAAATACACAAATTTCAAAATATGATTTACAAATGAAAATAAATGAACTTCAAACAACAAAAGATAATTTATATCTAAGTTTAGAGCAAATAAGTTATGAGAAGATTGATAAAATTGATGATAGCTTAGTATTAAAAAATATAAACAAACAACAAATTGAAGAACTATTAATATTTCATCCAAAGATACAAACACTTCAAACAACAAGCCAAAAGTATAAAGATACGGCACAACTTGAAGATGCAAAAAAGTTTTCAAGTATAACTTTAGCTTTAGAATATATGCAAAATAAAGAGCAAGATTATGCAAATATTACAATGTCTATGCCTCTACCAATTTATAATACAGAAAATATTAATAAATTAAAAGCAAATTTAAATACAAATGAAACTAATAATAAACTAGATAGTCAAATTCATAATTTAAGATTACAAACAAAAATATATCTAAATAATTTAGAGCAATATAAAACAAATTATAAAATCCTTCAAGAAAAAATTGTACCTATAAAACAAAAAATACAAAAGGTTTTAGAAGAGTTTGTAGGATTTGATAAAGAGAGTTTAAAAGAGAATCTAAATAGTTTAAATGAATTGATTGATTATGAGATGAAAGCAAGTGAACAGCTTGAAAAATATTTCGAGAACTACAGTGAACTTATATATTACTCAAACAAAGGTGTAAAATGAAAAAAATATTTTTAACTATAATACTTATAGCTATAACTCTTAATTCCAATCCAATAGATGCTAAACAACTATTTAATATTGAAAAAGTAAAAGTAAAAAAAGAGAGTTTTAAAGAATCAAAAGAGTTTTATGGAATTACAAAACTAAATGAGAGTAAAACGATAGATATTGTAAGCAGATTTGATGGATATATTACACATTTAAATGCAAATAAAAATTATATGAATATTAAAAAAGGTGAAAGTTTATATACAATTTATTCAAGCGATATTGCATCAATAAAAGCTGAGATTGAAATAGCAAAAGATTTAAATAAAAATTTATATGATAAAGCAAATAGTAAATTAGAAAATTTTGATATAAAAAATGCTAAGTTTTTAAATAATGAAGTAGTTGTAAGTTCACCAATTTCAGGAATAATCACACAAAAAAATGTAAATAATAAATCTTATGTAGAAAAAGGAAAAACTCTTTTTCAAATTTCATCACTTGAAGATATTTGGTTTATAGCTTCTATATATCAAGAGGATTTGAGTTTTATAAAAGCAAATATGAATTCAATAATTAAACTTGATGGAGTAGAAGATCCAATAGTAGCAAAAGTTGATTTTATATATCCAGTTTTTAATGAAGAGAAAAAAACAGTAGATATTAGATTTGTTATAGAAAATTCACAAAATAAGATTTTGCCTTCAATGTTTGGAAAAGTAAAAATAGAAAAAGAGAGTAAAGAGATTTTAGTTTTACCAAAAAGTGCAGTTATTAAAAAATCAAACTCTTATTATGTATTTATTCCAAAAGAAAATGGAGAGTTTACACCTAAAAAAATAGAGGCAAAAAGAGTAAGTGGTGATAAATATGAAATTTTAAGTGGTTTAACTCTTGATGATGAGGTTATAAACAACTCTTTATTCTTATATGATGCTGATGCTATGACAAATAGACTTTATGATGAAACTTCAGATGAGGAGTGGTAAAAATGGTTGAAAAAATAATAGACCTAAGTGTAAAAAACCGTTTTATTGTAATTTTTATTACTCTACTATTAGCTTTTGGCTCAATATATGCTATAAAAAATACAAGTTTAGATGCTATTCCTGATTTATCTGCAAATCAAGTAATAATTGAAGTTGAATGGAGTAATCAAAGTGCAAAGACAATAGAAGAGCAAATATCATATCCACTAATTTCAAATCTTATGAGTCTTCCTAAAATAGAGACAATAAGAGCTATGAGTAGTTTTTCAACATCTATGATATATGTAATTTTTAAAGATGGAGTTGATTTATACGATGCTAGAAGTAGAATTTTAGAACAACTATCAACTTTGCAAGGAACATTTCCTGCTCTTGCAAAAGTAAAATTAGGTCCTGATGCTTCAGGTGTTGGTTGGGCTTATGAATATGCACTAAAATCAAAAAATAGAAGCCTTGATGAGCTTAGAACTTTGCAAGACTATTTTTATAAATTTGCACTTTTAGGAGTTGATGGAGTTAGTGAAGTAGCATCAGTTGGAGGATATGTTCGAAACTATGAAATTACTCTAAATCAAGATAGATTAATTCAATATGATTTAGACATAGAAGAGATTAAAGATGCAATTACTAAAAATAACAATGATAGTGGAGCAAGAGTAATACTTGAAAATGGTTATGAACAAATTATTAGTGCAAGAGCATATTTAAAATCAAAAAAAGATATTGAAAATATAACTATAAAGACTCAAAATAATATCCCTTTGAAAATAAAAGATATAGCAGAGGTTAATCTTACTTCAAATGATAGAAGAGGAATTGCTGAGTTAAATGGTGAAGGTGAAGTTGTTGGTGGAATTGTAGTAACTAGATATGGTGTTGATGTTCATAGTGTAATTAAAAATGTAAAAGCGAAATTACATTCTTTAAATATTGATGATGTTGAAATAGTTGAGGTTTATGATAGAACCTCTTTAATTGATGCTGCAATTGATACTTTAAAAAGAACTTTGATTGAAGAGTCTATTATTGTTATGTTAATAGTTGCAATATTCTTGTTTCATTTTAGAAGTGCTTTAATTATAATTATTACCCTTCCTTTAACTGTAATGATTAGTTTTTTACTTATGAAGTTATTTAATATTGGCTCAAATATTATGAGTTTAGGTGGAATTGCAATTGCAATTGGAGCAATGGTTGATGCAACAATTGTAATGGTTGAAAATGCTCATAAACATCTTCAAGGAAAAGAAAATATAACAAAAGAGGAGAGGATAGAGATAATATTATCTTCTGCAAAACAAGTTGGACGACCTATTTTCTTTGCCCTACTTTTGGTTGTAGTATCATTTTTACCAATTTTTGCACTAAGTGGACAAGAAGGAAAACTATTTTCACCACTTGCATTTACAAAAACATTTGCAATGCTTTGTGGGGCAATACTTTCAATTACCCTAGTTCCTATTTTGATGATATATTTTATAAAAGGTAAAATCATTCAAGAGGATAAAAATATCTTAAATAGTTTTTTTATAAAAATTTATTCACCAATATTAAGATTGAGTTTAAAATTAAAATACTTGGTGGTTACTATATTTTTTATAATTATAATTTTTGCCTTATATACATATTCAAAACAAAAATGGGAATTTATGCCCACACTAAATGAAGCAACATTTATGTATATGCCTGTAACTCCTTATGGAATTGGAGCTGATTTAGCAAAGCAGTTGGCACAAAAAACCAATATGGTTATAAAATCTTTTCCAGAAGTGCAAAATACTTTTGCAAAAGCTGGACGAGCAGCAACAGCAACTGATCCAGCACCACTTGCAATGATTGAAACAATTATTACTTTTAAACCACAATCACAGTGGAGAGAAGGAATGACTTATAAAAAATTAATTGAAGAAATGGATAAAAAACTTCAAATTCCAGGACTTATAAATACATGGACATATCCAATTAAAGGTAGAATTGATATGTTACTTACAGGAATTAGAACACCTTTGGGAATAAAACTTTATGGTAAAGATTTAGAAGTTTTACAAGAAGAGAGCTCAAAAATAGAGAACATTTTAAAAAAATATGAAGGCTCTATGAGTGTTAGCGCAGATAAGATAAATCAAGGATATTATTTAAATATAAAAATAGATGATGAAGCAATAAGTAGATATAACATAAGCAAAAACACTATTTTAGAAACTTTAAGTATAGGAGTTGGAGCTGTTCAATTAACTCTCTTTTTAGATAATTTAGAGAGATATCCAATAAGCTTAAGGTATGAATCAAAAGATAGAGAAGATATAAGAGCATTAGAAAATCTACAAATAAAAACTAATCTAGGATTTAAACCACTTAAAACATTTGCCACTTTGTCTTATGAAGAGAGTCCTTCAATAATTCAATCGGAAAAAGCACTTAAAGTTGCTTATGTTTATATTAGCCCAAAAAGTGATTTTTCTATACAACAATATAAAGATGATGCAAATAAACTTTTAAAAGATTTAAAACTTCCAGATGGTTACTATTTTGAGTGGTCAGGACAAAGTGAGTTTTTACAACAAGCAATGTCAAAATTAAGCTTTATTATTCCAATAGTTTTAATGTTTATATTCATTTTGATCTATTTAGCACTAAAGAATTTAAAATATACATTGATAATATTTTGTACACTTCCTTTTGCTTTAAGTGGTGGAGTATTTTATATAGAATATTTAGGATTTAATATCTCTATTGCTGTTATTGTTGGATTTATGGCACTTTTAGGAGTTGCTGCTGAAACTTCTATAGTTATGATGTTATATTTAGATGAAGCATATAAAAATATTAAAGAAAAAAGAGATTATGCAGTAAAAGAGGCGATATATCATGGAGCTGTTTTAAGACTTCGACCAAAGCTGATGACACTTTTTGCAATACTTGGAGGACTTATCCCTATTATGTATATAAACTCTATTGGAAGTGAAGTTATGCAAAGAGTTGCAGCTCCTATGATTGGTGGAATGTTGAGTTCAACTATTTTAACTTTAATTATAATTCCTGCTATTTTTTATTTAGTAATATTAAAAAAAGATAAAATAATTGATTAATAATTGATTAATTATAGAAATATAGAATTAAACTGTTAATAAAAAATAAAGGAGATAGAATGAAAATATTATCAAAAGTTGCGAGTGCTATGATTTTATCAACAGGTTTACTAATGGCTTCTTCATATAGTGTAGATAATGCTCACTCAAATGTAGGATTTACAGTAAAACATATGATGGTTACAAATGTTCATGGTAAATTTACATCTTATGATGCAAAAGTTGAATTTGATGATGCTACTAAAACATTTAAAAAATTAGTTGCAAATATTGATACTAATTCAATTGATACAGGAATTGAAAAAAGAGATAATCACTTAAGAAGTGATGATTTTTTTGCTGTTGAAAAGTTTCCTAAAATGACATTTGAGATGACATCTTATAAAGCAGATGGTGATGATGGAAAAATGACAGGAAATTTAACTATTAGAGGAATTACAAAACCAGTAGTTTTAGAAGTTGAAGATATAGCTATTTTGGGAGATAAAGTTGGTTTTTCTCTTGAAGGGAAAATTAATCGTCAAGATTTCGATCTAAAATGGAACAAAGCTATAGAACTAGGTGGTGTAGCAGTTTCAGATGAAGTAAAAATAAAAGTTGATATTGAAGCTAAAAAACAATAAATAAATACAAAGTAGGATTAACCCTACTTTGTAATTTAATCTCTTGGATAGTTATCGATTATAAAATCTATATCCTTATCCCCTCTTCCACTAAGATTTACCAAAATTGATTTTCCACTATTATCTTTTGCCCATTTCATAGCAAAAGAAACAGCATGAGAAGATTCAAGTGCTGGAATAATTCCTTCACATCTTGAAAGTGTATAAAATGCTTCAACAGCCTCTTCATCACTACAAAGTCCCACTTTAGTTCTTCCAATGCTATTTAAATATGCATGTTCAGGACCAACAGATGGATAATCTATCCCACTTGCTATTGAGTGAACAGGAGCAGGTTCTCCATTTTCATCAATTAACATAATAGAGTTAAATCCATGCATAACTCCCTCTTTTCCATAAGTAATACTTGCACTATGTTCACCTAATTTAGAGCCTTTTCCAGCTGGTTCTATTGCATATAAATCTACACTATCTTCAATAAAAGCACTAAATATTCCCATAGCATTACTTCCACCTCCAACACAAGCAGCTATTGCATCAGGAAGTTTTCCAGTCATCTCAAAAAATTGCTCTTTTGATTCAATACCAATAATACTTTGAAAATCTCTAACCATTTTTGGAAATGGATGAGGACCCACAACACTTCCTATTGCAAACATTTGAGTTTTTGTATCTTTTAAATAACTCTCAAAAGCACTATCAACTGCCTCTTTTAAAGTTTTTAATCCTTTTGTAACGGGTATTATTTTAGCACCTAAGATTTTCATTTTTACAACATTTGGATGCTCTTTTTTAATATCAACTTCACCCATATGTATTTCGCACTCTAATCCAAAATAAGCAGCCGCAGTTGCTAACGCAACACCATGTTGCCCTGCTCCTGTTTCAGCTATAACTCTTTTTTTACCCAAATATTTTGCAAGTAAAACCTCTGCCATACAGTGATTTAGTTTATGAGCTCCTGTATGATTCAAATCCTCTCTTTTTAGATAGATTCTTGCACCCCCTACTAAATTTGATAAATTATTACAATATGTAATTGGAGTTGGTCTTCCTTGATAATATTTTCTAATTTTTTTTAGCTCATCTATAAATTGAAAATCATTTGATAATTTATTATAAGCTTCATTTATCTCATTAAATGGAAGTTCAAGTTGTGGTGGAATAAAAGATCCTCCAAATTTACCAAAATATCCATTTTCATCTGGAAAACTTTGCAAATATGGCTTTTGTTTCTGCATTTAAGTACCTTTCAAATAAAATACAAAAATATTATCATATTTTAAATAATTTTAGGGGTACATATGAAGATAGTTTTTTTTGGTGTTGGCGCTGTTTGTAGTGTTATGGCAACTTTGTTAGATGAACTTTCTAATAAAAGTAAACAAAAAGATATAAATTTTGTATTTGTTGTAAGAAATATAAAAAAAGCTCAAGGTCATTTTTTTAAAAATAGTAATATTTTAAATAAATCAGATTTTTTGGAGATAAAACATTTTGAAGAAATTTTTGAAGATAGTAAAAAATATGAAAAATATCTACAAAATAGTGATATTTTTATAAATAGTTCCACTCCATCTTTTAATCTACCTATTATGAATTTAGCTTTGAAATACAATACAAATTATGCTGATTTGGCAAGTGATATTTATAAAGATGAGATAATTTCGACACTTAAATTTGATCAACAAATTTTAGAAAATGAGTTTAAATCCCAAAATTTATTTGCTTTAATAAATCTTGGGATTTCTCCTGGAATTACAAACTTTTTAATCGGTGAAAAAATACACTCTTTAAAAAATCTTCCTTATGAAGTTAAGATTAAAAAATTAGAAATCAACCTTTTAGAAGAGATTCAATCAAAAAAATTAATCTTTTCGTGGTCACCAAAAGTAGCTATTGATGAGCTTGCATTTCCTCCAGTTTTTTATAAAAAGAATAGACCAAAAACTATTGAACCATTTTCAAAATCAAAAGTATATAAATTCCCATATTTTAGAAATATTGTCGATATTTATCCAGTTTTTCAAGAGGAGTTAATATCACTAAAACAAAGTTTTCCTCAAATTGAAAATTTAAAACTCTTTGTTGGTGGAAGTGAAATTGAATTAATGAAAAATTTATACCAGCTAAATTTATTCTCAAATAAATATTGCTATGAAAACAGTGATTCAAAAATATCGATTAATACAATTATAAAAAATATAGTCCCAAAAATGAAAACTCCTGAAATTGTTGAAGATTATATAAAGAAAAAAACAATCAAATATGCTGAATTTTCAGCAGTTGCTGATATATATTTAGAAATTTTATATCCTCAAAATGATAAAAGAATAAGTACTATAGAATCAGTTGGTCTATCTTTTAACAAATATACTGAACTTGTAAAAACAGCATATTCAGGTTCAACTTATGTATCTTATCCAACAGGAGTTGCAGCTGGAATTTTAATTTACTACTCATTATTAAATAAAAAAAGGTTAAGCGGAGTAATTTTAAGTGAAAACCTTCCAGAACTTTTTGAACATACTGTAAATGATATTATAAAAAGAGAGTTAGGAAACTATAAAATAAATCTAATAAACCAAATTAAATAGTTCTAAAATATAAATAAGATAAAATTATGGTTTATATAAATATTATAAATAATTTTAAAAGAAGAGTTTTATGCAAAAAGATATTTTTAGACCATTTTTAAATGAAAATAGTGATAAACTTAATTTTCTTAGATATAACACAATAGGTAAAAACAAAGATAAATATTTTGATTTCACAGCCTCAGGTCTTGCTTTTAGACAAATTGAAAATAGAATCCATGAAGTTTTAGAAACTTATGCAAATACACACTCAAAAGAGAGTAGTAATGCAAAAATTACTACTAAATATTATGAGGATGCTAGACAAACTTTACAAAAAAGTTTAGAAATTGATGATAGTTTTACTATTTTACCTTGTGGTTCAGGAGCAACTGGTGCTATAAAAAAACTACAAGAGATTTTAGGAGTTTATATTCCACCAAAAACAAAAGAGAGGCTAAAAGAAAAAGGTCTAAAAATAGATAAAAAGTCTATGCCTTTGGTAATTGTTGGACCCTATGAACATCACTCAAATGAGGTTAGTTTTAGAGAGAGTTTGGCACAAGTTAAAAGAGTGAAACTTAGAAAAGATGGTCTAATAGACCTTGAACACTTAGAAAATATATTAGAAAAAAATAAAAATCGTGAGATTATAGGCTCTTTTACAATAGCTTCAAATGTAAGTGGAATAATAACTTGCTACAAAAAAATATCAAATCTTTTAAGAAAATATAAGGCAACTGTCTGTTTTGATGCAGCTGCAAGTAGTTCGTACATGAATATTTCATCATCATATTATGATGCACTATTTTTATCTCCTCATAAACTTTTAGGAGGTGTTGGATCTTGTGGAATTTTAGTAGTTAAAAAATATTTAGTAGATACATCTTTACCACCAAGCTTTGCAGGTGGTGGAACGGTAAAATATGTAAATAAAAGTTATCAAATATATGAAGAACAAATAGAAGTAAGAGAAGATGCTGGAACTCCAGCAATTACACAATTTATAAGAGCTGCTTTGGCATATAAGTTAAGAAATGAAATAGGCTTTGAATTTATAGAAAATAGAAAGAAAGAGTTATATTTATATCTATTAGAAGAGCTAAAGAGTATCCAAAATTTACTTATTTATGGAAATAAAAAGAGCCATAATATTGGTATTGTATCTTTTAATATAAAAGATTTTAATCCTTACACATTGTGTGAAAAACTTTCAAATAGTGGTTTCCAAACTAGAGCTGGTTGTTCTTGTGCTGGACCTTATGGGCATGATTTACTGGGACTTAAAAAAGTATCTATGAAAAATCGACCAGGTTGGCTTAGAGTTGGAGTTCACTATATTCAAACAAAAGATGAAATTAAAGCTTTGGTTGATGAGATTAAAAATAGTTTAAAAACTACTTTATAATTGCATCTACTATAGCTTCAATCTCTTCTAGTATCTCCTTATCTACTTTTTCAACAAATTTTATATTTCTTGAGTTATAATCAATAGATTTTAACTGTTCAGCCATAATAAAACCAGAAATTTTTTGGCTTTGGATTTTTATATGAAAAGGGAAATCCCTTTTTGTACTTGTAATTGGACAAGCAAATGCTAAACCTAAAGCTTTATTAAAAGTTTTATTACTTAAAATCAAAGCTGGTCTTCTTCCTTTTTGCTCGTGTCCCTTTTGTGGATCAAAATCTAATGTTACAATATCACCTTTGCTTGGAATATAATTTACCATATTTCAGAACCACTCTTAGAGCTAAACTCTTCACTAGCTTTATAACCTTTTGGTAGATTATTCACAAGCTCATCTATACTATATTTTTTCTCTTTTTTTGCTGGTTCTATTATTAATTTATTATCTTTTTGAGAGATATTTACCAAATCACCAACTGCTAAATTTAACTTATCTAATATATCTTTTGGAACTCTAAAGCCTTGAGAGTTTCCCCATTTTGAAATAGTTACTGTCATAAAAAACCCTTTTGAAAATATTTTTTTGTATATACGAAGTTTAGCCAAAGAGGGTTGAAAAAGTCAATATATTTTTGAACTTAAAAATAAATCATTTAAAAGATAAGCAAGAGACTGCTTATCTTTTTTTTCGAAATTTTAAAGAAGATTAAAATTAGAATTTGTAGTTAATTCCTGCAAATGTAGATATTGAATCTTTCATTTCAAGCTTTACTGATACAGGATTACCATTGTTAGCTCTCATTGTTCCAGTTTTATCTAAATCATGTTTTGTATAATTTAAACCAAATTCAAACTCTATATTTTTTGTAATATCATAAATATAACCAGCTTGTGCTCCATATGCAAATCCTGACATACTATAGTCACTTATTTCATCTTTACCTTTGAAGCTAGAAACACCAGCATGAGCTCCTACATATAATTTGTTTTTATCATTTAATGGAATTAAATAATCATATCCAGCCATAACATTATGAACATTTGCATCACTATGAAATGATGGTGCATAAGAAAGTGATAATCTATGAGAACTATCTAAAATAGCTCCACCTTTTAATATTAAAGATGCTGAACTTTTTCTTTCTGATTCATCTCCAAGATAAACATATCCTGGTGTATTAACAGTTACTTCTGTTTTACCAAAACTAACTCCAGCACCTGCTCCAATATATGGTTGAACATCAATTGCCATTGCAGATGTTCCTAAAGCTAATAAACTAGCCATTGCTAATGATTTTTTAATCATATTATATTTCCTTAAATTGTAATTTATACATAAAAAATGTATTAAGTTTGATTATACCCGTTTATAATTATTTTCTTATTTTTTTACATATATTTTAATATAAAAAATAATTGTTGTGTATAAATGCAACACTATATATATGGTTGCATTAAATTTGCTAAACTTCATAAGATTAACACTATATAAGGTGTTAAAATTGAATGAATATTTAGATTATCAATCAAAAGAGTTTTTAGATTTAATTTCTATGAATGTTGTTAAAATAAGAAAATCAAAAGGATTTAGCCAATTAAGATTAGCAGTTGAGATGGGATATTCTAGTGCTTCATATATTGGAAGAATGGAAATTAGAAAAAATGGTGAACATTTTAATCTAATTCAGCTTTTCAAATAGCAAAAATTTTAGATGTATCTATAAAAGGTATTTTTGAAGGAACAGATGAGATAATAAAAACAAAAGATACAAACTATTAATTATCTATTTAAAAACT
>ERZ724524.1977-NODE-1977-length-13599-cov-13.934584_pt1 | contig 13599 bp, 11 predicted proteins | sample MGYA00376057_ERZ724524 | MGnify/ENA primary metagenome ERZ724524 (study PRJEB28724, sample SAMN07190888) | wastewater metagenome | isolation source: influent of sewage treatment plant in Hong Hong | place: USA: Christiansburg, Virginia | collected 2016-03-01 ...
GGCCGCCGGGGCGGATCCGAAGGGCTTTGCCGTGGGCCTGCGCCATTCGTTTTAAGGTGCCGGGGGGCGCATACCCGCCTTTCCCGCTCTGCCGGCGTGCGCCCCACGCGTCCGGTAAGCGCCCGCCCCCGGTGTGAACACAGACTGTTGACGTGGATTGTGCTTTTCCCAGCTTGGGCCTCCGCCGCCAGACGGAGGTCTTTTTTTGCCCGCCCTCTCAACGCGGGCGCGGTGTCGAGGAGGATATCCGATGACCCTCACCCTGCCCGGCATGACCGGCTCAGTGGAACATCCGTTTCCACGCGGCCAAGTCGTCGTCTGCCAGTATGACTTCAACTTCAACCTGACCTACGTCAACCCGGCGTTTGCCCGCATGCTCGGCTATACCCGTGAGGCGCTGATCGGGCAAAACCTGAAGCTGATTGCCCATCCGTCCATCCCGCCCGCGCTGCTGGCCGATATCCGCCAGACCACGGCACAGGGCCGGCCCTGGCGCGGCATGGCCAAAACCCTGCGCCGCGATGGCGGCTATGTGTGGTCGGACTCGCTGATTATCCCGGTGCTGCGCCAGGGGAAAATCACCGGCTATATGGCGATTCGCAGCGAAGCCAGCCCGCAGCGGATTGCCGCCGAGGAACAACGCTACCGCGACATCCACGCCGGCGTGCAGCGCTACCGGCCCGCCTTCCGGCTGGACTGGACCCGCGTGCGCGCGTTTCATTTGCTGGGCGTGCTGGGCGGATCGGCCACCCTGCTGGCGGCAGGGGTGCTGGCGCAGCTGTGGGCCGGCGACAGCCTGGCCAGCTATCGGCCCTGGCTGTTTGGCCTGGCGGTGGCGGGCTGGGGCAGCACCTTGCTGGCCGCGCACTGGCTGGGCCGACGCACCCTGGGCGGCCTGCGTGAAATCAGCCGGCACTTTGGCCTGATGGCCGAAGGGGATTTAAGCCATCGCATCCCGGTGGGCGGCGAAGATGAAGTGGGCCATGTGCTGGAGTCGCTGGGGGTGATGCAGGGCCATTTGCAAGTGCTGCTGGACGAAATCCGCACTGCCGCCAGCCTGACCGAACAGGACAACCGCCAGTTGATGGCACAGATTGCCCAGCTGGGCCAGTCGGCCACCGCCCAGCAAGCAGGCATCCTGCGCGTGCGCCAGGCCAGCGAAGACAACCGCGCAGCAGTCGACCGGGTGGCCGACGCCGCTCACGCCGCCGCCCAGGCGGCAGAGGCCTCGCTGACGCTGATTCACGACGGCTGCCAACAGCTGGATGCCGCTGCCGCATCGGCCCGCCAGGCCGCCGACGCGGTGGATGACAGCAGCCAGGCGCTGGAGCGGCTGGAAGACGCCGTGCGCGAGGTGGAAAGCATGTCGCAGCTGATCCGCGACATTGCCGACCAGACCAATCTGCTGGCGCTCAACGCCGCGATTGAAGCCGCCCGCGCCGGCGAGCAGGGGCGCGGCTTTGCCGTGGTGGCCGACGAAGTGCGCCGGCTGGCGGAAAGCACCACCGGCAGCACCCAGAGCATCCGCCAGCGGGTGCTGGATATTCGCGAAGTGACCGCCAGCGCCTTGAGCCGGATGCGCACCGCCGCCACCCACGCCCACGCCGCCCACACCACGGTGCAACCCGGGCGCGACAGCATGCAGGCGATTGCCCGGCGCAGCCAGAAAGTGGCCAGCCAGGCGCAGGACATCGCCCTGGCCTGCAGCCAGCAGGCCCAGGCCAGCGCCGCCACCGCAGAGGACGTGGCCGCGCTGGATGAACAGGTGCGCGACAATCTGGCCTGCCTGCATCAGGTGGATGCCGGTGTGGTGGCGGTACGCGGCCAGATTGCCGGCCTGGCGGAACGGGTGGAGCGCTTTCGGGTGGTGCACCGGCGTTAGGCGAGGCGGGGCAAAGCGCTGATCTCCACGAGCGAGCCAAGTGGCAGACCAGCCTTTCAACAGCATGCCATCCCTTTGGCATGCGCCTCCCGCAGTGCATGATCGGAGAGCACAACGTCGTTGCTTTCCGTGAGACGCGCCACCACCAGATCGATAAAGCACCGCACCCTGGCCGGCTGGGCGGCGCGGCTGCCGTAGTAGACGAACAGGCTCAGATGGTCTGTCATGTGCTCAAGCAGCAGTGGCACCAGACGCCCTGAGCGGATCAGCGTGGCAACCGTGGGCACGGCAAGCTGACCAATGACTTCACCAGCAAGCACCGCACGCAATTCGAACGCCTCGTCATTGGTCGAGAAGCTTGGGCGAATATTCCGCTCCTGCAGGCTATCCCCCACTCTCACGCGCCAGGGGGCCACCCGACCATCGCTGGGCCGGCGAAATCCACTGCACCGGTGTGCGTCCAGCTCATACAGGTTTTGCGGTACCCCATACTTGCGCAAATAAGTTGGGGCGGCACAGATCACCAACTGCATCGGAAACAGGCGACGCGCAATCAGGCCTTCTTCCGGTGGGTTGCCAAGGCGAAACCCGACATCGACACGATCCTCAACCCAGTTGCCGACGCGGTCATCAAGTTGAACGTCGGGCTGAACCTCGGGATAGAGACGGCAATACTCGTCCAGTACCGGCCCGATGACTGGCTGCAAAACTGTACGAGGCCCGACGATACGCAACGGGCCCGCCAGGTCTTCCCGGGTCTGCCTGGCGGCATGCAGCGCCTGCTGAAGGCCCATCAGCGAAGGCTTGGCGGCCTCAAAGAAGCGTTGACCTTCCTCGGTCAGCGACATACTGCGGGTGGTTCGGTGAAACAGTCGCACGCCCAGAAACTGCTCCAGTTGCCCGAGCGCCTTGCTGGCGGCTTGTGGCGAGATTTGCTGCGCCGTGGCCGCCTTGCTCAAACTCCCCAGCTCCACGGTGCGTACGAAGGTGGTGATGGCGCGCAGTTCGTTAATTGACATCAATCCGCCCTATTCACATCTATTGGTTGTTAATGATTTCGCAATTATGCGGCTAGTTTCATGTTTATCCAGAGATTAAAGTGCAATCCATCGACAACGCCTCCATCACCAAGGATCGCCAAATGGACAGCTTCACTTTTTTCAATCCGACAAAAATCGACTTTGGGGCCGGCAAGGAACAATTGATCGGCCAGCATCTCGCCGAGCATGGCATCAAGAAAGTCCTGCTCTGTTATGGCAGCGACCGGATCAAGCGCGATGGCCTGTTTGCCGTGGTCAGCAAGAGCCTGGCAGCACACGATATTCAATTTATCGAATGCGGAGGCATTGTCAGTAACCCAGTGCTCTCGAAGGTCCGTGATGCCATCACCTTGGCACGCCATCATCAGGTTCAAGCCATTCTCAGCGTGGGCGGAGGATCGGTACTCGACAGCGCCAAAGCCATTGCTGCTGGCGTGCTACATGAGGGTGATGTCTGGGATCTGTTTATCGGTAAGGCCAGCATCGAAGGCGCGTTGCCGGTGTTCGACATCCTGACACTGGCCGCCACCGGCAGCGAAATGAATGGAGGGGCAGTGATCACCAATGAAGCGACCAAAGAAAAGTTTGCCATTTTGTCTGGGCACACCTTCCCCAAGGTCTCCATTATCAATCCGGCGTTGATGCACACGGTTTCGCGCGATTATCTGGTGTATTCCGCTGCCGACATCATTGCCCATGCAATCGAAGGCTATTTCACTGCCGCCGTGCAGCCACATTTCCACTCGCGTCTGGTCGAGGCCATCATCAACACAGTGATCGAAACGACTGAAACACTGCTGGTAGACCCCAACGATGACAACGCCCGCGCCGAGTTCGCCTGGGCATCGACACAAGCCCTTAACGGCCTGATCTACTCGGGAACCGGCGGCTATAGCTACCCCAACCATATGATTGAGCATGCCCTCTCCGCCTTGTTTAATGTGCCGCACGGCGCGGGGCTGTCTGTGGTGATGCCGGCCTGGATGAAGTGGTATCACCATCGCAATCCGGCTCAGTTTGAACGCCTGGCCAGCCATGTGTTCGGCGTAGCCAGCGCAGAACAAGGCATTGCCGCCCTGGAAAAATGGTTCGACAAGATTGGTGCCCCCACGCGCCTGTCACAACTGGGCATCACCGATGCCGACCTGCCCGCCACCATCGAGAACGTGCTGGGCAACGCCCATTATTTTGGCCTTGCCGACACCTATACCCGCGATGTGGTCAGCGCCATTCTGCACAGCGCCCGATAAAGGAGCCCGCCATGAGTGAAGTGGTTGTCTTGATTGGGTCGGGTGCCATTGGGCAGGCCATTGTGCGGCGAGTGGGCGCGGGAAAGCATGTGCTTCTGGCCGATCTGCATGAGGAAAATGCCACTGCTGCGGCCAACACCTTGCGTGATGCAGGGTTCGAGGTCAGCGTCACCCTGGCCGATGTTGCCTCGCGCCAGTCTGTCGAGGCACTGGTGGAAAGCGCCCAAGCCATCGGTTCGGTCACCGGCCTGATTCATGCTGCCGGCGTTTCCCCGACGCAGGCGTGGCCGGAAACGATCCTGAAAGTTGACTTGTACGGGACGGCGCTTGTGCTGGAGACGTTTGGCAACATCATGGCTCACGGTGGATCCGGCGTGGTCATCGCATCGCAATCCGGGCATCGCCTCCCTGCGCTTACAGCCACACAGGACAAGGCCTTGGCGACCACCCCGACTGACGATTTGCTCGCGCTTTCCATGCTGCAGCCGGACAAGGTGACTGATTCACTCCACGCCTACCAACTTTCCAAGTACGGGAACGCTTTGCGCGTCATGGCTGAGGCGGTGCGCTGGGGCAAACGTGGTGCTCGGGTGAACACCATCAGTCCGGGGATCATCATGACGCCGCTTGCTCGGGACGAACTGTCCGGTCCGCGCGGTGCTGGCTACCGCCGCATGATTGCTTTATCCGCTGCTGGCCGTGCCGGTACACCGGATGAGGTTGGCAATGTCGCTGCCCTGTTGATGGGGCCAGGTGGCACATTCATAACAGGAAGCGATTTCCTGATGGATGGAGGCGTGACTGCCGCTTACTGGTTTGGCGAACTTGCTCCCAACCAATAACCAGGCGTTGTTATGAAAAATCTTGTCACACCAATTCTGTTACTCGCACTGGGTGCCTGCTCAAGCGGCGCTTTTGCACAGGAACAGAGCATGGCCTCAAATGCACAGACCCAGCATTCGGCAAAAATCTCCCATGAAGCAGCGCGCATGGCAATCAATGGCGCTGATGACCGGTTTACTGGCAATGTCAGGATCACCAGCCTGTTTGCGGCCAATGCGCCATCGCGCGCCACCGGGGGCCGGGTCACCTTCGAACCTGGTGCCCGTACCGCCTGGCATAGCCATCCCTTGGGTCAAACGCTCATCATCACGGCGGGCATGGGGCGCATCCAATTCTGGGGTGGGGCCATTCAGGACATCCGGACAGGTGATGTCGTGTCCATTCCCCCTGCAACCAAGCATTGGCATGGTGCCTCGCCGGGCAGTTCGATGACGCACATTGCCATCCAGGAACAGACCGATGGCAAGACCGCTGCGTGGTTTGAAAAAGTCACCGACGAACAATATGGCATCGTCGCCCCGGCAATACCCATTCCCGACAAGCACTCGCGCGCTCAGCAGTTGTATGGCGAGATAGCGCCGAAGTTTGCCGACCTCACGGACAAGGTGCTCTACGCAGACGTTTGGGAGCGCCCTGGTTTGTCGAAACGCGACCGCAGCCTGATTACCGTCAGCGCGCTGATCGCCATGAACCGTCCCGATCAACTCCGTTCGCACCTCGGACTGGCAAGCCAGAACGGCTTGACCCGCGAAGAACTGGCCGAGGCTATCACGCACCTGGCTTTTTATTCCGGCTGGCCGAGTAGCGTGACGGCAGCAACCATCGCCAAGGAAGTGCTTCTGCCGGAGAAATAAACCCGCCCCATCACTTTGCAGAGGCAATCGACATGAAATTGAAAGTCATCCATTCCATTTTGCTGGCCATCACCATCAGCGCACTATCTGGAGGCACCACCATGGCCGCCGACTACAAACACAATCCCTTCACGCTGGCCTATGAAGGCGCAATTGTCGAAAACGTGAAAGGCAAGGTCAATATTCGCACGGTGACATACAAGCTTCATGGCCTCGATATTTCCGCCAACGTCTATATCCCGGCAAACTACGACCCTGGCCGGAGATACCCGGCCATCGTGGTCGCCCACCCCAATGGCGGCGTGAAAGAACAGGTTGCCGGCTTGTATGCTCAGCGTCTGGCCGAGCAGGGCTATATCACTATCGCAGCGGATGCGGCTTATCAAGGCGCGAGTGGTGGCCAGCCGCGCAATGTGGACAAGCCCGCCTACCGGATCGAAGACATCCACGGCATGGCCGACTTCATCAGTCAGTTTGACGGTGTCAATACGGCACGCATGGGCTTACTCGGCATTTGTGGCGGGGGCGGCTATTCGCTGGCCGCCGCGCAAACCGACAAGCGCTTCAAATCGATTGCCACGCTAAGCATGTTCAACTCCGGGCGCGTTCGCCGCAATGGCTACGTGGATTCGGCACTGAACACGATCCAGGCGCGCTTGCAGCAGGCTTCGGCGGCTCGTGCCCAGGAGGCTGCCGGCGGTACGGTTCTCTATTCCGGTGACGCCAACCTGACCGACGAGCAGATCGCCAAGTTGCCGTTTGATCTGTATCGCCAGGGTTACGAGTATTACTGGAAGACGCATGCTCACCCAAACTCGACCTTCAAATACACCACGAGCAGTTTGCTGGACCTGATGCGCTTCGACGCCACCCACCAGATCGAATTGATCGACCAGCCGTTGCTGATGATTGCCGGTAGCAAAGCCGACAGCTTGTATATGACTGAGGAGGCCTTGGCCAAGGCCAGCGGCACGAGAGACAAGGCGCTGTTCAAGATCGATGGCGCAACGCACATCGAGACCTATTGGGTGCCCAAGTACGTCAATCAGGCATTGGAAAAGCTGACCCAGTTCTACGCCAGGTCACTGTGAAGCTTGTGGGCATGCGAATAAGGTGCCCCATTTCGTAAAGCCCACCAAAGTAAAGAATGCGCCATGACCCACGCCATATTTGATGAGCAAAGACGGCCGTTCATCTTTGACAATATTGGCGCGACGGAGCTTACCTTTAGCACCGACGAATGGCAGGCGCTGAACGCAGCCTTGGCGGAGATCACCATCCAGGGCGAACGGTTGCCGCCGCCCGTAGCCCAGCTCAGTGGTGTTGAGGCTCCTTTGAAGTAACGCCACGGCGCGTCCGGGCGTCTTCTGAATCATCCCAGCCACACAGCAGGGGTGGGGTTTGTAATTTGCAACAGCCTTATAACTAATATGTTAGTAATCAGGCCACGGCAATGGTAGTATTTCCTCGGGTAACCCGCCACGCGCATTGGCCGCAGAGCCATCATCCCCCAGGCCGACGTATTGCCGTGCCGGGCTGACCGCGACCACGAGGAAGGAGACGTACCATGGGCGCTGAATCAGGCAATCTGTCCTCCCCGCCAGGGGGAATCAACGTGCGCTCGGCGCGCGTCTGGCGCGATACGCTGCACCAGGATTTTCTGTCGCTGGAAACGACGGCCATGCGGGAGGATGACTTCTGGGGGCAGATCGACCACCGGCAGTATGGCCATACCCGCTTTGCCCTGGTGCGCTGCGCCGCACACCGGGTGTGGCGAACGGCCCGGCAGGCAGCGGCCAGCCAGCCTTGCCTGAAGGCGCTGTGGCTCAGCCATGGCCATGGTGAAATCGAGCAGGGTGGCCAGCGTGCCACACTACGCGCCGGGCAGTGGACGGTGTACGAAACCAGCCGGCCATACGCCATCCAGTTTGCCGATGGCGCACAATTCACCGTGGCACTGCTGCCGCTGGAAGGGCGTCGGGATGGCGCGCTGCCAGGCCGCCACTTGTGTGGCCAGGCGCTGACGGTAGACCCGGCGGCACGCGGCGCGCTGTTTACCGTGCTGTCGATGTTTGCTGCCGGGGCAACGCCAGGTGGGGCAGGGATGGACGGGCTGTTGCGGGCCTTGCTGTTGCTGGTGGAGGAGTCATTATGCAGCCAGTCACAGGCAGGCTTGCCCGCCGAGCGTTTGCAACGACGCCTGGCCGAGGCGCGCCGGCTGGTGCGGGCGCAGCTGGGCAATCCGGCGCTGGGGCCCAAGCAGCTGGCGCAGACGTTGCATATGTCGCTGCGTTCGCTGTATTCGCTGTTTGACCAGATGGGCATGAGCCCGGCAGCGTTCATCCAGACCGAACGGCTGGCGCGCTGCCGCGCCGAGCTGGCCGACCCGCTGCGCCAGCGGCTGACCATTACCGAAATTGCCCTGGCCAATGGTTTTGCCGACAGCGCCCATTTCAGCCGCTTGTTCAAGGCGCGCTTTGGCGAAACGCCCAGCGACTGGCGCCAGCGCGCTACGCACAAATCTGCATCCCCAGACAATTAGCTCTGCACGCAGCGGCAAGCGCCAGATGGCGCGCCGGCCCAGACTTCTCCGCTCCAACATAAGAATAATGCGGAGGAGTTTTCATGCGATCACCCTTGAGCCGGCCCTCGCCAGGGCAGCAACTGGCCTTGCTGTGCCTGCTGGCCCCGGCTGCGCTGGCCTGGTCGGCGCGACCACCTGCCGACGTGGACAGCCGTCGCCTGCTGGCCGCTGACCGCGAACCGGGCAACTGGATGAGCCACGGGCGTACTTACGACGAGCAACGCTTTTCGCCCCTCAAGCAGATTTCCGACGCCAATGTTGGCCAGCTTGGCCTGGCCTGGAGTCACAAGCTTGACGTGGATCGGGGCGTGGAAGCCACGCCGATTGTGGTGGATGGGGTGATGTACACCACCGGGGCCAAAAGCATCGTCTACGCGCTGGATGCCGCCAGCGGCAAGCTGCTGTGGAAATTCGACCCGCAAGTGCCTGGCATCCGTCTGTCGGAAGGGTGCTGCGATGTGGTTAATCGTGGTGTGGCGGTGTGGCAGGGCAAGGTATATGTCGGCGCATTTGATGGCCGACTGCTGGCGCTGGATGCCCGCACAGGCCGCAAGCTGTGGGAAACCGACACGGTGATCGACCATACCCGCAGTTATTCGATTACCGGTGCGCCGCGCGTGGTCAAGGGCAAGGTGCTGATCGGCAATGGCGGCGCGGAATTTGGCGTGCGCGGCTATGTATCGGCATACGATGCCCACACCGGCAAGCTGGCCTGGCGCTTTTACACCGTGCCTGGCGATCCGGCCAAGCCAGATGAAAACCCGGCCATGACCCTGGCGCGCAAAACCTGGTTTGGCGACCAGTACTGGAAACAGGGCGGCGGCGGCACGGTGTGGGATTCGATGGCCTACGATCCTGAGCTGGATCTGCTGTATATCGGCACCGGCAATGCTTCGTTCTGGAACCGCAAGGCACGCTCGGAAGGCAAGGGTGACAACCTGTTTGTTTCGTCGATTGTCGCCCTGCGCCCAGACACCGGCCAATATGTCTGGCACTACCAAGTGACACCCGGCGATATGTGGGATTACACCGCCACCCAGCACATGATCCTGGCCGAGCTGCCGATTCAGGGCAAACCGCGCAAGGTGCTGATGCAAGCGCCCAAGAACGGTTTTTTTTATGTGCTTGACCGCGCCACTGGCGAGTTGCTGTCTGCCGAAAAATACGCGCCCGCCACCTGGGCCAGCCATATCGACATGACCACCGGTCGCCCAGTGGTAGACGACAAGGCCGCCAATTATCTGGACAGCCCCAAGGTGGTCAGCCCGGGCTTCATCGGCGCGCACAACTGGCAGCCGATGTCGTTCAACCCGGCCACCCGCCTGGTGTACCTCCCGGTGCAGGAAACCGCTGCCCTGCTGGCCGCCAGCCCCAACCCGCAACGCAGCCCGCATAAATCCGTGGTCAATCTGGGGCTGGACGTGCCGGATGTGCCGGAAGACCCTGCCATCGTCAAACAGATTGCCGGCAGCTACAAGGGCCGGCTGGTGGCATGGGACCCCGTGCAGCAAAAAGCCGTCTGGAGCCAGGAGTACCGCACCATCTACAACGGCGGCACGCTCAGCACCGCCGGCAATCTGGTGTTTCAGGGCACGGCGGATGGCCGGGTGGTGGCCTATGCGGCTGACACAGGCCGCAAGCTGTGGGAGTCGCCAGCCAATACCGGGGTGATGGCTGGCCCGGTCACGTATCAGGTCAAGGGCGAGCAATACGTCAGCTTCATGGCCGGCTGGGGTGGCACGTTTCCGCTGCTGTTAGGCCCGCTGGCGCAAAACGCCAAGGTCAAGCCAGAAGCCCGGGTGCTGACCTACAAACTGGGCGGCCAGGCCAGCCTGCCGCCACCACGGCTGGCTGCCCAGCCATTGCCCACCCCGCCAACCGTGCCTGCCGGTGCCGACCTCAAGGCCGGACGCACCCTGTTCAATGCCTATTGCGCCGGCTGCCACGGCCTGAATGCGGTGTCAGGCGGGGTCATTCCCGACTTGCGTTACCTCAGCGCCAGCACTCGCAACCAGTTCACGGAAATTGTGCTGCACGGCCAGCGCTCGCCCAAGGGAATGCCGCCATTTGCCAGCATTCTCAAGCCGGAAGACGCCGATGCCATCCATCACTACCTGATCCAGCGCACGCATGACCTGAAGCAGGAACTCGATGCCGCCGCGTCGGCGCGCTGACCCTTTGCCCACGAGGAGACTCTCCATGACCCCACATTCTTCCCTGTTCCGGCGCGCGGCGCTGTGCTGCTGCGCTGGCCTGCTGAGCGCCTCCGCGCTGGCCGATGTCAAACCCGACGGCGGCGACTATCAGGCCGCGCCACCTGGCACGGACTTGCTGGTGACCTACTATCAGCACCATGTGGCCGACAAGGTGTATGCCGGCGGCAAACAGGTCAGCGACAAGCTGGACCTGGGCCTGGACATTGGCCTGCTGCGCTATGTGCATTTCACCCAGCTGGGCGATTACATCATCGACCCGCAGATCATCGTGCCATTTGGCCGGCAACGGGTAGGCCAGGCTGGGCAAACCACCGACGGGCTGGGCGACATCACTTTTGGTGGCACGCTGTGGACGATTGCCGACATGCAGCGCGGCGAGCATCTGGGCTGGTCCACCTTCATCACCGCGCCCACCGGCAGCGACAAGAACCGTGGCTTTGCCCTGAGCCAGAACCGCTGGGCGGCGGATTTCCAGGTGGGCTATGTGCGCCGCTTTGCCCCGCAATGGTCGCTGGACGCCATCGGTGAAGTGGAGTTCTACCAGAACGATCGCCAGAGCGGCAGCCGGCGCGACCCACTGCTGCAACTGCACACCCATTTGCGCTACCACTGGTCTGACGCCACCCATCTGGGGGTGTCCTACCGGCATAACTGGGGTGCTCAGGAAACCCTGAATGGCGCAACACAGGCCGACCGGCGCAATAACGGCAACCTGACCCTGACCTGGGCCAGCTTTGTTGCCCCCAGTTGGCAGGTGCAGTTGCAATACAGCCACGACACCCAGGTGAAACAGGGGCCGCTTACCCGTGGCATTCAGGCGCGGCTGGTGAAGGTGTTCTGACCCTGCCCCCTTGCCGCCCCCGCTAGGCACGAGCCTGGTGGGGGAGCCTGACTTTTTAACTCGACAGGATGTTTCCATGCAAACCTTTGCCATGACCCTCGCCGGTGCGCCGGCATTGTCCGGCCACTGGCAGGCCGTGATCAACCCCGCCACCGGCCAGGCCTTTGCCCAGGTGGCGCTGGGCAGCCCGGCGCACGTCGATCAGGCGGTAGCGGCGGCGCGGGCGGCGTTTCCCGGCTGGAGCGCCCTCCCGGACGGCGAGCGCCAGCGCCTGCTGCATGCGCTGGCCGACCTGCTGGACACCCACGCCGACACCTTGATGCACCTGCTGACCCTGGAGTCTGGCAAGCCGCTGGCCGGGCTGGGTCAGGTGGGGTCGGGTATGGAGGTGGGCGGCGCGGTGGCGTGGACGCGCTACACCGCCAGCCAGGAGATCGCCCATGAGCGGATTCAGGACGATGCCGACGCCCGTGTGGAGGTGCGGCGCAAACCACTGGGGGTGGTCGGTTCAATCACCCCGTGGAACTGGCCGCTGATGATTGCCATCTGGCACATCATGCCGGCATTGCGCGCCGGCAATACGGTGGTGATCAAGCCCGCGCCCACCACGCCCGTGGCCACCCTGCATTTTGTGGCGCTGGCCAGCCAGCTGCTGCCGGCGGGCGTGCTCAATTGCGTGACGGGAGACGGTGAGGTAGGGGCAGCCATGGCGCGTCATCCAGACATCGACAAGCTGGTGTTCACCGGCTCCACCCCGACCGGGCGTCTGATCATGCGTGACGCCGCCAACCGGCTCAAGCGGCTGACGCTGGAACTGGGCGGCAACGACGCCGGCATTGTGCTGGCCGACGCCGACCCCCGTCGCCATGCACCGGCGCTGTTTGCCGCCGCACTCCACAACAACGGCCAGACTTGTGCCTGCCTGAAACGCCTGTTGCTACCCGACACGCTGTACGAGGCGTTTTGCGCCGAGTTTGTCCGCCTGGCCGAGCAAGTGGTGGTGGGCGATGGCCTGGATCCGGCCAGCGAGCTGGGGCCGCTGCAGAATCCAGCCCAGCGCGCCCTGGTGGCGACGCTGGTGGACGACGCCCGCCAGCAGGGCGCACGAGTGCTAACCGGTGGCCATGCGCTGGCGCGTGACGGCTATTTTTATGCGCCAACCGTGATTGCCGATGCCCGCCCCGGCATGCGCGTGGTGGACGAAGAACAGTTTGGCCCGGTGCTGCCGCTGATTCGCTACCACAGTCTGGACGAAGCGATTGCCCTGGCCAATGCCGGTGATTTTGGGCTGGGCGGTTCGGTGTGGTCAGACCATCCGGAACACGCTGCCACCGTGGCCAGCCAGTTGGCCTGCGGTACCGCGTGGGTGAACACCCATGGCGCAGTGCAGCCAGATGCCCCGTTTGGTGGGGTGAAGCAGTCTGGCCTGGGCGTGGCGTTTGGCGCACAGGGTCTGGACGCGTATTCGTCGCTGCAGACCCTCAAGGTGATGAAACGCTGAGCGAAGGGGCGTGGCGATGCTGCGCGAGGCCATGTACCGAATACCCACCGAGCGGCACCTCATTGCCGACGCGCACCCGCTGTTTGCCGACGCTCTGCGCCAAACGCTGGCACCCTTGCGCCCACAGGCCGACTGGCTGAGCTGTGCATGCTTTGTCACCGTGCTGGACGCCTTGCCAGAGCCGGGTACCGTGTGCCATGTGTATCTGGGCGAAGGCTTGCCCGGGCTATCCGCACGCAGCAGCGTGGCCCAGTTGCACCAGCGCTGTCCGTCGGTACGGGTGGCCTGGCTGGGCAACCGGTCCTGCCCACCCGCGTGGGCGGCCCGACAGGCCGACGTGTTCTGGAGCAAGACCTTGCCGCCTGCCGCCTTGGTCCGCGCCGCACAGGCGTGGTGGCCCGCCCTGCCCGCCATGGGTGCGCACCATGATGATTTGCCGCAGCTGCTGGCGCGGCTCACCCGGCAAGAGCGCTGCGTGCTGCGCTATTTGCAGCGCGGCGTATCCAACAAGGTGGTGGCCATTGATCTGGCGATTTCCGAGAGCACGGTAAAAGCACATGTGTCGTCGATCCTGCGCAAGTTGCAGGT
>ERZ724524.1980-NODE-1980-length-13598-cov-4.605848_pt1 | contig 13598 bp, 15 predicted proteins | sample MGYA00376057_ERZ724524 | MGnify/ENA primary metagenome ERZ724524 (study PRJEB28724, sample SAMN07190888) | wastewater metagenome | isolation source: influent of sewage treatment plant in Hong Hong | place: USA: Christiansburg, Virginia | collected 2016-03-01 ...
CGTTCGGAGTGACTTTTATGGCACGTAATACCGGAACCGGAAGGGTACTGAAATCGAAGCTCCGTTGAATCGATAGTCGTCTGCTTTCCGATTTTTTTAGCCCCTCTTTACACAGAACCAACAAACCTGGTTCCGGCCATGCTTTAACAAAGCCGATGAGAGAAGCCAAATTACTCGCCTCAGGACACAGAGCTTGCCTTAAGGTTTCGATTTGTTCAAAGGATATTTCGCCTTTGATGTGCGGCTTTATGAATGGGGGATAAAATCCAAATTTCCCGGCAATGCGATCAATCAAAACCTCTTCAGGGTCTTTATCGGGAAGATGCTCCGTTCGGCGAAAACATAAGCGTGACTGATCAGTGAGAATCAGGAGATGGGCCACCTCATGCCACTTCGTATAATATGCTCTTATGGAATTGCCTCCACGGCAATCAATTACCGACACAAACTGGGGTTCCCAAGATTCCCGGTGTGATAGGCGGTATGTAATACCCAAAACTTCATCCGAAAATTCCTGCTCAAGGGTTGCAAATATCTTTTCCCCGAGCGCAAGATACTTCTTCTTAATTCTTAAAAAATCATCGTCACTGCGGATTTCCTCAAAGGATGTCCCGAGATTACCGGCTATCCAGTCAAGGAAACTTGACAACGATCGACAGTCAGTCGCATCCTTCAACATTTTTTTTATTCGCTTTTCGCAAAGGTTGAGGATGTCAGAAACAGGATCAGTGACTGTTCGGATACCTAAATCCTTGGCTAATCTCCAAATTCTTGTTGACCGATTTAGTCTTGTGGCCACTTATTCAATCGCCTCCTTTATGGCTTCATAAAACTTTTTCCATCCATCAACCGTCAGCTCCTTGTGAAATGTCTTACCCCTTCGGGCCACAGCTGAGTTGAAAGTGTTTAGCAGATCCAGCGTAGTGCTATAGCTTAATTTCAAGTCTTCCGCCGCCTGAGATAGTTCTTGCGGGATCACGATTTTTTTTGTTTCGACATTCTTTGCAACTCTTCCCGCGAGTAAATAATCTACAGACGCCCCTAGCTCATTGGCGAGTTTCAATATGCCCTGTGAACCAATGTTCGTTTTATCGTTCTCGACATCGCTTAAAAAGCCCTTGCTCATTCCGGCTTTCTTGGCAAGTTCTTCCTGTGTCAGGCCGCGCTTTTCACGTATCTCTCTGATTCTTTTACCGGTAGTCAATTTGGTTCTCCTTCTTTAGTGTGACATTTAAGTTCTCTATACACGAACACGGTTATGAAATGCAAGAAATAAAATCTTGACAACGCCGAAATAGTTCGATATACAGTAACTAAATTAGCGTATAGCTTAAATGAAAAAGGAGGTAAATGCACATGGCAAAGAATCCGCCGATTGGCGACGGGCACCGGCACGGCCCAGTAAAGGACCGATCCCAGACGTATAATCCTCGGAATGATCGATGGACCAAGAGAAACACCGATAACGGGCGGTTCATGGATCAAAAGGCCGATGAAGATCCCTTCAAAGGCGTTCGGAAAGAAAAGTAGAATGATTAAGGAGTTTGAAATGAAAAAATCTCTATTTAATCTGATCATTTTTTTGATTGCCTTTTCAATGTTCTTTTACGGATGCGCCACAATTCCAAAAGAAACAGTTGAGCTCTCATATGCAATTGGGCAAGACCTTGATGCTGTGCATACGTCTTACGCAAATTTGATACACCAACATTTTGAAAATCTTAGAAATCAAACCAATGATTTCTTGGACAAAAAATGGACGCCAACCTATCTTGGAAATTTCGTTAAAAAAGGGAAATTAATTTCACTTGCTCAAGATCCGGATCCCGTGAAAGCATTTGAAGGTGTAAGTACGTGGGCTGAAATTGCTGTAAAAGCAATCGAGAAAAAGAAGAAAGACTTAATATCGCCAATTAATGATGATGAACAAAATATTTTAAAAATTATTGATGATGCATTTGCCCGTATAACAAGAGCTAATGCTGCTGTAACGGCGCAATTGAATAGCATACGTAAAGTTCAGGAAGTGCAGGACGATGCTCTCAAGGCTCTCAATATCAAGGAGTTACGTGACCTAATTAATAATCAACTTATATCGGCATCAAATAAGGCAACATCAGCGATTGAACAAGTGGCGAAAGCGGAAAAAATCATTCCAGATATTGATGAAAAGAAACAAATAATCATAAATAAAATCAAAGGAGAAAAATAATCATGTCTCTGAAAGATGATCTTGAAAAAGCTTCGCAGGAATCCATCGAGGAAACAGATGGCCTCTTATTAGATGAGTTTAATTCTTTGAAACAAGCTACGAAAAGGGATCTCGATTCACTTAGGCCGAAGGTCAGTGATCCGACAATATATAATAAAATGATCCCAATAATTACTGAAGCGACGCAGAATAATCTGGCTTTGGCTGAATTCCAGCAGAAACTGGAAGGTCTGGGCACAGGAGCAGTCAAATTAGGCAAAGAAGTTGCTAAACTATTAGCAATATAGGATCATTTGATCTATTAGTGACAACTTAAGACTTAAGGAGGAAGTTATGGACAAATGGGCTGATTACGGTCATCCCGCCAATGATCAAGCATCCAAGCTGGAAGTAAGGGAAGTTCGCCACACCGGCTGCTGCATATTCTGCTAAAGCGAAAGTTCCGGTCAAAAGAACCACTGCCAAAGCCGCTACCATCGTTCCTAATGTCTTTTTCATTTTCATGATCTGTGTCCTCCTATGTCTATGTTTTGTAAAAGTGGCTTGACAAACTCCCAAGCTATGGTATTATGAAAACGTGAATTTCAAATATTTTTAATTTGAAATTGTTAACACATGAAGTAACGCACGGAGGTAAAAAATATGCCCTTAGTAAAGGTGAAAAGGTACTGCCAAATAACCCTGCCTTCTCTTATAAGAAAGAAGTTTAACATTGATGAAGGCGACTATTTGGAAATTGAAGAAATAGATGGCAATATGGTTTTAAAGCCTGTCAAAGTGGTGCAATCGGACTTGGCATATTTTTATACCAAGGAATGGCAGGACGGGGAAAAAGAAGCGGACAAGGACATTGCCAAAGGCAGGATGCTTGGCCCTTTCGATAACGTTGAAGATTTCGCAAAAGCCATGGATAGTTAACCTTAAAAATAATGAAGCTATACCCAACCGAGAAATTTAAAAAACAATATCAAAAACTACCTACGGCAATTCAAGAACTAGCAAAAAAGCAGCTGGAATTTTTGCTTACAAATCCTCAACATCCATCATTAAACACAAAGAAGATGCAAGATCCAAGGAACATTTGGGAATGCAGGGTAACACACAGTTACCGATTTACCTTTCAGATAGCGGAAGATTTTTATATTTTAAGAACCATTGGCACCCATGACACTTTAAAAAATCCTTAATGTTATGAATAAAAACATCATTTCTATCATCAATCAAAAAGGCGGCGTAGGCAAAACTACCACGTCAATAAACTTCTCTGCTGGTTTGGCCAGAAAAGGCAAAAAAACGCTTTTGATTGATCTGGATCCACAAGCCCATTCAACCATTGGCCTCGGAATTGAACCGGAGAGCTTTACCGCCTCAATTACTGACGTCTTGGCCAAGAAAAAGCCTATAAAAGGGTAACTGTAACATAGCTGCGTTTTCACGCAATAGAAATTCTCTTTTAATAAATAGACCTGGAATATATTGTTATCCTTGGATAGGGAAATCCTTCATCGCATTCCTGTATTCCTTTTCTATGTCTGCCAGACTCAGATCCTGATAGATAGGCCTAACCCCAACATTCATGCAACCAAGTATCAAATTTAAAAAACATAAGCCAAATCATTCTATTGCGTGAAAACACAGCTATGTTACAGTTGGCCCTTCTAGGAGAAGCCCGTCCGGATCGGCCACCAGGGTAAGTCGGGCGACTTTCGGTTTGAATTCCCTTAGGATTTGATCGCGCCAGCTACTCATCATTATCAAACTTGGTCCATATCCTTTGGTAGTGAATTACATATCCCATTTAGCTTATTCTATTCTGAGCCACTGATAAGCATCTATATCCGGTCTTTCTCCATACCAGCCGTAATCGAGCCGGTTATTTGAATCATCTGCCGCGGATATCCGGTCTATTTCTGTGTAATCGATTTCAATATTAATCTTACTCTTTATTAACCCCAATCCAAACTCAGTTAAATGGGAATAAAAACCTTCATACGCCAGTTTCCCCAAATTGAGTTTTGTCGGCCACTGTCCGTATCGAGCGCGAAATCCGTCAATGCATTGAAAAACGCGAACTAAGTAACCGCCCTCATGTCGAACAACATCTTGTCGTTTATGCATTCATTCAATCCTTATCACAAGCAGCGGCACCATGTCGGGATAGGCATGAGCCTTCTGATTGAGCTGTTCCTGGAAGCTTCGCTCCTCTTGGGCCCTATGAAAACATAGCTGTGTTTTCATGCACTATAATTTCCTTTTTTAAAATAGAACTGGAACTACATTTCCAATTCACTGGATAGGGAAATCCTTCATCGCATTCCTGTATTCCTTTTCTATGTTTGCCAGACTCAGATCCTGATAAATAGGCCTAAACCCAACATTCATGCAACCAAGAAATATCAAATTAAAAAAACATAAGCCAAATCATTCTATTGCGTGAAAACACAGTTATGTTACAGTTGGCCCTAGTTGAAGAACTCCCTGGTGACAGTCGTCAAGAAGCTTGCTCAAGTCATAAGGGTTAGTTTGAAATGTCGATCCAGCCATTACTTGATTCTCCTCAGCATCTTTAAATTAAACCCAATTTAATTTCTTTGTCATAACAGCAAAACTCAATGTGGGGACCGGAACTTGTCAATGAAAATAAGACACCTCCAGCAAGAATTTAGTGTAGCGCCGGTTCGCTATTTGGTGACGCTGCGTATTCCGCTGATTACTCCACTCGAATCCGGAACCGCCACCCTGTTCCGATGCAAAGCGCCATGGGATTCCGGCTGATTCCGCCACCCCTTCCAGCGTCCGGCATAAACGTTGGGGGGCTTTTTCATGCTTCTGTCGCACATGTACAGGGTGAGGCACAGCGGTGCGTAAGCGACGTACACAGAAGCCGATAGCTGGCTGTTATGGTTACGTGCGAATCTCACGTTGTAATATCTGCCGCCCATTCCCCTATCCATCAGAGGTCCAAAACTGGCAAGGCGTTGACGATTCGCCGCGTTTCCAAGGATAGGGTGGCAAGGCGCTTGATTAGGTCGAGGATGTAGCGGGGATTGTCGTGTTCGTCGCACCAGAGGTTGGGGTCATTGATGATGCCGCTTTCCTTGTGCGTCGTGACCTGATAGCGCTCCATCACCCATTCGATGCCAGATTTGCCGTTAACCACGTAGTCGTAGGCTTCGAGAGGAATGTTCCGGAGCGTGATGTCCTCGTTGTAAATGATGGTGGTCTTGTCCTCTTCATTCCCCCGTTTGTCGAAGCGCATCTTCTGGACGCGGGTCGAGGGAGCCTTCTTCGGGCTGTCTTCCATGATTGCTTTGTGCGGCGGCAGAGTCTCATAGTTCAGATGCAGTTCGGCAAGTTCCACCCCGGCCTTGCTAAGTTCCCAGAAGGCCTTGGGGTCTTCCGGCAGAGGTAGGCGTGGAAGCGACTTCTTAAGGTTCACCGCAAACTTGGCGCGGTATTGTTTGCTGTGGAGGATACCATAGACATAATAGAAGATATTCTTCTTCGTGGCCTTCGGCCCGCATAGTTCCCGTACACGGTTGAGAATGAAATCGCTGATGCCGTCGCGCCTGATGTATTTCTCGCCGGTATCGAACAGGCTTTCCTGCTGAACATGCTCGTTCTTGTCGTAGAAGTAAAGCGGAAAGCACTGGCCATTAGCCATCAACTGGACATCCGGCAGGCAATCTGTAATGAAGCAATCAAAATCCTTGGTCACTCCGATACCCGGAACGCAGATCAGCAGGTTTTCGTGCTTGGTGGTTGGGAAGAGTTTGGGGAGTTGGTAAACCATGTCATTCATGGGAGCAGAAAAGTACCCGTACTGACGGCAGAAGGGGCGATAAAGGGCAGTACAGATAGACTCCGGCTCAAAACGGTATTGCTTACCTTTAGCCGCATCGTTCTTTGAACCACGATTCCAACTGAATTTTGTGGAGTCGTATTGAATAAAGTTCTCGATCTTGATCGACGGATTGCTTTTCCTTGCCTCCGCAAAGGCTTGCGCCTGGGCGTTGTAGAATTCGATGGAAGTTTGGATGTTGGTATCCAAAAGAGATTGCGAGAAATTGTAAATCCATGAATCACGATTGCTTTTAAGACCATTCGAGCAGGTTAGAAACACACTTTGGCTCTTGCTGTCGAACTTCTTTTCGGGGGCAAGAGGTATGAGTTCCTCGAAGGATTCGTCGCGGTGGGATATCCAGTCGCTGTGCCTGTTGGGATGGAGAATCTTGAACTTGTCGCGCATGGCGGCGATGGAACCGAAGGATTTGATGATCTCCAGCTTTTGTTCACGGGTGTGATAATCGCCGATGTCATGGTAGCGGATTGTGGCCGGCGGTTTCGCTGCGGGGTTCTTGACCAACAAAGTGATGGCGATGGGGGTGCGGGAGCCCGAACCAAAGATTTTGCCGCCCTCGCGGCGGGAGAGTTCACCGCTGGTGCGCTGGTTCCCTCGCAAGTTGAAGACGTAAATGGATGAGAACTCCTGCTGGAGGGTCTTGCGGAAGCCTGTCATGGCGTTGCCGTCGAGCCAGGCGCCATTGGAGACGAAGGCGACGATGCCTCCCTGGGGATCAAGGCGGTCGCTGGCCCAGCGGAAGGCTTTGATGTAAGAGTCGTAGAGAGAGTTCTTGTTGGTGGCCTTGCTGGCGGCGACATAGGTTTGCTCGATTCGGCTTTCCAGACTCGGGTAGCGCTGGTTCTGGGCGTTGTCGTTGGCGGATTTCTGGCCGACAGAATAGGGCGGGTTACCAATGATGATACGGAGCGGCGCTTTGCGCTGGGCTTTAACCCGGCGGGTGTTGTCCACAAAGCCGTCCTGAAAATCGAACTTGCTCTCGCCCTCGCCGAGATGGAAGGTGTCGGTGAGGCAGATTCCCTCGAATGGCTTGTAGGGCTTGTCGAGGTTGCGTTCGTGATAGGCGTTTTCGATGTTGATCGAGGCGATATAATAAGCGAGCAGGACTATCTCGTTGGCGTGGAGTTCGCTGGTGTATTTGCGGTCGAGCGCCTTATTGCTGATCAAACCGGACTGGATCAAGCGGGTCATGAAAGTACCGGTGCCGGTAAAGGGGTCGAGAATGTGGATATTCTCGTCGGAGAGTTCGCGGCCGAATTCAACTTTGAGCACGATGGCCACGGATTGGAGCATGAAGTCCACAACTTCGATGGGGGTATAGACGATGCCGAGTTTTTCGACGACCTTTGGGAAGGCGGTCTTGAAGAACTTGTCGTAGAGTTCGACCACTATCTTCTGGCGGGCTTCACCGTTGTCAATGCCGGTGGTACGCATTTTGACGGATTCATAGAACTCTTGTAGGACGGCGCGGTCCTTGTCGAGGGTGAGAGCGTCAAGCTGATCGAGCATCCCCTGCATAGCCTTGGAAACGGGGTTATTCTCGACAAAGGTGTAGTTCTCGAAGAGAGCGTCGAAGACGGGCTTGGTGATGAGGTGCTGGCCGAGCATCTGGATGGCCTCTTCCGGGGTGACGGACGGGTTGATGTTCTGGTGCAGACCCTTCATAAAGCGGTCGAAGGCTGACTTCTGCGGGCCACCCTGGGCGATGAAGGCGGTGATCTGCTCGATATGGCGCTGTGCGATATGGGCCACATCACGCGCCCATTGCTCCCAATAGCGCTTGTTGCCGACCTTCTCGACCATCTTAGCGAAGATGACATGGCATAGCGCACTGAGATCAGCAATGCTCTTTCTGTCAACGGCAGCCTCGAACTGACGGCGTTCCTCGTCGGACCAGCTTTGCCCAGCGGAAGAGCCGCCGGCGCTGTCTATGACCTGAATCTGATCGGGCAGGCGCTTGTTGAAGTTGATTTTGTTAATGATGGCGTCGAACCGGTCATCGTGGGCACGGAGAGCGTTGAGCACAGTCCAGACGACCTTGAAACGCTCGTTGTCGTCGAGGGCGTCTTCCGGCGCGGTGCCAGACGGAATAATGACCGGGATGATGATATAGCCGTACTTCTTGCCGGGCGCAGTGCGCATGACACGGCCCACGGATTGAACGACTTCCACCTGCGAGTTGCGGGGAGAGAGGAACAAGACCGCATCGAGCGACGGGACATCCACCCCTTCGGACAGGCAGCGTACGTTGCAGAGAACGCGGCATTCTCGGCCGCTCGCAGGTGAAGACTTTACCCAGGAAAGTTTTGCGTCGCGGGTCAGTGCGGACATGGTGCCGTCCACATGATCGGCGGAAACATCAACAAGCTGAAGGCGGGTGGACGGGTCGTATTGTTCGTAAAGGGTTTCCTTGAAGGTGTTGAAAGCGTTCGTGATGGTCTTGGATGCCCGGATGCTCTGACAGAAAGCGACCGCCTTCCGCATGGGATCGGGGTCAATTGCGCGCAAAGAGGACGTATCCTGCCCGATGGTGATCTTGGACAGGGCGTTGATGGAGCCGGCGAGTTTCATGACATCGTCGGCGGGGATTTCCTTGGCATTTTCGGCTGCGGCGAGCGCATTCTGGAAGGCTGCGGGGATGCTGTCCTCGTGAACCGTGAGGATGAGCACCTTGTAATCCGAAAGCAGGAGTTTTTCGACGGCCTTGCCAAACCCGATCCGGTAAAACTCTTCGCCGTAGAAATCCGGGTTGTCCATCGAGCAGATGGCCGCATCCATCTCTTGGGCCTTGGCCTTGGCGACTTCGCCATAGATGCGCGGTGTGGCGGTCATGTAGAGGCGCTTGCGGGCGTCCAGGAATGCGTTGTCGTGGACCTTGACGAAGGCGGATTCGTCGTCTCCTTCGAGAGTCACGCCAGTGGTTCGATGGGCTTCATCGCATATAATCAGATCGAAGGGGCGTCCGTTATTCCTTTGGGCCTTCGAGATGACATCAATGGACTGGTAGGTTGAGAAGACGACGGTTAGCCCCCTCTTTCGTTTGTCCTGTTCATGGGACTCGAGCTGGTAAACGACGCTGGCGACGTTGGTTGAAGCAGGCAGGGCCAAGTCCTCAATCTGGTCGGCAGAATCATCGGATGTCCGTTTGCGGGCCTTGCTGACCTCGGCATCGGAGCACACACAGATAGCCTTTAAAGGTTCGTTTGCTTGTGCCGACCATTCGCGCAGAGTTTGTCCCAAGAGCGAAATCGAGGGCACAAGGAAAAGGACAAGGCCGCTACCTCCGGTTTCCTGCTCGGCCAGACGCAGGGAAACGAAGGTCTTACCCGTCCCACAAGCCATGATCATCTTGCCCCGGTCATGTTGCACAAAGTGGTCACGCGCTGCGTCAAGAGCGTCCTGCTGATGTTTGCGGACCTTGTGTGTCGTCAGTCGCGAGGTCTTCCCGATGCGATCCTGCATCAGCAGGTCCCAGTCCACAGGGGCGTTTGAAAGGTCGGAAAGGCTGATTCGGGAAACCGGCGGCTGTTGATTCAGCAGAACTTTGCTTGCCTCTTGGCTCCAGTTGCTCGTGGTGGCAATCCAAAGACGGTGGGCAAAGGAAACCTTTTCAAGGCTCTCGTTCCGAAACTGCTTGCCGGACGTTGAAAGAAAGCTGTCCACTCCTGATTTGTCTATGTAAGCGTCTGCTCCATAGCACTTGCATTGGATAGCCCAAAAATCGCCAGCCGTTGTGCGCGCGACGAGGTCAATGCCGGTGTCCTTGCCGCTGAAGTCGTTTCGGAAGGGAAAATCGGACCACATCCACACGGATTCCAGCGTATTTGCGTAGAGGGGGTCCGTCAGCAGATAGGACCGCATTAGTCGCTCGAAGCGCTTGCCCTTGTCCTGCTCGGAGAACGCTTTCTTACGTATGTCATTAAGTATGTCAATAAAGGTCATCGAGCTTGCCTCAGATCAGCACTCATATTCCGCCTTCCGGCCAACATTTAATTTACAAAATTGGCTTTCCCGATTTTTTTAGCAATCTTACATAATCTGTTAAGTCGGTCAATTGTCGATTGGCGCTGCTCTATCGCGTGCGATGCGTGAAATTGAGAGGGCCAATCCTGACACCCTTTACCGCGTTTTCGGAGCGGCTGACTGGGGCAACCGAGAGCTGCTGACCGACGCCATTCTTAAAGACCTCATCGAGGGGCTTTCCTGATCCGATGGGAATGGTCCTGGGGATGGTGTCTGTGACGTCGCAACCCCCTCCCTCACTTGGCAATCGTCGTCGGTGCAATTGTGAGATGCTAAATATGAAAAACTATGGTCACCATTACCATCAACATTCAGCCTTACATTCATTTGCGTAATGCGCTGTCTCCGCTCGGAGGAAAAGTCATCATTATAAGTGACTTCGGTAACGATAAATTTAACCACTTTACCCTTCTTCATTTCTTCAAACTCAGCCAATTTGGTTTCTATTTTAAAGAGTTGGAAGAGAAATGGTTGTTTTGGCCCAAGAGTCATTGGCACATTAACATTTATCCATTTAACCCTGTCAAACGGCTCAAAATCAATGTTGGAAGTCGGAGCAACAATAACACCGTATCTAACATGAAGTTTTCTCGCGGGTATGGCTCCAGAATTTGCCATGAGAATCTTAAAGATATATTCTTTGGCTTCTCCCGTGGGTGGATACTTTTCAAAAACAGGCGTGCTGAAATAAACATTCGCTCGATCACGTATGCGGGATGTATCGACGGTTTTTTCAAGGGTACACCATTGGAGAAAACCGACAACTCCAAGAAATGCGGTAAAAACGGCAAGAAATGCGGTGAACACGGCTACAGAGAGAGTAAATCGCTCAATAGCTGGATAATGATGCCACCAGGAGGAAAACCTATGTCTTAGTTTCTTCTCGTTGCTCTTCTTATTTTCTATTTCGGAACTCATGAGAACTCCGCAAATCAGAGAGCTGCTTTATGTTTTTTATTAGCAGGGTTTTTTGTCTTCTTATTCAATATAAGTATAGAAAAATCAAGGAAATATTATCTTGGTTGTTTTAAGGTTTTTGATGAAACCTAATTATTTGGGTTCATCCGATTGATGCGTACTTTTTGTAGTTGAAAAAATCCTCCGTTTTATTTACCGAGTAATACTGCAAAAGGTTGCCTTGTTTAATATGGTTTCAGAAAATAAATCTCTATCCAGGGCCAACTGTAACATAGCTGCGTTTTCATGCACTATAATTTCTCTTTTATTAAATAGCACTGGAAATATAGACCGATTTGCCTTCAGCGGATAAAACATTTGATTTATCCGCTGAAGTTTTCTAAAATAAAAAGCCTGAAAAATTAAGGCCTTTGTAAAAACAAATTTAAGGGTTTTTTTCCGCACAGTATTTCGAGAGAAACCAGTGGCCTGATTATAAGGGATTAAGCAGCGGGGGCCGTTAAAGCATGTTCTTCTTTTTAACATTATTGGATTTGCCGTGGTCTTTTTCAGCCTGTGCCTGGTGCTTGGCCTTTTGAAAGAACCATGACAGGCCTGCAACCTTTTCAAGAAGTACGCAAGAATCGGATGAACCCTTTTTTAGCGATTTGTGTGCAAGGGGAGAAATCTGAAACGGAAGTCTCGCCTATTATTTTCGATAGACAAATCTTGCAAAATGGCTTATCATGTCTCCATGAGTAATGCCTATGAACGATCATTTGTTTCTCAACTCGAACAGCGACTAATTGCCGAAAGCCCGCGCATTCAGGTCTTGGTAGGACCGCGCCAGGTTGGGAAAACAACGGGGGTCAAGCAGCTCCTGGCCCGATACCCTTATGCCAGCCATTATGCCAATGCGGATGATCTCCTGAATACGGATCGAACATGGCTGCTTGAACAATGGCAAAAGGCGGTATCCTTGGGAAGGCAGACCCTTCTCGTCATAGACGAGATTCAGAAGGTGCCGAACTGGTCCGACACGCTCAAGTCATTATGGGACAAAGATCCCCAATCTATTCGTGTAGCCGTCCTGGGATCGAGTTCACTGCAATTACAGAAAGGCTTAACAGAAAGCCTTGCAGGACGTTTTGAGCTAATAAAGGCTCACCATTGGACGTTCCATGAACAGAAAGTCGCCTTTGGTTACGACCTTGATCGCTATCTAACCTACGGCGGGTATCCCGGCGCCGTTGCCTATGAAGATGACTTTGACCGTTGGTACGCATATCTAAAAGACTCTATCGTTGAAGCGGTGATCGGAAAAGACATCCTGCTAAACAGGAGGGTGGGCAATCCTGCCCTGTTCCGGCAGGCATTCGAGATTCTGTGCCGTTATCCGGCTCAAGAAATCAGCTACACCAAGCTCCTTGGTCAATTACAGGACAAGGGCAACACAGACTTGGTTAAGTATTACATTGAGCTCTATTCAGGAGCTTTTCTCATCCATCCGTTGGAAAAATATTCTGTGAAGAACTATCTGACAAGGGGATCGAGCCCAAAAATTATCGTGTCCTGCCCTGCCCTGTATGCCATGAACGAAGGGCCTCAATTTCTTGAAGACCGTGAAAAACGGGGGCGGATTTTTGAAACGGCTATTGGAAGCCAGCTACAGCAGCTTGCGGGAAATCTTTATTATTGGCGAGAGAAAAACCTGGAGGTTGACTTTATCTACAAATACCGGGGAAAGATTTATGCAATAGAAGTAAAGTCGGGACGCCGGAAATCCTCCAGGGGGTTAGATGCCTTTATAAAAAAGCATCCCTCTGTAAACCCAGTGATTATTACACCGGAAATTTTTCCCGTTTTTTCGGAAGATCCCCTGATGTTTTTGAGGAAAATTTCATGAAGATGGGAAGGAAAACAAAAACCGTAGCCATCTATGCCCGCGTCTCCACGGACAGGCAAAAGGTCGATATGCAGCTTCACGAACTGCGTCAATTTGCGGCCCGGTCCGGTTGGAACATTTACAAGGAATACATTGATCAGAATTACAGCGGGGGCAACACCAAGCGCCCGGCTTTCACCGCCATGATGGACGCGGCCAGGAAGAGGAAATTTGATCTCCTTCTGGTTTGGAAGCTGGACAGGTTGAGCCGGTCCCTCAAGGACCTCATCATCACCCTGGACGATCTTGGGGCGTGTGGCATCGACTTTGTGTCCTACGACAACAACCTGGACACGTCCACTCCAACAGGCAAGCTCGTGTTCCAGATCGTTGGCGCCGTGGCCGAATTTGAAAAGGACATTATCCGGGAAAGGGTCGTTGCGGGTCTGGCCGTCGCCAGGAGCAAGGGCAAGCGGCTTGGCCGGCCGCCAATACCGCAAGATGTTTATGACCGGGCCGCGAAGATGCGTTCAGAGGGGCTGTCCTATCGAAGCATCGTCAAGGTCCTGGGGATTGACGAAGGAACAATCCGGAAAAAGGCCCACAAGAAATTGCATGCGGCAAAAACTGGGAGCCGCGCTGCTGCCTTTAATTGACGGAACAGTAAATATTTTTCTCTTTCTCCAAAATCATTTATCACATTAAATAGCAAAGTGACT
>ERZ724524.1989-NODE-1989-length-13556-cov-9.685134_pt1 | contig 13556 bp, 10 predicted proteins | sample MGYA00376057_ERZ724524 | MGnify/ENA primary metagenome ERZ724524 (study PRJEB28724, sample SAMN07190888) | wastewater metagenome | isolation source: influent of sewage treatment plant in Hong Hong | place: USA: Christiansburg, Virginia | collected 2016-03-01 ...
GTCGAACTGCACCCGGACGTGCTGCTGGAGGCCAAGTTCCGCAAGAACAACCCGGACTACATCGACGGCAAGCCCTGCGTGTATGTGGGCATGACGGGGCTGGACCCCGATGTGCGGTTTGACAAACACAAGGCCGGCATTCAGGCCAACCGCTATGTGACCCAGTACGGCCTGCGCCTGCTGCCGGACCTGTACGAAGGCTTCAACCCCATGGGCTACGACGACGCGGTGGACAAGGAGATCGAGGTGGGGATTGACTTGCGCTCTGCGGGGTTTGGGGTGTGGCAGGCGTGAGGGCTGGGGGGGGGACGCTGCGATTTCCGCTGGGGCCCACAGTTGGCTTGATTTTTTAGGCTGATCAGCGCCGCGACCCAGGTTCCGGGATGGCATCAGCGCGTTCAATCGTGATCGCGGGCAGGCGGCGTCTGCCCTTCACCCTTGGTGCCAGGGCCGGCTTTTTCCGACATGCGCGCACCGATGTGGGGTTGCGCCCGCTGGTGCGCCAAATCCACCTGTTTTTGCCGCTCGGCCAAGCCGGCCAAGGCTTCGGCGCTGCGCGTGCCGTGGCAGTAAGGGCAACTGATGCCGCGCTCAAACAGCGGCGAGGCGATCTCCTGCGGCCCCAGCGGCCAACGGCAGGAGCGGCACAGTTCGTGGTGGCCGGGCGCGAGGCCATGGCCGACGGAGACACGCTCGTCGAAAACAAAACAATCGCCGTGCCAACGGCTTTGCTCGGCCGGCACGGTCTCCAGGTATTTGAGGATGCCGCCTTCGAGGTGGTACACCTCGTCGAAGCCCTGCGTGCGCAGGTAGGCGGTTGATTTTTCGCAGCGAATGCCGCCGGTGCAAAACATGGCCACGCGCGGTTTTTGGCCACCAGCGCCAGCGAGCGCGCCGCCGGGCTGGGCCTCGCGCTCGACCCAGCCGGGCAGTTCGGAGAAGGTTTTGGTCAGCGGATCAATGGCGCCGTCGAAGCTGCCGATCTTCACTTCGTAATCGTTGCGCACGTCGATCAGCACCACGTCGGGCTGGTCGATCAGCGCGTTCCAGTCGGCGGGTTTGACGTAGGTGCCGGCATTCTGCGAGGGGTTGAGCCCCGGCACGCCCAGCGTGACGATTTCGCGCTTCGGCCGTACCTTCATGCGGTAAAAAGGCAGCACCTCGGCCGTGGCTTCCTTGTGCTGCAGGCCCGCCAGCCGAGGGTCTGCGCGCAGCCAGGCCAGCACCGCGTGCACGCCCTCGGGCGAGCCAGCAATGGTGCCGTTGATGCCTTCTTCGGCCAGCAGCAAGGTGCCTTTGACACCGTGCGCATCGCAGCAAGCCTGCAGCGGCGTGACCAACGCGGCGTAGTTGGGCAGTTCGACGAATTGGTAGAGGGCAGCGGTGAGGTAGTGGGGCATGGAAGGGAAATCATAGCGAGGGCACCTGGCTGCCATCGCGCTGCCCGGTCCTGCGGGTCAAGCTTGCACGCAGCGAGGTGGCTCAGCACCAACCCGTCCAACATACGGGAAAGCGCCGGCGCTTCGGACTCAAAAAATGGCAGTCAAATCGTCCTCTAAAGCGCTAGCCCGACGATTGCCGAAACGCCATCACCGCCTGGTTGCGCAGGGTGCGCAGCATGGCCAGCTCTTTCTCATCGACCACCAGGCTGCCCAGCTCTGCCTTGTCGGCATAGATCATGCCGAACGCCCGCCCTTTAAGCAGCAAGGGCAGGATCAGGAAGGTGGGGGCGTCGGCCGCCTTGCGGTACCAGTCGGGTAGACGCTCGGCGATGCGGGGGGCACTGGCGTCGCTGATCAGGGTGTCGGCCCCCTTGGTGCAGATGGTGGCAAACAGGTCGGGTTGGCCACCGACCTTGCCCATGGGCACGCGAAACTGCTTGACGACGCCCTCCACGCCCATGCCCAGCCCAAAGCGACCGGTGAGCATATCGGACTTGGATTCGCGCATGCAGAACACGATGCGGTGAAAGTCCAGCGCGCGGAACATGGTCTCCAGAATCATGCGCAGTACGTCGCTGAGCTTGAATTCTTCCACCATGGCGTTGGTGATGTCCTGGATGCCAGCCGCCAGGGTTTGAGAGACTGCCTCTTTGCCTGGTTGATCGGCACTCGGCGAGACCGGCAGTTTTTGGGTGGCCTGCAGCTCGGTCGCCGCAAGGGCATCCTGCCCCCCGGTGGACGTTGCCAGCGCGTGCTCCGGCGCCGCGTCCGCCTGCTGGAGCAATTGGGCGGCACGCGAGTTGGGGCGCACGCTGATGTCCATGGCCCGCGCCAGCTCGACGAGTTTTTTGCGGGCTGTCACCGTGGCCGCCTGCATTTCGTCCACGCTCAGCCCCAAGGATTTCTGATAGGTCTGGACGGCCTGGCTGAGGCGTGCCTGGACCTCGTCGGGATCGGCGTGCAGCATGGCATCGGCCATTTCATTGCCGGCGCGGGAACGCCAGCGCAAGCGCTCCAGTGCATCGTCAGGAATGCGGCCAGGGGGCGATCCGGGGGGCCGCACAATGCAGTGCTGAATGCCCTCGGGCAGACCCCAGGCCTTGGCAATTCCCAGCCCCAGCGCCTCGAAGCCGATGCCCAGGACGCGGCTGGAAGCCGCCTCTTCACTGAGCGGGTCACGCGGCGAGGCCACCAGCTTGCGAATGCTCTCCGCTTCTTCAGGAAAGTAGAACTGCGAGAGCATGCGGCCGAGGTTCTGGAACAAGGCGCCAATAAAGGCTTCTTCGCCTTCCTTGAGCGTGGGGCCCAGCTCGGAGGCGATCGACCCGGCCATCAAGGCGCGCAGAAATTCTTCCTTCAGCAGGTGCGCATTGCCCTTGTCCTGCATATGTTCCAGAAGCACCAGGCTCAGTGCCATGTTGCGAATACCGTTGAAGCCCACCAGAACCACAGCGCGCGAGACCGTCCCGATGCTGTCGCCCCGGGCGTAGTGCGCGCTGTTGACCAGACGCAGCAGCTTGTTGGTCAACGCCACGTCCTTCAGGATTTCGTTGGTGACGCTGCTGATGCTTTCCGTATCGGAAGAAGCCATGCGCTGAATCTTGCCGATGGACTCCGAGAGCGCCGGAAAATCCGTCTTGTTGCGCATGCGGCGAAGCAAAAAGTCCAGGGTGCTGTTCTGCTTGGCTCCGGCGGCGGCATCTTCCGAAGCTGCGTCCCGTTGTGCGCCGGACCATTTCAGCAAGGCATCCAAAAAGGGCTGCGCGCCGGCATGGCGCTGGGCTGGATCAAACGCCGTGGCGCGCAGCACGATGGCTCGCAGGGCGTCGTCAAGACCATCGAGCAGCTGCGCCGGCAGTTGCAGCGGTTCGGCGGCGGTCTGCAGCAGCACCTGCGACACGTCGCTCCCCGTTCTCATGGGCCGGCCCCAAAGCAGCTCGGCCAGCAAGAGCCCAGCGCCGTAGACATCCATCAAGGGAGAGATCGCTTCGCCGCGCACCGCTTCCGGGGCCATGTAGCCGGGGCTGCCCGCAGCGTCGGGCTGGTTGGCATTGCTGGGCGATCGGGCAACTCGGGCGGCAATCCCGAAATCCATGACTCGGGCGCGGCCATGGGCGTCAAGCAACACGTTGGACGGCTTGAGGTCGCGGTGCACCACGCCGTCGGCATGGGCCGCGGCCAAGGCACTGAGCACATCCTGCAGAATGGGCACGGCTTGGGTAGCGGGCATTGCGCCTTTCGCCGCCAGGCGCTGGGTCAAGGTCTGGCCCGCCACGTACTCAAAGACCAGGTAGGGCTGCTGCTCGTGCACGTCGGCTTCAAACACGGGAACGATGTTGGCATGCGTCAGGCGGCTGACACTGCGCGCCTCCTGCAGCCATTGCTGGACGGCGGATGCCTCCTGCTGGGGCACCGGTTTCATCTGCTTGATGGCGACTTCGCGCTCCAGACGCGGATCAAACGCCAGCCAGACCTGTGCCTGTGCCCCCTGCCCCAGCAATCGCTTGAGCTCAAAACGACCGATGTGGGTTTTCATGGAGAGTGCAACAGGCCAAAAAGCTCAGAGAAGTATGGCATGGGCAGCGCCTTTGGCGCCCCTGCCGAAACCCTGAAAGCACCGCCGCGCAGTGGCCAGCCGACGAAGCGAATGCCGTCAGCGATGGCTTGAAACAGCCTCGATAGAGGCCCGCCACTGCTCGCGCAGCGCCGTTTTGAGCACCTTGCCGTAATTGTTCTTGGGCAGCGCCTGCACCACGCGGTAGTGCTTGGGTCGCTTGAAGCGAGCCATCTGCGCCAGGCAGTGCTGATCGAGCGTTTCGGTGCTGGTCGCTGCGCCGGCTTGCAGCACCACGAACGCAACCACCACTTCGCCCCAGGCAGCATCCGGCGCGCCCACCACGGCCACTTCGGCCACTCCGGGGGCAGTGAGCAACACTTCTTCGACTTCGCGTGGGTAGATGTTGGAGCCCCCGCTGATGATGAGGTCCTTGCTGCGATCCTTCAGCGTCAGGAATCCGTCTGCATCCAGGCAGCCCACGTCGCCGGTAAACAGCCAACCACCGCGCAAGGCAGCGGCCGTGGCCTCGGGGCTCTGCCAGTAGCCAGCCATGACGCTGTCGCCGCGCACCAGCACCTCGCCGACTTCGCCCAGCGGCAACTCGCAGCCCTGCGCGTCGGCTACGCGCAGCTGCACCGGCGTCTGGGCGACTCCCACCGAAGCAATGCGCTCCAGGTAGCGCGGATGCGCGGTGTCTGCCAATTGCGCGCGCGAAAGCGCGGTGGCGACCATGGGCGTTTCGCCCTGGCCATAGATCTGCACGAAGCGTGGCCCCATGACGACGAGCGCACGCTGCAGGTCCGCCACGTACATGGGCGCACCGCCGTAGACGATGGTCTTGAAAGCACGGGCGCAGTCCGCGTGGTCCAAGCCCGCCTGCTGCGCGTGGTCCACCAGCCGATTGACGATGGTGGGTGCTGCGAAGGTCGAAAGGCCGCCCATCTCGGTACCCAACGCAAACAACTCGGCCGGATCCACGCCGCCGGACAAGGGCACCACGTGGCGCGCACCGGCCATCAGGTGCGGGACGACGTAGAGTCCGGCGCCATGCGACATGGGCGCGGCGTAAACGATGGCGTCTTGCGCGGCCACCGGGTCCACATCGACGAAATAGGTCAGCCCCATGGTCAGGAGGTTGCGGTGCGTCAGCATCACCCCCTTGGGCCGGCCGGTGGTGCCGCTGGTGTAGAACAGCCAGGCCACATCGTCCGGCGCGCGCTCGGCGGTGGGCACGACCCAGGGGTCGCTCACCGGCGCCAGCAAGGCATCGGCCTCGGGCGACTCAATGTCGATTTGCCGCTCCAACCCGGCGAGCGGCGCAGGCGCTACGTCGCTGGTCACGAAACCCCAGCGCGCCTGGGCGTTCTCCACGATCCATTCGGTTTCGCGCGGGTGCAGCTTGGCGTTGACCGGCACCACCACCAGGCCGGCCCACCAGGCGGCGCACAGCACCTCCAGATACCGCGGATGGTTGCGCATGAATAGCAGCACACGGTCGCCGGGCACCAAACCTGCAGCGCGCATGCGCGCGGCCAGCGCGGCACTGCGCGCGGCCCACTCGCCGTAGCTGGCCCAGGGCGCGCTGCCTTGAAAGATGGCCGGTCGGTCCGGGGACAGGCGGGCATGGCGCTGCAGCAGGTGGATGAGGCTCATGCCCGCATTTTCCATCCTCCCCGCAGGCAGCGTGCAGGCCCGCCCAGATAATGGCGCCCTATGGACCTGACGCTTTCCCTCTTCCCCCTGGGCTGGCAGCACTACCTGCTCGGCGGCGTACTCATTGGCACCGGCGTGGCGCTGTTGTTTGTGCTCACTGGCCTGGTGGGCGGCATGAGCACGGTGTTTTCGTCAACCTGGTCGTTCGTGGTGCAGCGGCCGTTCTTTCAGCAAGCCCGGTTCACCGATTCGCGCCACTGGCGGTTGGTCTTTGCGCTGGGGCTGGTGCTCGGTGCGCTCGTGTGGTGGCTGGTCTTTGCCGATGGCGCAGCGCAAACCACGGACGTACCGACGTGGCGTTTGTTGCTGGGGGGTGTCCTGGTGGGCTACGGCGCACGGCTGAGCAATGGCTGCACCTCGGGCCACGGTATTTGCGGGCTGGGTTCGCTGCAGTGGCCCTCGCTTTTGGCGGTGCTCACCTTCATGGCCACTGCCTTCCTCACCGCCAATTTGGCGGCACGGTGGCTGGCATGAGCGCGCAAGGCATGAATCTGCCACGCTTTGTCACCGTGCTGGTGGCGGGCGCGCTGTTTGGCTTCGGCCTGGCCGTCTCCACCATGGTTCGGCCCGAGGTGGTACTGAATTTCCTGCGCTTTCAGGACTATGGGTTGATGCTGGTGATGGGCGGCGCCATGGGGGTCACGCTGCTGGCCTACCAACTGGCGCCGCGCATGCTCTCGCGCCCGCTGCTCGGAGAGCGCTTTCACCACCACGCCAGCGTCTGGAACCGCGACACCGTGCGGGGCGCTGCCCTGTTCGGCATCGGCTGGGGCCTGTGCGGCGTCTGCCCCGGCCCGGCCATTGCGGGTCTGGGCACTGGCAACTGGATGCTTCTGTGGGCACTGGCCGGCATTGCTCTGGGCGCCCTGGCCCAAGGCCTGCGTGCCAGAGCCGCCTAAATCAGGGCGCCCCCAATGCCCTAAAGCCAACGGCGCACCTGGGTGCAGTAAGCGGTGTAGGCGGCGCCAAAGCGCGCGCTGAGTACCCGCTCCTCCGGCAAGATCTGAAAACGGGTGATGTAGGCCGCAAACGCCAGCGGCCCCAGCAGCGCCCAGGGCGACGCCAGGTACAGCGCCAAACCCAACAGGATGAGCACCAACCCCAGGTACATGGGGTTGCGTGTGATGCGGTAGACACCGCTGGCCACCAGTTTGGCACTGCGCTGTGGTGCCATCGGGTTGACCGTGGTCTTGGCCTTGCGGAAAACCCATATCCCAGCCAGATCAAAGCAACCGCCCATGGCAGCCAGCGCCAACGCGCCACCCAAGCGCAAGGCCATGGGCAAATTCAGCACCGGGCCCACCCAGAGCGCTACCGACACCATGCCCGCCGCGATGGTTGCGGCAACCACCGGGGGCGGAATTTTGAGTTCAAGCTGCAAAATCAGACCTTTCCAAAAAATCCAAGGTGCGGAGTTGAACCCCAGATCTGCACCAATCCAGCGCATGATGCAGCCTACGGCGGTTTTGCTGCGCCCCTCCTGTCATAGACCTCCTCATTTTTGACCCCATGCCATGAAAAAACTCCGCGTCACCCTTGAACTCGAAATGTCCGTCCCGGAGGACTGGGAGCTGGTCAACACCTCCGAGGGCACGCCGGTGCTGCGCCTTCCCAACGGAACCTTTTTGGACCTGACCGTGGAACCGCTGTTTGCCAGTGACCCCGAAGAAACCTGGGCCAGCACCGACGAGGACGAGGCGCTGAACGAGATTCTCGACATGGTGGACAGCGAAGTCGTGCACTACGAATTCGTCACGCACTGAAGCTTGCCCGCAGTCTCGTGGAAGACTTCTTTCGCGTGTGCGTGCCAGGCACGCCTGCGCTGGTTGGCTGACGCGTCCTGTCCTTTTATTTTCGCTCTGCAACATGAACTACAACGAGCTGATCTCGCGCCGCGATGCACTCTTGCGCAGCTTGGGCTCGCTGGCTGGGTTCACTCTGCCGATGGCATTTTCTGCGCCGGCTGCAGCGACCGGGCGCGCTACTGCGCCCTTGCCGCGTACCCTCTTGGTGCCGGGCGGCATCGCGCGCTTCACGCTGGGCGATTCGCCCTCGCGCCCGCGCGCCTTTGCAGCAGCCGCAGACGGCTCGGGCGAGGTGCCGCTGCTCGTGCTGGGCGACGCCAGCGCCTGGACGGCGGTGCTCGGTATCCCGCTTTCGGCAACGCCGGGCCCGGCCCGCATTCGCGTAGAGCCAGCGGGGAGTGCACCGCGCAGCCTCAGTTACGACATCGTTCCCAAGCAATATCGCGAGCAGCGCCTGAGCGTGGCGCCGCACACGGTGGACCTGTCGCCCGAGGACGAGGCGCGCTGGCAGCGCGAGCGCGCCCACCAGGCGGACGTGATGGCCACCTTCAGTACCCCGCTGCCAGACAGCCTGGCGATGCAGGTCCCCGTCCCGGGCCGGCGTTCCAGCTCATTTGGGCTGCGCCGCGTGTTCAACGGCCAAGCCCGCAATCCGCACAGCGGTATGGACATTGCGGCGGCCACCGGCACGCCCGTGCTCGCGCCCCTGACGGCAAGGGTGATCGACACCGGGGACTATTTTTTCAACGGCAACACTGTGTGGCTGGACCATGGCGGCGGCTTGCTGTGCATGGTGTGCCATCTGAGCGCCATCGATGTGCAGGTGGGCGATGCCGTGGATGTGGGGCAGCGCGTGGGCGCGGTGGGCGCCACCGGCCGCGTCACCGGGCCGCACTTGCACTGGGGCGTCATGCTGAACCGCAGCATGGTCGATCCGGCGCTTTTCCTTCCCACTTAAGCATCAGAGAAACGCTGCCAGGCGCTTGCGATCGAGCTGAGCCAGCGTTTTTTCTCCCAGCCCCACCAAGGTTTTTGTCGCCGCGGGCGTCGCGACGTCGATGCCCAGCCCGGCCTTCGCCGGCCAATCCGCGTCGATGCGCATGTAGCGCTCTTCCAGCCGGTCTTCCATCACCGCGTCCACGTGCTGCTGCTGCACGGAAATCATGGTCAGAATCAATCGGCCATCGGTCAACCAGCCAACGGCGCCCGCATCGGCGTCGACAGACTCCGCCGGTTGGTAGCCCATGGTGGCCGTCCCAACGGACAGCATGCGCGTGCGCGCCAGCTTGGCACCCATGAAATGCTCGGCTTCGTGCAGCGCCACGTGGTCGGGCGCAACCGCAAACAGACCGCCATCGGCATACAGCCGCTCGCCCACCTTGACGCAAGGAAAATAGGCCGGCGCCGCGCAGGTGGCCAGGGTCACGTCGACGGCCGGCAAACCCTCGTCGCCCAGTGAGCCCTGCGTGTGGGGGGTCTTGAACACTTTGGTGACGCTGCGGCTCACATCCACGGCCGGCACCACCACGGCATGCTGGGCGTCGCCCATGGTGCGGCCCCCGAAATGCTTCGTAAGCTCGCGACGCAGCGCTTCGCCGGTGTACTTGGGGCCGAGCACCGAGCGCGTCATGTCGAGCAGGCGCGTGACCGTGCCTCCCGGCAGTCTGCGCGAGGAAAAAACCTCGTCGCCGCGTTCGATAAAGAGCTGAACGATGTTCGCCATCGGCACTTCAAAAGCCAAAGCCATGGCGAGCAAGCCCCCTACCGAGGTACCGGCAATGAGGTCAAACCGCCGGCCAAGCGGTTCGCCCACCTGTTTTTCCAGGTCGGCAAGGACCACCGCGGTGTAGAGGCCAAGGTAGCCGCCTCCACTGAGCGAGAGGATGCGAAATTCTTTGGACTCTTTGGGATGGACGGTTGTCATCATGGATTCGGTGGGCAAAAAGAAAGGCGCAGTGCGGCGCCCGAAATATCCGTGAAACTGTTGCGCCGCAAGGACAGTCAGCCGTGTAAGCCCGCACCGCACGCGCCCCTCAGGCTTGCGTGCCTCGCTGGCGCATCCAGTCCGCACAGGCCTGCGCGGGCATGGGGCGGGCGAAATGGTAGCCCTGCGCTTCCTGGCAATGGTAGAGGTTCAGAATGCGTGCCACTTCGGCGCTCTCTACGCCCTCGGCCACGACCCGCAGCTTGAGGCTGCGTGCCATGCTGATGATGGCGCGCACGATGGCGGCGTCTTCCGGGTCGGTCACGATGTCGCGCACGAAAGACTGGTCGATCTTGAGCTTGTCCACCGAAAAACGACGCAAATAGGCCAGACTGGAGTACCCGGTGCCGAAGTCGTCGATGGACAGGCTCACGCCCAGCGCCTTGAAACGCTGCACCGTTTGCAGCGTCGCTTCGACATCTTCCATCAGCAGCGACTCGGTCAGTTCGAGCTCCAGCCGCGACGGGTCCAGGCCCGACTCTTCCAATGCCTGCGTCACGCTGGCGAGCAAATCGCCGCGCCGGAACTGCACTGCCGACAGATTGACGGCCATGGTCAGCTCCGGCAGCCCGGCCTGCTGCCATCGCATGGCCTGGGCAGAGGCTTCGCGCAGAACCCATTCGCCGATGGGCACAATTTGTCCGCTCTCTTCTGCCGCCGGGATAAAACGGCCCGGCGGTACCAGTTCGCCGTCGCCGCGTTGCCAGCGCAGCAGCGCTTCGACACCGATCACCGCTCCACTGACCAGATCCACCTGCGGCTGGTAGTGCAGCACGAACTCCTGTTGGTCCAGGGCCCAGTGCAGGGCCGATCGCATCTTGAGATTCTCGAGCGCCTGGGCATTCATTTCGCTCGTGTAAAAGCAATAGGTATTGCGTCCGCTCTCCTTGGCCCGGTACATGGCCGTGTCCGCACGCTGCAGCAAGGTATCGAAGTCGGCCCCGTCGTCGGGACACAGGGTGATGCCGATGGACAGCGTGACCGCCAGCGCATGGCCTTCGATTTCGAAGGGGCGCGCCAGGGCTTCGGTGATCTTGCTGGCAATGCGGCCCACGGCCTCGACATCCTGCACGTCGGTCAGAGCAATCAGAAATTCGTCGCCGCCCTGCCGGCTGATCGTGTCGGTGTCGCGCAGCGTGGTGGAGAGACGCTGGGCCACCTGCTGGAGCAGCAGGTCGCCCACCGGATGCCCCAGGGTGTCGTTGATCTGCTTGAAATGGTCCAGATCCAGGTACAACAGCGCCAGCTTGCTCTCGCTGCGCTCGCTCCAGGCCTTGGCAAGATCGAAACGGTCACGAAACAAGACCCGGTTGGGCAAGCCGGTGAGCGGGTCGTGGTGCGCGAGAAACTCAATGCGCGCGGCGTTTTCCTTGCGCTCGGTGATGTCCTGGGCAAACGCCACCACATGCGGCTCGTCGTGCAGATCCATCAGCTCGCCCGAGAGGCTCACGCAGCGCTTTTCGCCCGACTTGCAGACCCATTCGGCTTCGAAATTGAGCGTGCTGCCCCGGTGCTGCAACTCCGCAAGCCAGGCCGCGCGCACCTCAAGATCGGCCCACAAACCCACTTCCCGCGTGGTCCGGCCCACCAGCTCATGCGCCGGCCAGCCGAACCAGGTTTCGTAGCGGTCGTTCACCTCGACAAACAAACCATCGCGCGCGCGCACAATCGACGCCGCCAGGGGGCTCGCACGGAATGCCACCTTGAAGCGCAGCTCGCTCTCGCGCAGGCCGGTGATGTCCTGCATGGCGCCGCCCAGCGTGAGGGGCTTGCCGGCCGCATCACGCTGCACGCTTCCGCTGGCAAATCCCACGCCCAGGCTGCCGTCGGCGCGGCGAAAACGAAACTCCATTTCGTACCCGGCATCCTGCGAAAGTGCCTTGGAAACGGCGTCTTGCACGCGCTGGCGATCTTCCTGCTCAACCTGCTGCAGGAAACGCTCGAACGTGGGGACGAACTCGTTCGGTGCAAAGCCGAAACAGGCAAAGGTTTCATCGCTCCAGCGCAGTTCGTCTGCCGCGATATTCCACTCCCAGTGGCCCACACGCGCAATGCGGGCCGCCTCGTCGAGCCGCCGACGCGCCTCTTTCATGTCGGTAATGTCGTGAAACAGTTCGAGCTTGCTGACGCTGCCGTCGGCGTTCTTCAGCGGAATGTCAAAAAGATCGTAGGTGCGGCCCTTGGGCGAGACCCATTGCCATTGCACCGTCTGGCCCGCGAGCACTTGCGGGTTCTTGCACCAGGTGCAGGGTGAGGCGCTCTTGTGAAAATAGTCGTGGCACTTGCGGCCCATGACGTCGCCAAACTCGCGCTGCAGCACCGGGTTGATGTATTCGATCTCGTACTCGGCATTGACGATGTACACCCCATCGGGCAGGGCCTCCAGAATGGCCAGCAATCGCTCTCGGTCCGCCGCAAGCTTTTCGGCGAGCGACTCGATGCGCTTGGTCTTGCTGATGTCGGTCCAGGTCAGCACCACGCCATGGCCCTGGCCTGTATCGTCGCTGAAAGGCAGCATGCGCTCGAACACCCAACGCCCATCGGGCAGCATGGCTTCGCGCTCGATGCGTTTCTCGCTTCTCGCGCATTCGCGCAGGTCCTCCAAAAAGGCCTCCTGCAGGCCCAGCCGGTAGCGGATGTCGCCGATCGGGCGGCCAATGTCGCTGCCCCGCAGCGCCAGAAAATCTTCCACGCCGGGGCTAAAGCGCCGCAAACTCAGATCGCGATCAAGAAAGACGGTGCCGATCTCGGTGCTGTCGAGCAAGTGGTCGTAGTCGCGGTTGAGGGCATCGAGCTCGTCGTTGCGCGCTTCCAGCTCATTGTTCAGCGCATACAGGTCTTCGTTGACCGACTTGAGCTCCTCATTGGTGCTTTGCAGCTCTTCATTGGACGCCGTGAGTTCCTCATTGCTCAGGTCCAGGCGCTCGTGGCTGGTCTGCAACTCCAGCACCATTTCGTGCAGGCGCTCGCGGGTGGCGTCGAGCTCTGCAGCCAGGTTTTCTGGCCCTTGCTCCTCGGCGGCAGTCTGCATGCTGAGCAGGGCCGGCACCGCCTGGGCGCCCAGAGTGTGGGAGTCAAAATTTCGAACCAGCACCGCCGGCTGCTTGCGAAACAGCTTGTGGCTGCGGTCCACCACGGAAAACGCGTTCGACTCAAACGCCCCTACATTTTCGCTGGCACCCAGCAGCAGCAGCCCCTGCGGTTTGAGGGCGAAGTGCAGTTGCGACAGGGCCTTGAACTGCGCCTCGGGTTTCAGGTAAATCAGCAGATTGCGGCACAGCGCTAGATCAATGCTGGTAAAGGGGGGGTCGCTCAGCAGGTTGTGGCGGGCAAACACCAGGTGCCGGCGCAGCGTGGCGTCGGCACGCATGCCCCCGGTCGAATCGCCCTGCAGATAGCGCCGGCGCAAGCCTTCGGGCACTGCGGCAAGGCTTTCGCCTTCATAGCTTCCACGCGAGGCCTGCGCCAGAGCCTGGGGCGCAAGGTCGGTACCAAACACTTTGACATTGCCGTGAAACCCCAGCCGCCCAGCGGCCTCCAGCGCCAGCATGGTCACCGAATAGGCTTCCTCCCCACTGGCGCAGCCCGCGCACCAGATGCGCAGATCGTCCCCAGCGTCCCGCCCGCGCAGCAAGTCGGGCAGCACCTGCTCCTCCAGCTGGCGAAAGACCTCGGTGTCGCGAAAAAACTCGGTCACGTTGACCAGCAATTCGCTGCTCAGTGCCTCGCGTTCTCCGCCTTGCTCTTGCAGCATCTCCAGGTAGTCTTCGGGCCTGAGTACCGACAGACGGGCCATGCGCTGGCGCGCGCGCCGGGTCAAGGTGGTGGTTTTGTAGCCGGAAAAGTCAATGCCGCAGCGCCGCCGCAGCACTTCGAGCATCTCGCTCAGCTGAGGCAGCGGCTCAACGACCGGCTCCTGCCACTGTTCGGCATCATCGGGTGCGAGGGGCTGCGGGTCCATGCAGGCATTATGGCGGGCCGACGCCTATCGAAAAAACTGAAGGCCCGTGGCCAGATGCTATTTTGGAGCCCGTGCTTGCCCATCTGGCTCGGCG
>ERZ724524.1990-NODE-1990-length-13556-cov-3.949411_pt1 | contig 13556 bp, 7 predicted proteins | sample MGYA00376057_ERZ724524 | MGnify/ENA primary metagenome ERZ724524 (study PRJEB28724, sample SAMN07190888) | wastewater metagenome | isolation source: influent of sewage treatment plant in Hong Hong | place: USA: Christiansburg, Virginia | collected 2016-03-01 ...
CGTGCCGGCGATGCTGGATGGGCTCGAACTGGATGGTGTCGGCTCTGGTGACTGGTGTCGGCACCGCTTCCGAGGTGCTCTACAACTATCACCGCTCGGCGCTCGGCTACGCTGCCAACATGGGCGGCGAAAAGGTGAATATCGGGTACGACGAAAAGCAGGACTCGTCCTGGTCGCGTGCCACGATCTATCACCAGGCCAAAATCCTGCAGAACTCGGGCATCATCAAGATCGCGCACGACGGCTCGGCGGCGCTCGCCACCTAAGCCTAGGGCTTGCCGGCGGCGACGTGATCGCTGCCGGCGCTGGTTTCAACGCCCGGCGCTGACAAGCGTCCTGGCAAGCAACAGGGGGCCTTTATGGCTTACTCGACGAACACCCCGCCGTTCCTGATGATGGGCGGCATGTCCGGCCAGCCTCGCGTGTGGGGCTACAAGTCCGCTGACGCCAAGGCGACGGTCGACACCTCGGGCTATTTCACCAATGGCTACGATATCGGCATGCGCGATGGCGATCTGATTTTCGTGTACGACACCGCCAACAAGATCTGGTCGGCCCACACGGTGCTGAACACCTCGGGCACCACGATCGACCTGGCCGACGGCACGAATATCGGCATCACGACCAACACCGACTAACGTCGGTTCCAAGCTCGCGGTGCTGCCTCGGCCGCGAAAAGGGGGCGGCGCTACCACGGCAATGGTGCATGTGGTAGCGTCGCCCTTGCCTTTTTCAGAAGGAGCTCGAGGCAATGGACGAAACTGAAACCACCTCCCCGAAACCGCTGGCGGTCAATGCCCTGTCGATGGGCGGCGCCGAATATCAGCGCACGCTGTACCATGTCGAGGTGACGCCCGACGTCACGGTCGAGGATCTGCTGACGCCGGAATTCTGGCAGCATCATTCTGATCGCCTGCGCCGCATGGACCTCGTCGACGTCGTCAACAACGACCTCACCCTCGACGTGCAGCTGCGCGTCCATGCCGTCGACACCGGCCTTGTGACGATGGCCATCCGGTTCGATGCGTCGATCCCGGCCGACCTCGAGCTCGAGGACGAAACCGCCGGCGATGAGCAAGCGGAAACGCCGGCGACTCTGCCGCCCGGGTACAAGACCAATTTCAACCCCAATGCGAGCGGCCATAAGTGGCGCGTCATCTGGCGCACCGGCGCGGCCGAGCCCGTTGAAATCGCCACGGCCGACACAAAGGCGGAAGTGATCGCCGCGGCGATCGAGCATGCCGCCAAGGCCAAGGGCCTGGCCGCCTAGCACTCACCGAAAGGACGCCGAAGATGACCACGAAACTGGAATTGTACAACAAGGCCGGGGCTCATCTTCGGCAAGAGCGCATCACCGACCTCACCGAGGACGTGCTGCTGGTGCGCGAACTTGATGCGATCTACGACTCGGCGTCGCTGGGGTGCCTCGAGGAAGGCCTTTGGAAATGGTCGCTGCGAACGGTGCAACTTGGCGCCGACCCCTCGATCGACACCTCGGCGTTCGGCGGGGTCGAATATGGCTTCACGCTGCCGTCGGATTTCGTGCGAGGCGGCAACTTCAACACCGATCCGAATTTCTCGCCCAACACCGAGCTCACCGATTTTGAAATCACCGGCCCGGGCAAAACGCTCTATTGCGGGGTCGATATCATCTACCTGAAGTACGTCTCGAGCGGCGCGACCTATGGCATGGCGCTGGCGTCCTGGCCGGAAACGTTCGCTGAGGCCGTCGGCGCCCGGCTCGCCGAAAAGGTGGCGCTGCGCGTGACCAAGTCGGCCGACGATCGCAAGGCGGCGCTCGCGTTCGGCGACCTCTGGATGAACAAGGCCAAGGTCCGCGACGCTGTCGATGAGCGCATCAAACAGAAGCCGACCGGCCGGCTGGTGCGATCGCGCCGCGGCGCTGGCTCGCGCTCTAACGGGCCGATCTGGGGTTAGGCATCATGGCGCAAAAGCTCTTTCACCACCTGTTCAATGTCGGCGTCGTCGACGAGGAGGTTGAGCATCGCGTCGACCTCGAGCTCATGCGCCTTGCTGCCCGCCAGCAAACCAACATCATCGGCAAGTTGCGCGGGCCCGGGTTCGTTCGGCCGGGCACGAAATATCTGGCGAGCAACCAAGGCGGCGCGCAAGCCAAACTGCTGGCCTTCATCGCCGGGCCAAACGACGCCTTTCAACTCGAACTCACCGACAATGTGATGCGCGTGCGGGACTGCGACACCGATGCGCTGGTGACGCGCGTCGCCGTGTCGACGGCCTTTTCGCAGGGCAGTTTCGCCGGCACGGGAACATGGACGCTGGCGGCGACGTCCGGCCAGTCATCGGCTATCACCGGCGGCTATCTGGTGCTGCAGGCCCGCGCCAAGGGCGGCGAGGCATGGGCGAAGCAAACCCTGACGATCGCCGGCGGCGACCAGAACGTCGAACACGCGCTTGAGATTGTGGTGACGCGCGGGCCGGTGACGCTGCGCGTCGGCTCGGCCGACGGGAAACAGGACTATCTCGCCGAAACCGTGCTGCGCACCGGCTATCATTCGCTCGCATTCACGCCGACCGGCGCATCCGCCTATGTGAAAATCTCGAGCAAATTGCCCGTCGCCAAGTATGTCGATTCGATCAACATCGCGGCCGCCGGCGTAATGACGCTGACGACGCCCTGGCCGGTATCGGCTGGTGAACTGATCCGCACTGACCAGTCTCTCGATGTGATGTTCTGCGCCTGCGTCGGATATCGGCCGCAACGAATTGAGCGGCACGGCGACACGTCCTGGTCGATCGTCGATTACACGTCGGACGACGGGCCTTTCTTGGGCGCCCGCACCGCGGCCGTGACGCTCACCCCGTCCGTGATTGAGGGCAACGGCACGCTCACCGCCAGCGCGGATTTCTTCAACGCCAATCATGTCGGGGCACTGTTCTACCTCTACCATGAGGGGCAGCGGATCGACACGTATCTCGCCGCAAGTAGCCAGTTTACCGACGTCTTTGAAGTGACCGGCGTCAATGAAACCAACTACAACGACCGGGATTTTACTTACACAACGGCCGGCACGTGGGCGGGGACGATCAAGGTCCAGCGCTCTTTCGATGGCGAATTCACCGGGTTTCAGGAATTCCGAAACGAGCAAGGCGTCTCGACGATTCCGATTACGACCAACGTCACGAAAATCGACGATGACAATGAGGACAACGTCATTGCCTGGTATCGGATGGGGTTCGAAGCCGGCGGCTATACCTCGGGCGAGGCGCACGTCTCAATCCAGTATGGCGGCGGCGGCGGCTTCGGGATCTGCCGCGTCGTCGGCTATACCGACGCGCAAAACGTGTCGATCGAAGTGCTGCGACCGTTCAAGGGCACGACGGCGACAGAGGACTGGCGGGAAGGCGAGTGGTCGGCCTATCGCGGCTATCCAAGCGTGGTGAAGCTCTCAGAAGGCCGGCTTGCGTGGTTCGGCGAGGACAAGGTCTGGGGGTCGGTTTCCGATGCCTATGACAGCTTCGACGAAACGGTCGAGGGTGACAGCGGTCCGATCCTGCGAACGATCGCCATCGGCGGGCGCAATTGGCCGACCTGGATCGCCAACATGTCCGATCTGATCGTCGGAACCAATGCGCGCGTCGTGTCGATTCGCGCGAACTCGCTCGGCGATGCCATCACGCCATCGAATTTCAAAATTGTGCCGCTCTCGACGGCCAAAATGGCCCAGCTTGACGTGATCGAACTCGATGAGGATCGGCTGCTGGCGGTGAACGGCGACGGGGTGAGCCTGTCGGAAATCACCTATGAGGCGTCGGTCGGCAAGTGGATCGCGACCCCGTTCACGCAGCTGCAGGCCGACCTATTCGCGGCCGGCATTCGGACGGTCGCAGTGCAAAGCTCGCCTGAGCAGCGCATCTGGATCGTGCTCAATGATGGCTCGGCCGTGCTGGTGACGCTGAACGCGGCGCAAAAAGTCGCATGCTTCACGCCGATCGAAACGGCCCAAGGCTCTGATGCCAACTACGTCGACGAAATCGAAAGCATCTGCGTCATCCCGGCCGCTGTGCAAGACAAGGTCTATATGTCGGTAAAGCGGCGCGTGAATGGCGCCTGGGTACGATCGACGGAATTGCTGGCGAACGATATCGAAGCGCTGCCGCTGACGACGTGCAAGGTGCTCGATTCCTACGTCACCGGCGGCGCCTCGAGTGCCACGATTACGCTGTCGCACCTCAAGGGCCGGACGGTTTATGCGTGGGTCGATGGCGCGCCGGTCGAAACCTCAAGGGGAGTGCCGGCGGAATTCGTCGTCGACACCGTCACCGGCCAGATCACGCTGCCGGCGGCGCCAACGCAGGGATATGTCGTCGGGCTCGGGTACGAATGGGTCTATGAAAGCGCCCGGCTTGAGTATGGCGTCCAGGGGCAGGCGCCTCTGATGACGGTCAAGACTGTGTCGGCGATCGGCCTGATGCTCGCCAACTACTGCCGGCAAGGCGTGTTGATCGGCACGCGCGATGCGGAAGGCAATGCGTCGCCGACGGACCCGCTGCGCCAACTCGTGCGCGGCAAGGCGGTCAATGACGTCGTCATCGGCAAGGGGCGCGACGGCGGTTTGCAGGCGGTGCCTGGCGGGGCCTCTACCGATGAGCGCATCATCGTCCGCGGATCGTCGCCATATCCCTGCACAATCTCCGCGCTCGTGTTCACGATGGACCTGCCTTGATGGCGGCGCCGGCGCTCGTCGATCTGCCGCGGTCGGTCGCCGATCGGTTCCAGGCGCGCGACTCTGTCGCTGGCATTCCCCACATCGGCCGCATGGCGATCGTGCCGGATCGGCAAGTGCGCGGCCGGCGCCGGTATATCGATGGCGACGGCCGGCATTTCCGGATCTTGGGCATCGGCGGCCTGGCTTGGGAGCAAGGGCTTTGCTGGCTCTGGCTGTCGGACGTCGACGAAAAGCGCGTTCCGGCCGTGACCGTAGTGCGCGCGGCGCGATTTATGCTAGGGAAGGCTCAACAACTCGGGGAGCGACGGGTTTTCGCGGCGCGGGACGAATTCCCGAGATCCGAAAAACTTCTCCGCTTTGTGGGCTTCACGCGGATGCCGGACGCGCCGGCGCTGAACGGTAGGGAACTCTGGATATGGCAAGCCTCGCCACAATCGCAACCGTAGCGACTGCCGCGGCGGCGGTCGTCGGCGCCGGCGCATCCATCTATCAGGGATATGCATCCTATCAGGCGGCCCAAACGCAGGCCCATGAGCTCGAGAAGGCCGGCACGCTATCATTCGCCAATGCCCAGCGGGACGCGCTCGAGAAGCGCCTGCAGGGGCGCCTGATCCTTTCCCAGCAACAAGCGGCCGCGGCGGCCTCTGGCGGCGGCGCCGGCACCGATGCGCCGACCGTGGTGCGCCTGATGACGGAAACTGCCCAGCGCGCCGAGTATGGCGCCCAGTCGTCGCTGTTCCAGGGCTATGCCGAGCGCGCGACGGCCAACACGTCGGCCGAGAACGTGCGCAAGACGGGTTTCGCATCCTTCATCGGCGGCCTGATGAGGGGCGTCGGCTCGCTCGCCGGCGGCCTTGGCGACACGTATAACGTGGCCGACCGGCTAGGCGTGCTGCCGCAACCGCGTTCCGCGACGACGGCATGGGGCTGGTCGGCGCTTCCTGCAACCTAGCCTAAGAGGGCACAATGCGCTTTCCGATCCCGACTGAGGTCCCCGGTCCATCCTCAATGCGGGGCGGCGGGATCCCGGTCCCTGACCAGTCCGGCGAGCAGATTGCGCAAGGTGTCAGCGCTTTGGCGAGTGGCGTGCGATCGGCGGCCGGCTCGATCGCCGACGTCGCTGTCCGCCAGATGGATCAACAGAACACGATCGATCTGTCGCGCGCCGAAACTGCCCGCACCGCGGCCTATCTCGACATTCAGAATGCCGTGTCGCGTGATCCCAACTATGGGGACTATTCTGCGACCTATCAGCCGCGCCTCGATGAGGCGGTGCAAAAGGCCGCCGGGCTGATCCGCGACCCGCGCATGCGCGAACGCTGGCTCGCCGATCAAGAGGTCGGCAAGCTCAAGATGGTCGACGCGTGGACGCAGCGCGGAATCGGGCTGCGCGATGAGCAAAATCAGGTGGCGCTGAGTGCATCGGCCGAGGACAATTTCAGGCTCATGTCGGATCCGACCGTGCCGCTCGAGGTGCGCAACAAGGCGCGCGCCGATCTGACCGGCTCGCTGCATATGGCCGTGTCGACGGGCCTGATTACGCCCGGCAAGGCGACCGAGCTCCAAGGGAAATATCTGAAGGGCGCCGACCAAGCGCTCGCGGCGAACCTGGCCGAGCTCGATATCATGGCCGACCCGCAAACCGTAATGACCGGCATGGCAATTCCGACGGAAGGCGCCAACGGCTCGGTGCTCGATGCCCAGATGGCCGTCGACAATGGCGTGCTGGCGCTGGATCCTGAGCTCGCGGCCGGCACGGCGCACCTTCTCGGCGATGCGAATTTCCCAGAGGGGGATCCCAAGGCGATCGCCGCCTATCTGTCGGACCCGCAAAAGCGTCTCGACTATGCTGAGGCGGCCGTCGCGCACCTCTCCGATCGGTACAAAGGCGACCTGTCGGCCGTCGTCATTGCGATGGATCCGAACGGCGGCACGGCGGCGGCCGATCGCTGGGTCCAGTCAAATCACTCCCCGGGCTCGATCCCGCCCAAGGTCGAGGCGCGCTATCAGGAAGTCATGTCGCGCATGATGGCGGCCCAGCCGATCAACCGGCGCACGCCTATCACGACGGACGGGGTCGTCGACATCGGGCAGATCGACGTCGGGGTGCTGAAGCAATTCGAAAACCTGCAGTCGCACCTCGGCGTCTCGCTGCCCGTCACCCAGGGCGATAAGTCGTCGCTGCCCGTCACGCCGTCGATTACCGTGAATGTGGGCATGCTCGGCGAGGACGCGCGCGCCAAGCTCGTCGAAATGGCGTCGGCCTACGGGTTCACCGGCATTGGCATCGGGAAGGACACGATGACATTCGACACCGGCAAGCTCCGCGCGTGGGGCCCCGATGGCACGCCGTCGTCGGTTCCGTCGTGGGCAAAGGACGCCGTCACGACGCACGAAAGCGGTGATGTGAAGCCGCTGCCGATGCTCTACTCGGGGGTGGCGCCAGAATATGCCGCGCTGTCATTCGATCAGCGCATGACGCTCTATGCGAAGGCCAAGGCGGCGCTCGCCGATCGCAACGTGTCGACGCGCTCGTCGCTGGAAACGATCGCGGCCAATGCGCCGGCGGCGATATCGTCGACGGGCAAGTATGATGGCGACATGCCGACGGCGACGCAGTTCGTCCAGGCATGGGGCGCTGAAGAAGGCATTCAGCGCTGGAACGAATTCCAGGCGTCCGTCGACGTCGCGAAACAGTCCTATGGGTTCCTCGGCGCGACCAACACCGAGATTATGAACGCGCTGCACGCGGCGACGCCCATGTCGTCGGGCAACAATGCTGCGCTTGAGCAGAAGCGTTTCGACGTCATCAACAAGGCGGCCCAAGCCGTGCTGAAGGCGCGGGAGGACGATCCCGCCGGCTATGTGCTGCAGAACATGCCGGCCGTCTCGGCGGCCTTCGAAGCGGCCCAGAAGGACAAAACGCAATTCCCGCTGGCGCTCAAGACGATGGCCAACGCGCAAACCGAGCTCGGCATTGCCAATCCGCAACCGCTCCCCAAGGGGATGGTCACGGCGGCCGTCGCGGCATGGAAAGACGAAACCAAGCCGCCGGCCGAGCGCATCGGCGCCGTCGCCGGAATCGTGTTCGCCACAAGCGATCTGCAGCAGCAGGATGCGATTTTCTCGCAACTCCTCGAGGCCGGTGCGCCGACAATGCTGGCCGGTCCGCTGCAGGCGATGCGCCGCAACGATATCGATGGCGCCAACGCGCTGATGCGCGCCGTCATGGTCGACCCTGACAAACTCGGGAGCAAACTCGAGGTGAAGGACGACGCCATCAAACAGGAAATCGCCGACACGGTTTTCGACGCCGGCGGGATAGGAACAATCTCCTATGGCCTGCATGCGGCGACGGCTGAGAACCTGCAGGCCGTTGGGGCGGCAAACGATCTTCTCTATAGGGACGCGAAATTGCGGCTCCTCGATGGGACCGCGCACGATGCGCCGTCGGCCGTTGCAGCTGCAGCGCGCGACATGTTCGGCGACGATCAAGTCATCACATCGAGCGCTGGCGGCGGGTTCACGCTGCCCGTAGGCATTGGCGCCATCACGCTTGGCGGCCAGCAAGGTACGGCCCAGATCGCGGTGACGGCGCCCAAGGCCGTCGATCCTGAGCAACTGAAGCGCGGATTCGGCAACCTGGCGCCGATGGTCCGGTCGGCGACGCGGGCCTTTATGATCGGCAACGGGCTCGGCGCCGCGCCCGGCGAAAGCAATGCGCCGCTCATCATGTCGGTGGACAATTACGTCGATACCGCGATGACGGACGGGTATTTCACCGATGCCGGCGGCTTCCTGCCGGCGGGGCAAAAGGGCTATGTGTTCTTCTACAACGATGGTCCGATCCCGCGTCCGGATGGGCAGGGGCCGCTGATCTTCACGCTTGACGATGTGCTGGCGGCATCGAACGGGCGAAACTTCACAGGTCCGCCCGATAACAGGCTTGGCTACCGATGACGTCTATCGCTCCTGCACCGACCTTCAACGTGCCGTCTCGCGACCAGATGTTGCGGACGGCATTTTCTATGCCCTTCTCGCCGCTGCGCGAATTCTGGGAACAGGCCCAGCAATCGGCGCTGACGTCGCCGGGGCTCGGGACCGCGCTTCGCACGCTCATCACGCCGCCCAGCAACACGCCGCCGCCGGTGACGACTGGATATGGGCCTGCGGCCGATCTACTGGCATCGCCGGTGAATGCCATCCGCTCGGCGCGCTACCTTCTGCAGGGCGTGCTCGGCCGCCAGCCGTCGCTGTCGCCTGAACAGTGGCAAGCCTCGCCCTACTATCGCAAGGCCATCCCCTATGATCCGGGCATGACTGAGGAGCGCGCGGCCTCGCTCGCCTGGCAGCATGACCTCGAGCAGGCCCGCGCCTTCATGTCGGACAAACAGGCATGGACGGGGCCCTTTGGGGTGCGCCTGCCCAGTCCGATTTCGTTCGCGGGGCAGTTCGCCGGCGGCATGCTGGATCCGGTCAACTATCTGCCGATCTTCGGGCAGGGGGCTCGAGCGGTGGCGGTGGCGCGTTTCGGCGTGAACGGGCTCGCGCGCTTTGGAATTGAGTTGTCGGTCGACGCGGCCGAGGCGGCGGCGAATTCGGCCGTGTTCATGGGGCTGACGGCGCAAGAGCGCGCCAAGTTTGGCGACGACGTGTCATGGCAGGCCCAAATCAATAACGTCGCCATGTCGGCACTGATCGGCGCCGTCATGTTCCCGGTGGGGCGCATGTTCGGCGCGGCGCTGTGGGGGTCGAAAGCCGCTGCCAACATGGCGGCCGAGCGCATTGCGGCGCGCAATTTCAAGGTGCCGGACGTCGAAACGGCGCGGGCGCTGATGAATGACGTCGTCGGCTCGCTCGTCGAAACCGGGACGCCAAGTGTTTCACGTGTGACGCAGTCGGTCGTCGACAAGCTCGTCGACAAGGTGGCGGCCGAAAGTGCTCGAGGCAATCCGCTGCGGCGCCTGATGGCGGCCGATGCTGGTGCCGCGCCGGCGGTCGAGGGCGTGCCAAAAGTCGGCGGGCGCTGGCCGACTGAGGCGGTTTCGCCAAGTGGGGCGCGCGTCCAGGTTCGGCCGGAAGTGGTCGAACTCGACTCGCTGCAGTTCGCGACCGGCGAAAATCAGGTGCGCGACACTAATCGCGCGGCAAATGAGGCCTGGCGGCACGAAACGGCGGCGACGCTGGACCCTCCGCGGCTGATGCCCTCGATCGAGGGCGACCGCGGCGCGCCGCTGGTGAACCTCGAGGATACGATCGTCGGCGGCAATCATCGCACCGATGCGATCAAACTGGCCTATCAGGCCTATCCCGACTCGGCCGCGAAATATCGCAAGGCGATCGAGGATGCGGGTTTCAGCACCGACGGCATGCAAAAGCCGGTGCTGATCAATCGCATCGTGACCAACATGTCGCCGGAAGAAACGTCGGCCTTTGCCGCTGACCTCAACACCTCGGCGACCCAGCGCATGTCGTCGACGGAAACGGCCGCGATGGATCGCGCGGCGCTCGATGACTCGACGCTCAAGGTGCTGGCCGATGGGCCGATCGATAGCGCGGCGAACCGGGCTTTCGTGGCCACGTTCCTCGGCAACCTGCCGCGTGCTGAGCGCGGCGCGCTAGTCGAGAAGGACGGCACGCTGAATGCCGACGGCAAGCGGCGCATCGAAAACGCGCTGGTCGCCGATGCCTATGGCGACGTCGACGCTACCGTGCTGCGCCGGTTCTCGGAATCGATTGACGACAATACGCGGTCGGTCGTCGGCGCGATGGCCGACGTCGCCGGGCGCTGGTCGCTGATGCGGCGCGCCATGAAGCGGGGCGAGATTGGCGCCGAATTCGACACGACGGCGGAATTGACGCAGGCGCTGCGGTCCCTGGCCGGCTGGCGTGAGGATGCGAGCGCACAGAAACGGCCGGTGTCGACGGTCATCAAAGAAGGCATGGCGCAACTCGACATGCTCGGCGGCGGCATGTCCGATGAAGCGCGCGCGTTCGTGCGCATGTTCTACAAGACTGACGAATTTTCTCAGTCGGCCGGGCGCGATGTGATCGCCGGCCGCCTGCAGAAAGTGGTCGACTCGGCCGAGGAGTTGGGTCGACCGCAATTGTTCGATGACGGCGCGGCCGCCACAAAACTGGGAGTGCTGAAAAATGCCCTTAACGATGAGCAAGGGTTCATATTCGCGGATGACGGTGCTGGCTCGAGCGATGGAAGCGGCGGCCAAGGCCGAGGGGCGGACACGGCCGGAACAGATCGCGGCGTTGCTGCGCAAGAAGCTGTCGCAGGTACGGGTCATCGATCCGTCGCCGAACGCATAAGCGAGCGCGTCGTCGCGGCTGGCCGGCCTGAAGCGGAAGGTAAGGCCATCGGCCAGATCGTCGAGGCGTTCTATACGACGCAGGCGCAACGGCTAGGCGTGCCGCTGGCCGAGTTTGAGGCCATGTTCCCGCTACCGGAAGTGCGCGGGCCTGGCGGGCCCGTTCCCGACGCCGCGATGATGCAGCCGCCTGTCAACTCGCCGGAATTCAAGGCGTGGTTCGGCGACAGCAAGGTAGTGGATGATAGTGGAAGGCCCCTTGTGGCCTACCACTCGACCGCTGTCTGGGAAAAGGACGGGAAAAAGCTCGGGGATATCGAGTCGTTCGACCGTCGCGCCAGCGTGACTGTAGTCGGGCGACAGCCCAGCATGGACACCGTTGGATCCTGGTTCGGCGTCTATGACGACGTGGCTAAAAACGCGCACGCTTATGGAGGATCTGGGGGGACCGTTTATCCAGTGTTCCTATCAATCAAGAATCCCTGGAAACCCAAGAGCTTCAAGGAATTCATTGATAAGATGCACTGGGCGGCTGGCCGCGAAACGCCCAAAGAAAAGCCCGGTCTTGGGCACACGGTTGGACTTCGTTCGTGGCTACAGAAGCAGGGCTATGACGGGATCGTATTCCCGAAAGACTCTGTTGACATGCCGGGGCAGACGGTCTGGGTCGCGCTCGAGTCTGAGCAGATCAAGTCCGTTTACAACCGCGGCACGTTCGATCCGCGCGACTCTCGCATTTTGTATCAGGGCGGCGCTGCCGAGCAGGGAAACCTTTTCGTCGTGCACAATCTGTCGGCCGCCGGCGTCATGCACGCGGCCAAGATGGGCGGGCTGTCGATGCCGTCGCTGGCTGTGGCGCGCATCGACAAGGGCGGGTTCGATTCGTTCGGGGAAATCTCGCTGCTGGCGCGGCCGGGCATGATCGACCCCTCGGTCGATCCCAAGGCCAAGACGGTCGCTGGCGACCAGTATTCGCCGCGCTATCCAACGGTGAAATATAAGGTCAATGACAAGGCATTCAACGCGCTGAGCCGGGACGCGCTGGCGGCCGCAAAGCAAGTGATGGCATCGGCCGATGAGCGCGATGGCGTGAACCTCGATCGGCTCGAGCAGCGCGGCGCGGGCGCTGGATCTGATGCCGGCGACACGCTTGGCATGCTGGCGCTCTACTATCGTGAAAAGGGGCTGGCGCTGCCGGACCTGGCCGGCGAGCGGTCAACCTACGGGGCAAAGGAAAAGCTCCTGCAGGGCGTCGATCGCGGGGATTTCCAGACATGGGCGGCCGAGAAGCTGGCGCCGCTGGTGAAGCGCGAGCGCATCTTCAAGGGCTTCACCTATTCGGGCAATCGCCGCTATGTCGAGCACACCATCGAAAACGTCTATGCCGACATGAAGTCTCGCTTGAAAGAGGGCGAGGGGTACAACTACGGGGTCGCATCGGTGCGGGCCCGCTGGGCCAAGGTGCTCAAGGGGATCCCGGGAATCCAGAAAGCTCGAGGCCAGATCGTCGACAAGGCGTCGATGGAAGCGGTCAAAAAGAGTTTCGCGGATCGGATGATGGAGCTCCTCGGTGAGCTTCAACCGTACTACCGATTCGATAAGTCGAATTCGTTCACTTACATGGACGACGCTTCGGGCGTGCTGGCCGAAATGGGGCAGCGCAACGGCTGGCGGGCTTTCTCTGAGGCGTTCGCCGATGTGCCGGCAGACATTCGCGAGAAGCTGATGACGTTCCTCGGCGACCTCTCGGCCGCGCCGACTGAGTATTTCGAAACCAAGATCAACCGCATTGTTGGGCTCGGGGAATTCGACACCGCCCTGGTTCCGACGTCGGCGCCGGCGAACGTCGTCAAGGCGCTGCAGGATGCCGGCCTGCGGATCGCGACCTATGACAAAAGTACGCCGGGCGCGCGGGCCGAGGCCATCAAGGCGATCGATGCGCAACGCGCCGCGACTGGCGGGGAACCGCGTCTGCTGTTCCAACCGACCGATGAGCAGCGGCCGACCGACATGTCGACGGCTCGAGGCGCCATCGAATTGCCGGAAGGAACGGGGCCGGTCATCCACATTCTGCAGGGGGCCGACGCGTCGACGGCGCTGCACGAAATGGGGCACTATTTCCTCCACATCTTGAAGCAAATGGGCGATCAAGACACCGCGCCGTTCGCGCTCAAGCGGGACGTCGAAACGCTCAAAGGGTGGTGGGCCGACGTCGCCGATGAGGTGGCGGCCGATAGTCCGCACGATGGCGTAACGGCTGACGACGTGCGCGCCGTGTTGCGCGACGGCACGACTGGCGACCGGGTGAAGGATCTGGCGATCGACGTCGGGTTCCAAGAGCAGTGGGCGCGCGCGTTTGAGGCGTACCTGCGCGACGGCGAGGCGCCGACGCCGGGGCTTCGCGGGCTGTTCGAACAGTTCAAGGCCTGGCTCGTCGACGTGTACAAGCGCGTCACCGATCTGCGCGTGAAGCTCTCGCCGGAAGTGAAAGGCGTCATGGACCGGATGCTCGGCGGCGAGGACGTGA
>ERZ724524.1994-NODE-1994-length-13535-cov-44.185757_pt1 | contig 13535 bp, 17 predicted proteins | sample MGYA00376057_ERZ724524 | MGnify/ENA primary metagenome ERZ724524 (study PRJEB28724, sample SAMN07190888) | wastewater metagenome | isolation source: influent of sewage treatment plant in Hong Hong | place: USA: Christiansburg, Virginia | collected 2016-03-01 ...
GTGAAAGCAAGATACTGGTCATGCAACGACTGCAAGATGCCGCTCGTTTTGACTATCACCTGTATTTTCAAGGTGAGTTCGGTCTTGAGAAGTTGCCAGCGATCGCCAAAAAGTTTGCCCGTGAATACGATACGGAGTTGACCAAATCGCAGCGTAGTCGCCGTAAATTATCGGGTGAAGCGGTGACGCAGTTTTTAGTTTGGAAACCCGACAATGGCGATACAGCCACGTTTTGGTTATTGACTACAGGCGGTAAAGGTCGAGTCATGGATCGAGAGACCTTTGTTGACCTTAGAGACAAAGCACACCGCATTTCATTGACAGGGTATGAGCTAGTCCATGACGGAGTATCGTGGTCATGGCGTATGGAGAAGACCACCTACACCAATCATCAAAAACGATTGAGGAATGCGATTATCGCTAAAAATGAGGTTGCCCTTGAAATGGCCATTGCCTCGCTGTACGGCAGTCCAGGCTTTCGCTTGGTCCGCCGTCAGGTCGGCATGCTGAGCAAGTGGCTACGAGGGGAATGGACGCGATTACGCAAGGACAATGAGCCGATGCCTCCCCTGCCAACTTTTTTAGCCTATGTGCGCCGATTGCCCAATCCTGTGCCAAAAAAGAGAGTCAAGAAAGGGGCTGAGGGAGTCAAGGCTTAGCGTACTTTATCGTCCGTTTTTTGATCCGTGCAGATGTCGCTTTGAGCAGCTATGTGGTAACTACCCCATGTCACGATGTTTGTTGTTGATGTGCCGTCATAATGATAAAATGAATGCAATGAATTCATTTTTATGAGGTGACGCGATGGCGATGCTGACAGTGCGTAATTTGCCCGATGATGTGCATCGTGCGTTACGGGTACAAGCTGCTCAACATGGGCGCAGTACCGAAGCCTATGTGCGCGAGATTTTGGCTCTTGCGGTTAAGCCTGAAAAGCGCGTTCGTTTGGGGGATGCCCTTGCTGACTTGAGTCGTCAGGTTGGTTTGACGAATGAAGATTTTGAAATCTTTCAGCAAGTGAGAGATCAGACCCCTGCCGAACCAATGAGGTTTGAATGATTATTCTTGATACCAATGTGGTTTCTGAGGCGATGAAGCCTGAGCCTAATCCAGTCGTCCGCGCTTGGTTGAACGATCAGGCGGCTGAAACGCTGTACCTGTCCAGTGTGACCTTAGCCGAGTTATTGTTTGGCATTGCGGCTCTGCCGTCAGGTAAGCGCAAGGAGATGTTGGCACTGACGCTTGAGGGCTTGATGGGGCTGTTTAAGGATCGGGTACTTCCCTTCGATGTGGAGGCTGCGCGACACTATGCTGATTTAGCGGTCGTGGCTAAAGTCTCAGGGCGAGGGTTTCCAACGCCAGACGGTTATATTGCGGCCATTGCTGCGTCACGAGGATTTATTGTGGCATCACGCGACACCGCGCCTTATGAAGCGGCTAGAGTGACGGTGATTAATCCGTGGCAAGGATGATAAAATAGCTTAGCGTACTTTATCGTCCGTTTTCTGAGACGGCTGCTTAGGTTGGGGCTAAGGTAAATTTGCCTGTTTCGGCTTCGTTCTTTAATCGAGAACGTACATCATCCCAGCTCTCCCCTGCTTTGGCGTGTTTAGATACCCAGTCGTCATTTTTTAATAGCGTGTTGATGTCGTTACTATCCGATTGTTTATTTGGTTTGGGTTTTAGCTTTGCTTTAGGTGTCACGTCTTTGGGGTGTTTTTTTTGTTTTAGACTGAATGTAAAACCAGTGATGGTTCGCCCTGCTTTCTGTTGTTCGTAGCTAACGGTGATGTCGGTGTGTTCGTTTACTTGGCTTATTGCAAAATGAAGTACCCATTTTTTAAAGTCGCTCATTTGCGAGTACTCGTTCTCTAGAACCCCCACCTGTTTTCTAAAAGTGGCTAGATCAAATATGGGGGTTTGCCCAACACTACGCCATTTAATCAATAACTCGTAAAGCCTGATTGCGTAGGCACTACTCAAATTAGATATTTGTTGTATTTCATAACTGGTGAAGTTCGCTTCTAGTCTAGTGATAAGGGGGACAATATCTTGAGAGAATCTAAGATAGACTAATCCACTGTCTTGCTCATAGCCTACTTTATCAACCCATCTAACATGAAAAGATCTATCCTTTCCTGTATTTGGGTTTATGTCATGATAAGTAACGTAGCGATTAAAAAGTGTCTTCGCCGCTTCTCTTAATACTTTGTACGCGGTGTGTTTTTCAACATGGAATTGATTTATATAACTGCTGGCATGGACTTCTAGTAAGGTATCATGAGTTACCCCTTTACCTGTTTCCCTCGCTTCAATGATTGCCAGTAAAATCAATCGCTGTTCTACGATGTCTAAATTATAACTTGCATCAATTAAAGCGTTGTCCTTAACAACCAAGTTGTTTTTCTTGGGATGACTCATGTGCGTATCCTGATTTTGTATGGAGATAGTATAACACTCTCGTTTAAAAGAGTATATATACATCCTCTTTGAAAGGTCGGTAAACCTCATTAAAAGGAGTTAATAAAATACACTCATTAAAAGGTCGATAAACCTCTTTTAATGGGTCGATAAACCTCTTTTAATGGGTCGGTAAACCTCATTAAAAGGAGTTAATAAAATACACTCATTAAAAGGTCGATAAACCTCTTTTAATGGGTCGATAAACCTCTTTTAATGGGTCGATAAACCTCTTTTAATGCGATTTCCCTCCTTATTGTATTTAAAAGCTTTAAAAGCTTTAAAAGCACAGCGTCAAAAACTTTCTGTGGATAAGTGAGAATTTTGGAAGGGCGAAAATAGGTAAAAAGCAAATACTATGTCGCCCTATTGGGCGGCTATATTCCCCCCTCAATCCCCCCAGTTTGGGGGGACGCTCAAGCAGTGCAAGAACCAAACAACACATCACATGACGATTTTTTAAAAGCAGTAATTAGCGGGCGAATCCCTTGTTGAGTTTTTTTGTAGGCTTTCTCGCCTCATAGAACAATCGCTGATACGAGAGTATTTAGGTTTAATCGCCCCACTAGGTTCTTAGCGTTCATCGATTGAGACGATAATAAAAAGCCCGTTTCTTAATGCGAAACACAAGCAATTTGGCAAAAAATCGCGTTTTTTGTCAGAATTACGGTAAAAAATGAAAATGAAAGAATTAGCTAGCGTCTTAAATCAATTTAAACGCATTTTAAGGAGCATTAGCAGCGTTAAAAATAATTTTATATAGGTTGGTGTGGGTTTGGTATTTTTAGGCTGTTTTGGCGCGTTTTTGATGGGGTTGCGTTGTGTAGGTCTGATTAGCTTACATGGTTTAAGTTGAAACCTGAAATTGTGGCTCAGAAAACGGATTGTAAAGTACGTTAAAGATTTTGGTTGTATTTTGAAAAAAATTAAAACATCTGTGGTATTCGGTTACGCAGCATGATAACTTTGAGTATTTGAGTATTTGAGTATTTGAGTATTTGAGTATTTGAGTATAAGGGGGATTGTATTGAAAATCATAGCCTTGCTTAATGAAAAGGGCGGATCTGGGAAATCAACTTTAAGTATAAACTTGGCAAGTGCTTTACATCGCCGAGGGAAAAAGGTTGTTTTGGTGGATGCAGATCCTCAAGGAACTGCGCGTGATTGGCGTGAGTCGTCACCTGAAAATGCAGATTTGCCCTCAGTCGTGGCATTAGATAGACCTGAGCTGTTGTTGTCGTCTATCAAGTCATTAAATGCGGATTGGCTAATTATTGATACACCAGCCAAAGCCGAACGAATGAGTGCAAATGTGATTCGTATTGCCAATCTAGCGTTAATTCCTGTGCAACCTAGCGCAGCAGATATTTGGGCTTCTGCGGCGACTGTCAAATTGATTCAGTCAAAACTAGATGTGGGTGGTCATATTGATGTGGCATTTGTGGCTACACGAGTTAGTAATCAAACCAAACTATCGAAAGAAATGTTGGGTGGTGAATGGAACGAATATGGTTTCCCATTGATGATTCAATCCATTGCAAATCGTGTGTCTTATGCCCAATCTTTGAGTGATGGCGTTTCGGTGTACGAAACGGCAGATCAATCAGCTAAGTTAGAAATTGACGCATTGTTGAGTGAGTTGGAGGCTAAGAAATGGCTTTAAAGTCAAAAAAATTAGATACGGTACGTACTGATATTCCTGTTGATGTTGTGACGCAAGTTGATTTGGTGCGTATTAATTTGAATGTGCCAAAAACTACTCGCGCACTATGGAAGTCCGAGGCGGCAAAACAAGGTAAGTCTTTATCAGATATGATTGTGGAAGCAATGGAATTAAGCTTGAGTAAATGAGTAAATACTCAATTGAGTATTTACTCATTGTTGATATTTATAGCTAATTTATTGTTTATCTGAATTTAGCTTACGATTTTATTGCATTTTTATGAAGTAAGACTATTCAAAATGACTCCATGAACATCGTCGAGTTAGAACGCATTTTATGGGCGACCACCGACAAAATCCGCACCAATATGGATGCCGCCGAAGGGAGTATTTATGTACTTTTAGCTCACGAAATAATTTAAAAACGTGAACTAAAAGTCCTTTAATGTATTTTACATTAGGAGTCTTAAGTAACATAATATAAAAAATATGTGAGGTTTAAGTTGTGAATAAGTTTGCCGAAGAAACAAGAATACGACAGGTAGATGAAGGATTGACTGTTTGGCGTAAGGCGAATCTCCCTCGTAGGCCGCCACAGGGTTGGATAAAAACTATCCGTATGGCGTTGGGTATGACTAGCGGTGTATTGGCGCAGCGCGTGGGCGATGTGAGTGATTCTGCTATTCGGAAACTTGAGCTTGCTGAGGCAGAAGATGCCATTACCTTGGCCAGCTTACGAAGAGTGGCCGAGGCACTTGATTGTGAGTTGCAGTATGCTCTTATTCCTAGACTGCCCTTAAAACAGATGTTGTCAGAACAGGCCAGCATTGTTGCAGGGAAGCAGATGGAGCGTGTTTCACACACGATGGCATTAGAGGATCAAAAAGTAAGAGATTCGGTCACGATGGCTCAAAAACAGTTATTGGTGGAGTCGTTGTTGGCTGGGTCTAAGCGGAGACTGTGGTGAAGGATTTTGAATATGCACTTGGTGCAACCCCGCTCGATCCTGATGAGGCGCAAGGACTTATTCCGCGTCACATAACCACTCAAGGCGAGCTGAATGAATGGGAGCAGCAAAACATCACCCAAGGCATGATGTGGGCGTATGGACGGCGTAATCCTGATTTGTTGTCAGAAAAATTTTTGGTTGATTTGCACAAAAAGATGCTGAATGAAACGTGGAGCTGGGCAGGTACTTTTCGACGTTCGGATAAAAACATCGGCCCAGCTTGGCATACTGTCCCTGTACAGCTAAGGCATTTGCTAGACGATGTTCGTTATCAGATGGAGCACAAGTCGTTTTCGCATGATGAGCTGGTTGCTCGTTTTCATCATCGTTTAGTGCTGATACATCCTTTTCCCAATGGCAATGGCCGACACGCTCGGTTGATGGCTGATTTACTGATTCATCAACTTGGTGGAAATTCTTTTACGTGGGGTGGTAGCTCATTGGATAAGGCGAGCGAAATAAGAACACGCTATATCAATGCGCTTAGAGCGGCTGATAAAGGGGATATTGTCCCGCTTGTTTTATTTATGCGGAGCTAAAAGTATCTACTCTGCGTTAATCTTAGCGTGTGAAAATTTGCTTATGATGGTGTAAATACTCATTTGAGTAAAAGAGTATTTGAGTACGTTTCGACAATAATACTGTACCGTTTTGGTGTGCAGTATTATTGTTGATTCTAGCATATTTTTATATCAATGATGAGTAAATACTCAATTGAGTATTTACTCATCATTGATATGTATAGCTAATTTATTGTTTAGATGAATTTAGCTTGCGGTTATATTTTTCGTTTTATGAATTAAGACTCTCTATAAAGGACACTATGAATATCGTCGAATTAGAACGCACCTTATGGGCAACTGCCGATAAGCTCCGCGCCAACATGGACGCAGCCGAATACAAACACATTGTTCTTGGTCTGATCTTTTTAAAATATATTTCCGATACCTTTGCCGCCCGTCGTGCCGAGTTAACGCGCCGTTTTGCCGATGCCAACGATGACTATTATCTCCCTGATGCTGACGAACAGCTTTTAGCCGAAGAACTAGAAGACCGCGATTATTACCGCGAAGTAAACGCTTTTTGGGTGCATGAAGCCGCTCGTTGGGAAACCTTACGCGCTATGGCGAAACAGCCTGATATTGGCAAACGTATTGATGATGCCTTGGCGTTAATCGAAAGTGAAAACCCCAAACTTAAAGGCATTTTAGATAAACGCTATGCTCGCGCTCAATTGCCCGATGGCAAATTAGGCGAGTTAGTTGATTTAGTGTCGATTATTGGTTTTGGTGTCGATGCTAGCCAAGCGCGTGATGTGTTAGGTCAAATTTATGAATACTTTTTAGGTCAGTTTGCCAGTGCCGAGGGCAAACGTGGCGGCCAGTTCTATACACCAGCCAGTATTGTTAAAACCCTTGTTGCTGTGCTTGCGCCACATTCGGGCAAAGTCTATGACCCGTGTTGTGGTTCGGGCGGTATGTTTGTGCAGTCGGAAAAGTTTATTGAGGCTCACGGCGGCAAGTTGGGTGATGTTTCTATTTATGGCCAAGAGTCGAATCCGACCACATGGCGACTAGCTGTAGCGACTTGCATTTGAAAATGCTCAGGCCTGCATTCAACGCACTTTGAGGCCAGAACTAAGTGCATTTATCAGATGTCTCAGGACAGGATTAATTGCCACTGAGCCTGCATTACATTTTCAGGACTGCATTTCATCGCGTCAGGACAGCATTAACTGCAAATGAAAATAGTGACGATAGCGCGTCAAATAGGCAAGCCTGCAGCCAGAAATTGACGGCGTAATTCTGTAACACGAGTGGTGTCTAATTGATGATTAAACAAGGCCTTGATTTCGGCAGGTTTGACATCAAACTGTTCCACGAGATCTTTCAAGTGGTAGCCATGACGCGTTAATGTCGGCTCCAGATCGTCCAACTGTCGTGACAACACGGACTCGACCAATTCAGCAGAAACTGGTATTTCCCCTGTTTGATAACCTGCTTCTAATGACATCGTGAGGTGTAGTTGGATTTGTAGTGGTGTGCGTAAACGGGAAGCTAACAAGTCAATAGCATCTAGCGTCAAGACCGATTCAACAGAGTTGCCATCACGCATAGAAGTATTGAGCAACCAGTGTAAATATTCACGTTGACTGCCTGCGATACCCTCCAAATTAAATACATCGGTTCGAAAGCCGATTTCCTCCATGGTGGGACGACGTAAATCGTTACGCAATTTAGGATGACCTGAAAGAATTACTGACAATCGCCCATCACCATCCTCGATCACTTCCATCAAACGCTTTAACCCTGTCAGCGTATGACGATTCAAGTCATGCGCTTCGTCAACAAACAAGGCAACAGGACGTTTATTCTTGCGTACTAACTCCCGTAACTCACGTTCACGCCGCTCCCCCTGTTTGGGAATTTGTATTTTATCAGTACCAAGATCGTAATACAGTGCAGTAATCAGGGTGGCGAGCTTGATACTGTGCTTTTCCACCGACAAAGATTTGGAGACCGTAATGCGATTATCTTCCTTCAACTGTTGCTGTAACCGCCTCATGGTCACGGTTTTGCCGCTGCCGACTACACCACACACCGCAATGAGGCGACCCTCTAAAATTGCCCCTTTAATGTCTTTGAGCAATTGAGTATGCTGCTGCGTTTCATAGTAACCCGCTTGGCTGAATGGCTGCGTTAGCCCGTAATACTCCATCACTTCAACTCGCATGATCCTCTCCTACTGTTTGATGACGGAAATAATGGCGCACGCGTGACAGTACGGTGTTGCGTATGAGCGTTTCTGCCAAGACCTGATCAATAAAGGCGCGTTCTGCTGATGACAACTTCGCCAATGGACGAGCAAGGTCATCGGCAATCGCGAGTTTGGCCGCAATCACATGAGGAAATTGGTATTCCAATGACGGAGCATCAAAGGGCTGCTTTGGTATCGCTATGGTTCCCGTGGTCGGTGTTAAGCGCACATCATCACCTGACAATGCCGCTATGGGTAAGCCTATTTGATCGGCTAAGGCACGAATACGGTCAGCACGTTCGTCTGCTTTACCTCGTTTGAACGCACGATAACGATGTAGAGGAATAGGGCCTGATATTGGATAATAAGGCCCCGAACGATCACCCTCAAACTCGATATAAAGTTCGCTATCAAACAAACCCCACAGCAAAATAACCGTTTCACCAGCCATCGCTAGATCCACTTCATACGCTGTCCCGTCAATGGAGATACGTGCATCGACACCCACTTTACGCCGTTCAGGCTCGCGTGCAAAACGGCAAAATTGCTCCCATGCACACATTTCACGAATCCCTTCTGGGGGTAAATTGGCTAACCAATCGTCGAAACGAGTATGCGGCTCACTGCGATGTCGGCGTAGGTTGTAATCATGAATCAAATAACGGTGTAGCCATGCGTTTGCTTGTTGTTCTGTTTCAGGCTTATGAAAGTGGTATAACGTTTCATAGGCATCTTTCACTGTACGAAAGGCACGTTCGACCTTGCCTTTGGAGCGTGCCGTAGTACGAGAACCGTCCGAGCCTGCGGGAAGGTGTGTTAGCCATTCAATACCGAGTGCTAACATGACGTTCTGAAACACACGACTCTTGGCGACAGGGCCATTATCCAAATAAAGCAGTTTGGGTCGACCCTGAAAAAGAAAGGAGGCATCCGCTTTGGCTGTCATCGCGTTAAATAAAAAGCGTAAGGCTGACTCTGCGTCCTCCCCGTAAACGCAACGATATTCCTGATAGTTAACACCACTACGATCGTCGACCACGCTAAATAACATCAGCGTTGGCATCCCTTTCGTGGGATCTATCCAGTCGGGTTTGTCGATATGCTTGAGATCCGAAGGTGACATATCAAATTGCCAGCAATCATTGCTATGTAGAGCTTGAAAACGGACGGCAGGTGGCTCTCGCTGTAGTCGGCCTTGATCCAAATGCAATTGCCGCAGATAAATATCGACGGTGCTTTTATGCAGTAAGCCTTGTGGGGCTTTGACAAGACCATGAATGGTTTCAATGCCGTGCTGCTCTAATAACTCTATGGCACGCTGCGTGGACAAGTGTCGGCCTTTTTTATTGGTGGTACGCAGTTTAAGCGCAGCGACCAGTTCACAGTAATGTTCCAGTTCTGGTTTTGGCAACAGGCGAGGTTTGCCGTGATCGGCTCGATGTGCTGCCCGAGGTTTTAGACAACGCTTGAGCGCACGGTAGACGGTTGTCGGTGACACCCCATACAACTCCGCCATTGATGTAATCTGGACGACACGTTCGGCACTCTTACGCGGCAGCCGATCCAGTCGTTGCTGTAACTGCAACAACGAATCCGTGGGAATCTCTTTACGGCGATTGGAGGACATCGCGTTCCGCTTCCGTCAGGTAGTTGTATAGCGTAGAACGTCCAACACCCATCATCCGACAAATTTCCTCTACCGTATGATTTCTCTCGTGATAAAGCCGTAAAGCAACGGCACGCTTGGTGGGGTCAAGACGTTTCTTGCGCCCCCCTTGTCGACCACGCGCTCTTGCCGCAGACAAGCCTGCTTGCGTGCGCTCACGAATCAAATGGCGTTCAAATTCGGCTAATGCGCCGAATAGGTGAAACACCAACCGTCCACCAATGGATGTGGTATCAATATTTTCCTGTACACTGCGCAGACCAACATGGGCATGGTCAAACTGTTCAATCATGGCGATGAGATCTTTAAAAGAACGCCCTAGCCTGTCTAGTCGCCAAACAACTACCGTGTCGCCCGCGCGTAGACTCATCAATAATTGACCAAGTCCTGTACGATTTGCTTTGACACCACTGGCTTTATCTTCAAAAAGACGTTCGCAACCTGCTTTCTGCAATGCGTCTCGTTGCAGATCTAAATGTTGGTCATCTGTTGAAACACGAGCATAGCCGATAATCATGATGCGTCCAGATTTCACGTCAAACTTAAGTGTAGTTGGATATTGAAAAAAGGAGTGGGAATTTGGACGGTTATTCGAGGATATTTTTACTGTAATCAACAGTTTTCAAAATGGCCATCAAACCATCATTTGATGGACGTACTGGAAGGCCGTTCGGCTGGTTTTTTCATTTGCAGTTAATGCTGTCCTGACGCGATGAAATGCAGTCCTGAAAATGTAATGCAGGCTCAGTGGCACTTAATCCTGTCCTGAACCACCCGATAGAGGCACTTAATGCTGGCCTCAAATCGCGTCAAATGCAGGCCTGAGCGGTTTCAAATGCAAGCCGCTACAGCTACCGCCGACTAAAACAACGGGCAGTTGCCGACTTCTAAGGTGTGTGGCGACATAGGCCGCCAATTCTTGTAAGCTCATTTCAGCCACTAATTTTATCATAAAGGCTTACCTTGGCGACGAGGCCGACGACGCACCATGAGCAGAGCTTCTTGCTCCTCGGGTGGGTAATAACCCAATGTCTTTTCTAGCAATGCCTTCAGCTCTTTCAGAAAAGGGTAACGAGGATTAAACGCATACACCAGCGTTCGTCCTTGCGGCTCGCAATACACGATATTAGCGACTTCGAGTGATTCTAATTGCTTTTGAATCGGGGTGAGACCTGTATTAAATGTTCGCGCTATTTCACGCGCATATCCCTTTTCACGTGCATAGAGGTACATCAATACACGCTCTTTACTGATACTACCTAAAATGGGTTCTAACATAAAAATGACTCATCTTTTGAGTTACTAACTAAATCAATAGTACTATAAAGTAAATCATAAGCATTATAAATAGGGTCAATTAGTGACAATGACTACATCGCCGCTAAAAATGCCTTAGTTAGGCTTTTCAGCCCTGATTTTCGGTGTAGAATAGCGATGTTGTACCCCTTTATTAACCAAAAGTACCGAATGAGGTACAAGGTGAATGCTCATGATGATGCCCTCATTGGATGTAAAATCCACCCTTTCGATCGCCCTGCAAAAATCCTTAGTCTTTGCTCAGTGTTGTGTACAACAGCTTTGTGCCTTATGCGTTTATGGTGTGGGCTTTTTATGCCTGATGATTTTAGCGATAACCGCTCATACCCTGCTACATGGTCAACATTTACACCTGACTGCCAGCATTGATGGTCAAGAGCAGATGGTCTTAGACTTACGCCCCAACACCAAATAAACAACACAACGCCCTTCATATGAAGGGCATGACTAAAACTATTGGCTGATTAAAACTAAAGCATCGGTGAAGTCTTGTCGCCGTTAAAGCGACTGTTTTCTGATTTTTAATGAGAGTCCTTTATCTCGCTTTATTTCAGTTAGTCTCAGCGTAGCGTATTTTCTATGATTAAATGCCCCTCGCCTGCTTTTGATGCAGGTCATCAAATGGTAAAAGAAATATTTAAGGCATACACGAAAGCCGATAGCCAACGCGTTGTGCTTGATTCCCGTTGCGATTTAGCACAGGCCGTGGATTTAGTAATGAATGTATCCACACAAGCCATCTATATAGCATGGCAATTTGATCATTGTATTGTCTTAGAAATCGTCAGTAAAAAAGAAGGCAAATCCAAATATCAGCAAGATGTTGAGGTCATTATTTCTTGTGAAAACGCGTATATGAGCGATGTTGACTGTAAAGCGTGGTTGGCGATGGTCTCCACAAAGGCGGTCACTTCGACGCAAAATAAACTGACATTTGAGGCTCATTCAACGATGGTCATACACACAGAGGTTCATAGCGTTTACCCTAACTCGGTGTTGTCTTTTTCTGAATCGGACCTTAATCAAGATCAATTAGAAGCTAACCGAAGGCTTATTTTTACATGGGTTGAGCAATATTTCCCGATGTGCTTGTTAGGGTCTGTTGACGTTTTACATTGGCAGCCAGATGAATGCGCAAGCCAAAGCGACCATGCTGGCAAAGTTGCGCTTTAGTTTGTCATATCGAGTTGCTACAGCGCGAAAATGTTTGAGTCGAGCAAACGCATTCTCAACCAAATGCCTCAGTTTATATAAAGGCCTATCCAAATCGTGATTGCCAATCGTCGAGTTTTTCTTTCTAGGGATAACAGGCGTTGAGCCTCGTGCTTGGATTTGCTCTCGAATGGCCTGACTATCATAGCCTTTATCCGCAACAACAGCTGCTGATTCAGGGAGTTGCTCAATCAATACCGACGCTGCTTTGCTGTCATGAACTTCTCCACCCGTAATCTCAAAAACAATGGGTAACCCATAAGAATCAACCGCTAGATGGATTTTTGTCGTATTGCCTCCTCGACTTAAACCAATCGCTTGTTCATCCTGACCCGCTGCCCCTGCGCTATGTTGATGAGCTTTAATATAGCTGCCATCAATAAACTCCCATTCAGTATCCGTTTCTTGTGATAACTGCTTGAATACAGACATAAATATGTTTTTTGATGACCAAAAATTATATCGTTTATAGACGGTATTCCAGTCACCAAACTCACAAGGCAAGTCGCGCCACGGACAACCTACCCTCATGCGATACAGAACGCCTTCAATCGTCATGCGCAAATTCGGCTTGTCATGAACGTTGTGTTGAAGGATGATTGGTTTTAGCTTCGACCAAAGTTCATTCGTGAGCATAAGACGGGGCATTACAGACTCGTGGGCTTGTTTGTGTGAGAACTACAATTCTACGAGTCTGCTCTTATATATCAATGCTTTACTACAAAGCGTCAACAGCCCCTAGCACAATCAAAAAAAGTACATTAGGGATTTAACGGCTTGGCTTGATCAGTAGAAGGCGTTACCCCGACACATACCACCGCTAAACATACCTTCTGGCTAACATTTAGGATAAACTTTTAGCCTTAGTTAGCGAGTTATCCCTTATTCATTACCCCAAGGTCAGGCCATGTCTGCAAATCGTAAATCTGTTTTTTTATCAGACCACGCCCTCGACATCCTTGGGCCATTTTCCAGTGGCCGCTTAAATGGCATCATTGAAAAATATGGTCATCTGATTCAAACCCAAGAACTAGCGGCTACGTTTAGCCCCAGCGATTTGGCGATGATTTACCAAGTCACCAAAGAAAAAGCCACTCAAGAACGTGAGTCATGGAAAGAGTTCACCGCAACAGGCTTAGAGAAGTTACTTAACACGGCAAAAACCGCCGCTAATAGCCACAACATTGAGGCGTTGATTACCCGAATTTATCGTCTTAATCCCTTGCAAGAAATTGCCTTAATTGAGGCCATAGAAAGGCACTGGGCTGAGGAACGGGTGCGACTATTTAAAGCCTATCAAGAACGAAAAAAACAGCCCTAGTGATTAGCTTTCTATTTTTAACAACCGCCAAGTCACGGCGGTTTTATTAAACGATGGCACAGCGTCATCACTCATCATCATAAAAGCGACGCATATCATCGTCTGTCGCTAAAGTCTCTCGTTTCGCTAAC
>ERZ724524.2003-NODE-2003-length-13519-cov-16.754753_pt1 | contig 13519 bp, 12 predicted proteins | sample MGYA00376057_ERZ724524 | MGnify/ENA primary metagenome ERZ724524 (study PRJEB28724, sample SAMN07190888) | wastewater metagenome | isolation source: influent of sewage treatment plant in Hong Hong | place: USA: Christiansburg, Virginia | collected 2016-03-01 ...
AACGGATGGCTTGCTTGGCCGCTGCGCTATCTGGCGTGTGCTCAAAGCGAAAGATGGCCGCTACCACCCGCTGCATGTCTTCCAACTCGGCAGCGGGGAATGCCCCTTCGTCCAGCAGCCAGAATTTCAGCCGGGGCTGAAAGGCTTTGAGCACCTGCGGATGGACGCGGATCAGATCGTAGAGTTCGCTGCTTTGCCGCCAGCGGGCGTCGCCGTTGTACAGCACGATGGGCAGCACCGGCGGCAGCCCTTCGGCGGGATTGACTGCCTTGCTGCGCAGCAGGTGATCGTACAGCGCGGCCACATATTGCAGCATGCGCGCCGGCATGGTGTCGTCTGGGGTGGATTGAAACTCCAGCAACAGATACAAGTAAATCCGCTGCCCCTGTAGTTCAACCGACCAGACAAGATCATCCGCCCGAGGCGTCATCGCCGGGGTGACGTAGTTGCCGTTTTCCAGCCGGAGCGTGGTGTAATCCAGCAATGCTGACACACCCGGCGGAGCAAAGGCCTCCAGCAGTTCCTGCACCAGTTCGGCGTGAGAAAACAGGTATTTATAACCGCTGTCGTGGAGATGTGCCATGACGGCAGTGTAGCGTGGTGAGGAGGTGGGCTCAAGCGGCTGCTGTGCTCGTTGCAGCAAGCGTCCATGCCCGGCAGCCTACGCCAGCCCAGACGCATTCAGCGCGGCCTGGGCAAATGTCACATCCTGCGCTTCACTGCCGCCGGAAACGCCAATTGCCCCCAGCCGCTGGCCATCGTGGTACACCGGCAGGCCACCGCCAAATCCAATAAAGCGTGGGCGCTGGTTCAGGCCGTGGCGCAATAGCGACGGGCGCTCGGCCAGCCGGGCCTGCCAGTCGCCAGTGGGAAAGCCAAAGCTGACGGCGGTAAAGGCCTTGTCCAGGGCAATGTCCAGCGAATGCAAGGGTGCGCCGGGCATGCGTTTGGCCACCAGGGTGTGGCCGGCGTGGTCAACCACCGCCACGCAAATGGTCACGCCGGCTTGCTGGGCAGCGTGAATGGCCTGGCTGGCCAGGGTGTCGGCGCTGTCCAGCGGCAGCGAGGCAAACAGGAGTGGAGTCATGGGTGTACTTAGTTAAAATAGCGATAGAGAGGGGTGGAAAAAGCATCGGCAACACCAGCCGCCGGGCCATCATGGCCTGCTGGCTACACCCGATACTGCCCGACCACTGCCGCCATGTCATCGGCCAGTTGCGCCAGCTGCGCGGCGGTGTTTGCTGTGCTGGCGGCCAGTTCGGTGTTGTGCTGCGACATGTCGGCAATCTGTGCAATATCGCGCGAGATGGCGTGGTTGGCGGTTTTTTGTGCGCTGACTGCCTGGGCGATATTGTCCACCACGCTGGCAATCTGCTCGGCGCTGCTGCCAATATGGTGCATGGCCTGGTTGGCCTGGCGTGTGCCGGCCACGCTGCTGTCCACTTGCGCCACCGCGCTGTCGATCACGCTGACGGTCTGGCTGGCGCTGCTGCGCATCGCGCTGAGCGTCTGGCCAATTTCATCGGTGGATAGCGCGGTGCGCTCGGCCAGCTTGCGCACTTCGTCGGCCACCACGGCAAAGCCACGCCCTTGTTCTCCGGCGCGGGCGGCTTCAATCGCGGCATTGAGCGCCAGCAAATTGGTTTGCGCCGCCACCTCACCTATCACCGTCAGCACGCTATTGATGCTGGCGCTGCGGTCATCCAGCTGGCGCACCTGCGCCGACGAGGTGTTGACGGTAGCGGCCAGGCTGTGGATGGCGTCGGCAGTGTGTTCCATCAGGCTTTCGCTGTGGCGCGCGTGCTGCAGCGCCGTGGCCGACAACTGGCGGGCATGGTCAGCTGAGTCGGCCACCTGGCTGGCCGATGCACCCAGCTGCTGCACCGTGTCGGTAATCTGCCGGGCGGCCTGGCTTTGTGTGCAAGAGGCCTTGGACAAGTGCCCGGCAATCTGCGCCATGGTGCTGGCACTGCCGGCCAGATCGGCGGCCTGGGTGTGGATATGGCGGAAGCTGGCCTGTAATTTGTCCAGCAGCGCATTCAGCGCCTGGCTGGTCTGGCCCACTTCGTCGCGGCCACCGACGGGCAGGCGCAGGGTAAAGTCCAGCCGCTGTTCCACGGTGTTGAACAGGGTGAGCATCTGCCGCAGCGAGCGGGTCACGCCGCGATGCACCAGCACGCCCAATGCCACGGTGGACAGCACCGCCAGCACAATTTGCGACCACAGCAGGCGCAGGCCAAAGCGATGCGCGGCCTGCGATGCGGCCCCATGCTGCTGTGCCTGCGCTTCCTGGTAGCGCACATGTTCGCCAAGGGTGCTGGCCAGTTGGTCGATCATCGGCTTGTTTTCTTGCGCCAGCCCGGTGGCGGCGTCGTCCATATTGCGCTGCGACAGGGCGATGATTTGATCGGCCATGAAAAAATATTCCTTGAGCAGCGCGGCGCTGTGGTCCAGGTAGCGTTGTTCCTGGGCATCGCTGACCAGCGGCTGGTAAGCCGCCAGTTGATGGGCGAGCGAGCGCCGGAGCGTGGCCAGCTGTTGTTCATTGGCGGCCATGCTGGCCGGGTCGGTGAGCAGGATGTGGTAGAGCAGGGTGATGCGCACCTGGGTGAAATCGCTTTGCAGCTGGTGCACGGCGCGGATGGCCGGAATGATGCGCTGGTTGGTCTGGTGCAGGCTTTGGTCCATCTTGCCCATCTGATCCAGCGCTACGCCGCCGACAATCAGCAGGCTGCCCACCGCCAGGGCAATCAGGAGCTGCAGTTTTTTGCCAATGCTCAGGTGCAGCCTCATGGTGTCTCCTCGTGAGGGGTGAGGGGTTTTGGTTAGATTACTAATTTGTTAGTAATTATGTCAACACCACCCGGCCTGATTCGGTCAGGTGGCCAGCCTTGATGCATATCAATGCCCTGCCCCCGCTGGGAAGGCGACGATGCAGGCATTCCCTGCTACCCGAGTGCCGCCATGTTGCGCCTGACCACTTACCTGCACACCCTGCTGCATCCTGGCCCAATCAGTCCGCCACGCCGCCCGCCTGGGCCAGTGGTGATCTGGAATCTGGTGCGCCGTTGCAACCTGACCTGCCAGCATTGTTATTCGATTTCTGCCGACAAGGATTTTCCGGGAGAACTGAGCACCGATCAGGTGTTGGCGGTGATGGACGACCTGCGCGGGTTTGGCGTGCCGGTGTTGATTCTGTCGGGGGGCGAGCCGCTGTTGCGCCCGGACATTTTTGCCATTGGCGCACGCGCCAAGGCGCTGGGGTTTTATCTGGGCTTGTCCAGCAATGGTACGCTAATCGATCCGGCGATGGCGGCACGCATGGCTGAGGTGGGGTTTGATTATGTGGGCGTCAGCCTGGATGGCATCGGTGCCACCCACGATCGCTTTCGCCGGCTGGCCGGCGGGTTTGACCAGGCGGTGGCCGGCATTCGCCTGGCGCGTGATGCCGGGCTGAAAGTGGGGGTGCGCTACACCATGACCGAGGACAACGCCGACGACTTGCCGGCGCTGCTGCAGTGGGTGGCCGACGAAGGCATCGACAAGTTTTATTTTTCTCATTTGAACTACGCCGGGCGCGGCAACAAGCACCGTGACAGCGACGCCCGCCACGCGCGCACGCGCTGGGCGATGGATCAACTGATTGAAACCTGCCTTGGCCATCTGCAGGCCGGCCAGCCCAAAGAGTTTGTCACCGGCAATAACGACGCCGACGCGGTGTATCTGCTGCAGTGGGCGGCCCGGCATTTTCCTGGGCAGCTGGACGCGTTGCACACCCGGCTGCGCCACTGGGGCGGCAACGCCAGTGGGGTAAACGTGGCCAATATCGACAATCTGGGCAATGTCCACCCCGACACCATGTGGTGGGACATCTCTCTGGGCAATGTGCGCGAGCGGCCATTTTCGGCTATCTGGCCGGATGTCAGCCACCCGCTGATGGCCGGGCTGAAACAGCACCCACGCCCGGTCAGCGGTCGTTGCGGGGCGTGTGCTTACCTGCCGGTGTGCAATGGCAATACCCGGGTGCGCGCCTGGGCGCTGACTGGGGATTTCTGGGCGGCTGATCCGGCGTGTTATTTGCGCGATGACGAGCTGGGCCTGCGCGAGGGGGCATATCCGCAGGCAGAACTGACCCGCTGGCAGCGCCAGCCGCAGGTGAGCGCATGAAGCCCGCGTTCTGTGCTCTGGCGGCTGGTCTGACGCTGAGCCTGGCCGCCCATGCCGCGCCGCCGCAGGCGCTGTATCAGCAACACTGCCAAAGCTGCCACGGCGAACAGCGGCTGGGCGCCATGGCCCCGGCGCTGCTGCCGCAAAGCCTGGAGCGGATCAAGCCAGCCGAGGTGCTGGCCACCATCCGTGATGGCCGCCCGGCCACGCAGATGGCCGGCTTTGCCAGCCAGCTGGAGGCTGGCGAGATCCAGGCGCTGGCCGACTGGCTGCGCACCCCGCCCGCCACGCCGCCGCGCTGGGACGACGCCGACATGGCCGCCAGCCATGTGCAGCCGGTGGCACTGGCCAGCCTGCCGGCCACGCCACAGCATGCAGCTGATCCGCTCAATCTGTTTGTGGTGGTGGAGGCCGGCGACCACCATGTGTCGATTGTGGATGGCGACCGCTTTACCGTGCTGGCCCGTTTTGCCAGCCGCTTTGCTCTGCACGGCGGCCCCAAGTTCAGCCCGGATGGGCGTTTTGTCTACTTTGCCAGCCGCGACGGCTGGGTCAGCCAGTATGATTTGCACACCCTGCAAACCGTGGCCGAAATTCGCGTGGGATTGAACACGCGCAATCTTGCTGTGTCTGCCGACGGGCGCTGGGTGCTGGCCGGCAACACCCTGCCGGAAACCGTGGTGCTGCTCGACGCCCACGGCCTGAAGCCAGTGAAAACCCTGGCGGTCACTTCCTTGCAGGGCCAGCCGTCGCGGGTGTCAGCGGTGTATGACGCCGCACCGCGTCAGAGCTTTGTGGTGGCGCTCAAGGACGTGGCAGAGCTTTGGGAGATTTCTTACCGCCCGGATGCTGAGCCAATTTACGACGGCTATGTTCACGACTACGCCATGGGCGAAGGGCTGGCCAAACCGGGCTTCCTCACTCCCCGGCGCACACCGCTGGACGCGGTGCTGGATGACTTTTTCTTTGACCCCGGCTATCGCCATGTGATTGGTGCCTCGCGTGAGGGCCGCGCGCAAGTGGTCAATCTGGACATCCGTCGCAAAATTGCCAGCCTGAACCTGGACGGCATGCCGCATCTGGGCTCGGGTATCACCTTCAGCCGCGATGGCCATCCTCTGCTGGCCACCCCCAACCTGAAAGCCGGGCGGGTCAGCGTCATCGACATGAGCAACTGGCAAAGCGTGGCCCAGATCGACACCCCTGGGCCGGGGTTTTTTCTGCGCAGCCACGAACGCACGCCGTATGCCTGGGTGGATGCGATGATGAGCCCCCGGCGCGACACGCTGACGCTGATTGACAAGCGCACGCTGACAGTGGCGCATCAGCTCAGCCTGCGTCCGGGCAAGACCAATGCCCATGTGGAATTCACCCGCGATGGTCGCTACGCGCTGGTCAGCATCATGGACAGCCCGGGCGAACTGGTGGTGGTGGACGCGGTCACCCTGCGTGAAGTGGCGGCGCTGCCGATGATGAAGCCGATTGGCAAATACAATGTGTACAACAAGACCCGCCGCTCGGAGGGCACCAGCCACTGAACACTCGGATTGGCCTAAATCCTCAGCCCGGTCTTTTTCAGAATGGCGGTGGAAAACAGCACATCATGGCCCCGGCAGGCGCGGCCCAGCTGGCGGCGCAGTTCGGCCACGTCGGCCAGCACGGCCTGATGGCTGCTGCCGTGGCACATGGCAAACAGGTTGTACGGCCAGTCGGGCAGGTGGCGGGGGCGTTGGTAGCAGTGGCTGACTTGGGGCAGCGCGCCCAGACGCTGGCCACAGGCGTCGATCTCGGCGTCGTCGATATCAAACACCGCCATGCCGTTGGCGGTGTAGCCAATGGCGTAGTGATTGGGTACCGCGCCGATGCGGCGGATCACGCCGTGGTCCAGCAGCGCCTGCAATCGGGCAATCACCTGGCTTTCTGGCCAGCCCAGCAGGTCGCCCAGCGCCTGATACGGGCGTGGGCAGCGCGGCAGGCCAGCCTGGCAGGCGCGCACCAGCGCGGTGTCGTCGTCGTCCAGCGCCAGTGGACTTGCGTCGGCGGGAAGCGTGCGCTCAAGCATGCCCACCGGGACATGGCCCCCCACGCCAAAGCGCATGCCCACATAGTATTCGCGCAGCTTGGGAAATGCCTGCACCGCCAGCCCGGTATCCGCTTCAATCCGGGCGCAGGCACGGGCAATGCCGTCGGGTTGGGCGGTGGCCAGCACAAACCACATATTCAGCCGGTGGTTGCGCTGGTAGTTATGCGCCACTTCCGGCAGGGCGTTCACCTGATTGGCCACTTCGGCAAAACGTGCCTCAGGCACCGCCAGCGCTGCCAGCACAAACGCGCCGCCCATGCGCTCAATCTGGAACATCGGGCCAAACCGGGTCAGCACCTTGCGCGCCAGCAGGCTGTCCAGCCGGGTAATCAGCGTCTCGCCACGAATGCCCAGCGGCGCGGCGGCGTGGTCAAATGCCGCGGGCAGCAGCGGAAAGCCGCCCTGCAACTGGTCGATAATGGCCTGATCGAGCGGATTGAGCGTTTGCACGGTGGGGTCAAGCATAGTGCGGGCCTCGCTGGGTGTAGCGCTGCAGCGAATACAAACGTTGCTGTGGCAGGCTGGTCAGCGCGTAGTTACGGTTCAGCCGGTCGATGTCGTGGTCCACTGCGTCGCGGGTTTTGCCGTGCACCATGGCAAACAGGGTGTACGGCCAGTGTGCGCCGCGCGCCGGGCGGGCGTAGCACAGCGTCACTGCCGGATCTTGCGCCAACTGCTGGCCAAGGGCGTCGCGCTCGGCCAGCGGCACCTGCCACACGCACATGGTGTTGGCCCGATAACCCAGTTCGTGGTGGCGCAGCACCATGCCAAACCGGCGGATCACTCCGCTGGCCAGCCAGTGACTGAGGGTGTCCAGTACCCAGGGTTCGGACTGGCCGCAGGCCTCGGCCAGCGCCAGATACGGACGCGGCGTCAATGGCAGGCCAGCACCCAGCACCGCCAGCAGCGCCCGTTGCGCGGGTGTCAACGGTGGCAATGTGCGCGGGGTGTAATCGCGCTGGCGCGGTGCGGCGGTGGCATCGGCGCACAGGGCAAAGCCCAGGTCGATGTGGTATTCCCGCTCCAGCGGTAAATCCAGCACCGCCAGCCCGGTGTCGGCGGCAATTTCGCCCAGTAGCGCGTCCAGTGCGAGGCGGTCGCTGGCGCTGGCGACAAACCACAGGTTATAGGCGTGGCTGCGCTGGTAGTTGTGGCTGATCTCGCGCCGTGCGCTCACCTGCGCGGCGACGGTGGCCAGCCGGTCTGGCGGTACGGCCAGCGCCGCCAGCGTGCTGGCCGCCACCGTATTGGGGGCGAACACCGCGCCAATGCGCGCCAGCACCCCGGCTTGTTGAGCGCGGCACAACGCCGTCAGCACGTCGCTTTCGTGCTCGCCACATTGCCCGGCCAGCTCGGCGTAGGGGCGAGGGCATAGCGGAAAATCACGCTGGTAGCGATCCAGCAGGGCCAGCGGCAGGGGGTGGGCAGTGGGTGCGTTCATGTGGCGAGGCTCCGGCACGGCTTGGCGCGCATCACATCCCCATCCTTTGCGCGCGCCAGGTGAAAAAAATCCCCGACGGTTGCTCGGCGTGCAGTTCGGCCACGGTGTTCCGCGTGGCGGTGTCGATCACGGTCAGGCGGTTGTCGTCGCGGCTGGACAGCCACACCGCGTCGCCACGGGCGGTGAACTCCATGTGCAGGATGGCGCGGCCAGGTTTCAGCGTGGCGACGATCTGCCGGCTGGGCACGTCGATCACCTGCACGGTGTCGTTATGCGGAAAAGCAAAGTTCACCCACACCCGCCGGCCGCCCGGCTCGGCCATCACAAACACCGGCTGGCCATGCACCGCCACGCGGGCGACTTCCTGCCAGCTGCGCCGGTCGGCAATCAGCACCTGGTGGTGGCCAATGGCCGGCAAAAAGGCGTAGTCGCCGGCCAGGCTCCAGCCGCGCAGGTGCGGCATTTTGTACACCGGCAGCGCGGCGCGCCCGCGCCCGTAGCCATTCAGAATGCGGCGCACGCCCTGCTCCGGCTGCCAGGTGTCCAGCAGCGCCAGGCCGTCTTCGCCGTACAAGCCGGCCAGATAGTGGCGGCCATCCTGGCTGGCCAGGCCGTCGTAGGGCTGGCGGCCGATGTTCGGGTAGCGGGTGACCTGTGGCGCGCGCGGCTGGCGGGCGTCGATCAGCCAGATTTCGCCGGCTTCAAACAGGCTAAAGGCAAAGCGCCTGCCGGGCAGGTCGGCCAGGCCGACCACTTTTGAGCCGCCGGTGCTCACTTCGGCCAGCAGTTCCAGCGTGTCGGCGTCAAACAGCTTCACCCCGCCGGGCTGATAATTCTGTGCGGCGACAATCCGGCCATCGCTGGAAATCGCCCCGCCAATGCTGTTGCCGGCCTGCATCACCCGCAGCGCCAGCTGCTGCGTCAGCAGGTCGATTTTGGATAATCCACCGTCGCGGCCAAACACATAGGCGTAGCGGCCATCGCGCGAGAACACCACCGAGGCGTGCGATAAATCGCCCAGGCCGTCCACCCGGCCCAGGCTGCGCCGGGCGCTTTGCTCGACAATCTGCACGCTGCCGCGCGCGCGTTCGATCACCACGCCTAAATCCCCGGTGCCGCGCAGCGGCGGGCTGGCGCAGGCGGCCAGCAGCAGGCAGAGCGCGGCGCTCAGGGCAGACAGCAGTCGGGCGATCATGGCAGGCGTCCTTGTTGCAGTTGTTCAACCAGCCAGCGCGCTTCGTCGGCGCTGACAAACGGTCGCCACGGCGGCATGGCGCTGCCGGGGCGACCGTCCAGAATGGTGGCCGTCAGGCTGTCGGCCGGTTTGTCGGCCAGCGCGGCGGCGGTCAGCGGGCTGCCCAGCCCGCCGGTCAGGCGCAGGCCATGGCAGGCGCCGCATTCCTGATGCAGCATATGGCTGAGCGCCGCCGCGCGCGCCGGGCTGGGCGGCTCGGCGGCGTGGGCGGCGCTGGCCAGGTTTAAGCCCAACACTGCCAGCGCGCGCCAGCTCATTGCGCCAAAATCCATTTCACCAGGGTCTTGACATCGGCATCCGGCACATTGGCGTTGGCCGGCATCGGAATGGGGCCGTACACGCCCTTGCTGCCGTGCTTGATTTTGTCGATCAATGCGGCTTCGACCGATTGGCCTTTGTACTTGGCGGCGATGTCTTTATACGACGGGCCAACCACTTTTTTGTCCACGCTGTGACAGGACAGGCAGTTGTGCTGCTTGGCCAGATCAGCCGAAGCCAGCGCCGGCAGGCTGGCGGCGCTGGCCAGGGCGGCCAGCAAGGACAGGGAAAAAATACGCATGACACTCTCCAGTCAGGCGCGCCGCCCGCCAGGGCGGCGCAGTCAGGTCAATACACGTCGTGCTGGGTGTTGAACACGTTGAACTTGCCGGTAGGGGTAATCAGGCGCTTGTCCTTGATCACCTGCTTGCACTGGCGGGTTTTGTCGTCCACCACCACAATGGCCGATTCCTTGTCCTTGGCGCTCCACACCGAGAACCACACTTCGGTGCCGGCCTTGTTGTATTCCGGCTGCACCACGCGTTTGGCGCCGTCGCCCAGTTGGGCGCAGCCGGCGATATCGACAATCTGCGGCGGCTTGTTCAGGTTGTTGATGTCAAACACCGCCACGCTCTGGCTGATTTTGGCGTCTGGGTGCAATGGGGTGTCCACCCACAGGTTTTTCGATTTCGGGTGGGTTTTGATAAACAGCGAACCGCCGCCCTGGCCCTTGAGCACTTCCACTGCCTTCCATGCCTGCTGCTTGTGTTTCACCGGGTCGGTGCCGATCAGGGTGATGTCTTCGGCCCCCAGATGGCTGGTGGCCCATACCGGGCCGTATTTTGGGTGGACAAAGTTAGCGCCACGCCCTGGGTGCGGGGTCTTGCCCACGTCCACCAGCGCGGCCAGTTTGTCTTCCTTGGTGTCCACCACGGCGATCTTGTTGGAGGCATTGGCCGCCACCAGGAAGTAACGCCCGGTGCTGTCAAAGCCGCCATCGTGCAGGAACTTGGCCGAATCAATGGTGGTGGTTTTCAGGTTGTTCAGGTCAGAGTAATCCACCATCATGATCTTGCCGGTTTCCTTGGCATTGATCACAAACTCCGGGCGGTAATGGCTGGCCACAATCGAGGCCACACGCGGTTCCGGGTGGTATTCGTTGTCCACCGTCATGCCTCGGGTGGACACCACCTTGCGTGGCTTGAGCGTGTCGCCGTCCATGATGACAAACTGCGGCGGCCAGTAGGTGCCGGCCACGGCGATCTTGTCTTCAAAGCCCTTGTACTTGGAGGTTTCCACCGAGCGTGCTTCCAGCCCCACTTTGACCTCAGCCACGTTGTCCGGCGTGGGCAGCCACAGGTCAATCAGGTTCAGCCGCGCATCGCGGCCAATCACGTACAGATAGCGCCCGGATTTGGACAGCCGCGAGATATGCACGGCATAGCCGGTTTTGACAATATTGATGATCTGCTTGCTGTCGCCGTCAATCAGCGCCACTTCGCCACTGTCGCGCAGCGTGACCGAAAAAATATTGTCCAGATTGTAGGTGTTCATCTTTTTGGTCGGACGTTTGTCCACCGGCACATACACCTTGCGCGATTTCTCGATATCCGCCAGCGAGAATTCCGGCGGGGTGGGCGGCTCTTGCTGGATATAGCGCGCCATCAGGTCCACGTCCTGCTCGCTCATCTCGCCGGAAGTCTGCCAGTTGGGCATACCAGCCGGACTGCCGTAGGCAATAAACACTTTCAGGTAATCGGTGCCTTTACCCAGGGTGATGTCCGGGGTCAGCGCCTTGCCGGTGGCCCCCTTGCGCAGCACGCCATGACAGCCGGCGCAGCGTTCGAAGTAAATTTGCTTGGCGCGGGCAAACTCCGCTTCGGTCATCGGCGGCGCTTTCGGGTTGATGTTCTGGTGCATCGCCTCCTTGCCCAGCGGCGAGCCGCCAGCCTGATAGGCCATATCGGCCTGGCTGACCGACTTGCCATCCGCTGCCGTTGCCAGCGACGCGGCCAGCGGCAAACTGGCCAGCAACAGACTGTGCGCCAGGGTATTCATTTTGGGAATCATCATTGCTCTGCTCCACCACGCTACGAAGAAGGAATGCGTGCATCATGCGCTGCCGGCAAAGTGCAGATCATTGATTCGCATCAATGGTTTTCAGGCCGGCGGGCGGGGTGAGGAACTTTGTGGGGATGGGTGGCGGAAAGTGTCCGGTGGCGGGGAGGTGGGCATCAGCGAAATGACCACGAGCAAGGTATCAGCGCGGCTTGCGCTTCATGCGCGCTGCGCGCGCCTCCAACTGCTGGGCATAATGTTCCAGTACTTGCGCCAGCGCCACACAGTATGGCTCCAGTTGGCCGGTGGTATCTGGGGTGCGCAGCCGTTGGGCGCGACGGCGAGCGTCTGCGGCAGAGGGGCGCTGGCGCAATGCGCCTTGTATCTTGGCGCGCCGATCGTTCACCAGGCTGACATGGTTCAGGTTCAGCACGGTGTCAGATACGGTCTGTCTGGCAGCGTCGTTCAGGCCTTCTATTTCACCGGTGCTACGATAGCGAAATAATTGCTCGGCTTTCTTTTCCGTGGGGCTGACAAAAGGTGAGCGGGCGGGGTCGTAGGCGTCTTTGTGCTTGGCGCCAAATGCGCAACCTTGCTGCGGGTCAGGAAAACACGCCAGCAAATTATCCCAATCCAGGGTGTTGTCTGGATGTTGCGAACGTGGCAACACATGTTCGATATGCGCGCAGTCAAGGTCAATGCGCCGCAGGGTATAGGCGCACAGCCCATGCTGCTCGGCAAGCAAGGCCTGCAACATGGGCCGTCTTTGTTCACGGCCCAGATTGTCGTAATGCAGGTTTTGCTGTGCAAGGCGATTGTGTTTTTTCCAGTCGCTCAGTGCTTTTGGCGCGCCTTGCTTCTGAATATGCCTCACGCCTCACCCTCCATTGCCGGATCCAGCCAGGCCAGTTGTTCCTCCAGCCGCAACACCTCGGGAATATCGCCCACCTGGCTGCGCAAAGCCGCCAGATGGCGGTGTGCCTGAGGGTAATCGCCGTCTTCCATGGCGTGCTCCAGTGTGCGCAAGGCCTGCGCCACCACTGTATTGCGCGAGGGGCCTTCCATGATTTCTTCCAGCACCTCGCTGCTGCTCAAACCCAGCGTGCGCCCAGGGGCGGGGCGCAATTGGCCATCGCCCAGCACCTTGACCGCCTCTGGCGGCAACTCACCCAGCACTTGCGGCGAATGGGTGGTCAGGATGAACTGGCACTGCGGAAAAGTATTCTCCAGCTTGGCCACTACATCGCGTTGCCAGCGCGGGTGCAGGTGCAGGTCGATTTCGTCAATCAACACCACGCCAGGGCCTTGGCGCTTGCTCGGCACACGATTCAACATGCTCAAGCGCCGCGCCATATCGCCCACCAAGGCCAGCAGAGTGCGCTCGCCATCAGACAGCTGCTGGACATTCAATTCTTGTCCGGCCTTGCACAAGGTCATGCGCAACGGATTGCGGCGCACACGCAGCTCGCTAAAGCCAGTCAAGCTAGCAATGGCCTCGCGCACGGCTTCCAGCTCAGGTTTTCGGTGCAGAGGGTCATCACGACGGAATTCATTTTCCTGGTCTTCCAGATTGCGAAACCAGATGAAAAACCGCTTGAAATCAGCGCCGCCAGGGTCAAGTGCATCCAGATACGCCTCGTCGGGGCTATCCGCCAGTTTTTCGCGCACCCGCATCGGCACATCCAGCACCGCACGATTGACATCGTAATACACCGTCAGTGGGAGCGCCTTGGATAGCCCGTCATTCCAAGCCTCAGTCGCCGCCCTGGCGTGTTGGTTCAGGGCCGTTAGCTCGCTTTTGCGCTCAGAATCGGCATACACGCCTTGTTTACGATTGACGGCAATTGCCCAATTCATCTCTTGGTCGTGCCAGCGCGCCTTGACTTCAATACGGGCAAATTCCGCGCCGTTGCGAATATCCTCGCGGCGAATGGTGCGCGCGCGGCGCGGCTGACCGCAGATGCGCCAGCTCAGTTGCGACAGGGCAATCGCCAGCGCATCCAGCACGGTGGATTTGCCCGCGCCATTGATGCCGACAAACACTGTGGTGCGCGTGGTGAAATCCACCGTCAGCTCGTTAACACCACGGAAATTGCGCAGACGAAGGGATAGCACTTGAAAATTCATCAGGGCGCGCCTTCTTCGAAAAAAATCACTCCCGCCATGATAGCGGAAGTTTGCGCCATCTCACCCCGTCAACCCCGCATACAACCTCGTCAGCACCTGCGGCAGGCGGCGGGCGTCGTGGACCACGCTA
>ERZ724524.2008-NODE-2008-length-13508-cov-30.977328_pt1 | contig 13508 bp, 9 predicted proteins | sample MGYA00376057_ERZ724524 | MGnify/ENA primary metagenome ERZ724524 (study PRJEB28724, sample SAMN07190888) | wastewater metagenome | isolation source: influent of sewage treatment plant in Hong Hong | place: USA: Christiansburg, Virginia | collected 2016-03-01 ...
AAACCGCTCAAAAAGGGGTCTATTATTACCTCGCATAACGCCGATTATGTTAAATTCACGAAAAATAGCTACTAAAACCACCTTCAATTTTCCCTTTAATCGCAGTTTAAAAATTACTAATAACGGTAATCATTCCATTTTTAACCGAAGTTAAAAGTAGAGGCTAGGCCATTAAAACCAGCTTTTGCTAGTGTCGTTAGTTTTCTACCAAAGAAAAAATCACCGATTTTATTGCCAACAGTAAAAAATTACCCATTTCTCAATAAAAGTAATAATTACTATTGAAAAGGTATCAAATAACATTTAAGATTGGCTCGTCGAAACAAATTACACGAGCTCCTCCAAAATGAACAAAAGCATCCATTTAAAAAAACGCATGTCACAACGTGGTATCGACCAAAAAATGGTTGAGCTAGCCTTAAATCATGGAGTCATTGATGGTGACAAATATGTTCTCAACAAGAAAATTGCTTGCGCTTATCTTGAAGAAATGAAGCGTCAAATACGTGTAATAATGCGTGTAATAGATAAAGGTGGCGTTGTTGTTGTCGCCAATGGTGACACGTTGATCACTGCTTATAATTGTGAGGGTTAAAATATGAGTAATGCTAATTTACTAATTAGACTATTTGAGATTTTCAAATCAACGCCCCTTGCTAATGAAGAGCAATTACAGTTATCTATGCAGCTTTTAGCATGGGCTTATTTATCGGAAAATGAGTTTTTGTCTAACGGGCTTAACATAGACCAGTATGCGTCTTCAACAAACGCGGAACTGAGTCATGTTTTTAGTAAAATAAATGATGAGTTTAATGGTAAAAATCTACTATTTACTCAAAGATTTTTCACAAATATAAACAATAGTAAGATGCTAGACGCTATCCACTTAATTATTGAAGCCCAATCTGCTGGAGTAATTAAAAACCTTGAACTCACTGATAGCATATGCGAACTCAGCCTTCATAACGTTTATAACCCAGCGATCCCTCCTGAAATTGCAAATTACTTGATTGCTATAGCTGAGCTAGAACAAAGTAAAACAATTTATTTACCTTGGGATGGAAGCGGCCAGCTTACGGGGCGTGCAGCAGCTCTTAATAAAGAAATATATCTCGAAAATCCATCTAATGAGATATATCCATTTATTATTCAAACACTTAACTTAAAAAAGAAAATAGAAATAGTTATCACTGACCCTATTACACAACCCAAAGGTGTGCTTAATCAAAAACTACGCGCTTTTGATACCAGCATTAGTATTCCGCCATTTGGTATAAAATATAACGAAAAAAATATTGCTAATGATTGGTTTAATCGTTTTTCAGAAAACACAACTAATGGAAATGTGTTATGTATTTATCACATTTTATCTCAAACAAAAGGGCTTGCTGTTATAGCTGTTCCTAATAATGTTTTGTTTAGTAGTGGTAGTGAGAAAAGATTACGTGAAGAACTTCTAAAAAGCAAAAAAGTAAAAACAGTCATCTCATTACCTTCATCGTTACTGTATAACACAACACTCCCTTTTAGCGTCATTATTCTGAGTAATGAAAAACAATATGAAAAAGTGCTTTTTATTGATGCGTCCTCTAGTAAAGACTTTAAAGAATCTACTAAAAAATCAAAAGATATCTTAACTAACGTAGACTTATTGATAGATATTACTACAGGAAAAAAATCATCCAAATACGGGATTGAGGTTTCTGTTGAAGATATTTTAGGCAATGATTCACAACTACAACCCAGTCATTATGTAATGTCTGAAACAGATCAACTACTTCAAAAAAAGCTAAATATGCCAATGTTTTTTTTACATGAGGTAGTGTCTTTTATTAGACCAATGAAGACGACCAATGAAAACGAAAAAAGTATCGTTGCTTATGAAATTGGAGCCGTAGATTTGGTGGACTATGGATATGTTAATCATCATGGCCGTGATATTAATATCCCAATAGAGACTGCTCAAAAAAATAAAACTCAATTTTTGATAAAAGGCGATATTGTTCTCATTACTAAAGGCAGTGTTGGGAAAGTAGGAATTATCGGTGATGCCCCACCAGCAGGAGAAGGTGGTTGGGTAGCAAGCCAGTCAATGATCGTCTTGAGAGTTAATAATAATGCTATCAATGCTCAATGGCTATATGTATTTTTACGTTCAGACATCGGTAATGCTTTAATGAATAAGCTAGCATCTGGTGCGACTATATCCTTACTCAATTTAAGCGACTTACAAAAGTTACAAATACCCAAGCCTGATGCCCTAGCAATACAAATGATTGCTGATTTTGAGCAAGAGGTAGTTATGCAATCACAAGTTGATACGATACGTCAGCAACAAAGTATTTTAGCAAAAAAATATTGGCAGTTGACATAACATATAAAAATCACTTTTAAAAACAATAGCTTTCTCACATATATTAAAGCTATTGATTCACCTCAATAAAAGACCGACAGGATTTAATCCATGCCTCTTACCTTGTCTCAGCTAGAAAATCATTTATTTAAAGCCGCCGACATCTTGCGCGGCAAAATGGATGCCTCCGAATTTAAAGAATATATTTTTGGTATGTTGTTTTTAAAGCGTTGCTCGGACGTATTTGACGAAGCCAGAGAACAAGTGATTAAAGAACAAATTGAAGCAGGAAGCACAGCCGAAGAAGCGCAAGAAATTGCCAATTTAAAAGATTGGTACATGAAAGAAGGCTCGTTTTGGGTGCCAGAGCAGTCACGTTATCAGGACTTAGTAAACAATGCCCATCATAATGTGGGTGATGCTTTAAACAGAGCCTTAGCAGGGTTAGAAAACGATAACAGTAGCTTAGATGGCGTGTTGGAGCATATAGACTTTACGCGTAAGGTCGGCCAAAAGAAAATCGAAGACACCAAGCTACGCCAATTAATCACGCATTTTGCTAAGTACCGTTTGCGTAATGAAGACTTTGAGTTTCCCGATTTGTTAGGCGCGGCTTATGAGTATTTAATTGGTGACTTTGCCGATTCCGCAGGCAAAAAAGGCGGTGAGTTTTATACGCCGCGCTCGGTGGTACGCATGATGGTACGCTTAATTAAACCCGAATTGCATCATCATATTTATGACCCGTGTTGTGGTTCTGGCGGTATGTTGATTGCAGCCAAAGAATACATAGAAGAACAAGGGCAAGAAGGCCGAAAAGCAAATCTTTATGGTCAAGAAGCCAATGGTACTGTGTGGTCGATTGCCAAAATGAATATGTTGTTGCACGGCATTAGCACCGCCGACTTGCACAACGAAGACACTTTAGCCAAACCTCAGCACGTTAAAGAGGGCGAATTAAGTCGCTTTGACCGCATTTTAACCAATCCACCCTTTTCGATAAATTGGGGACACACCGACAAAGGCGCGAACGAACAATCGACATGGAACCCCGACTTTAGAGCCGAACGTTTTACTTATGGCGAAGTGCCGTTAGGTGCAAAAAAAGCCGATTTAATGTTTTTGCAGCACATGATTGCCGTATGTGCCGATGGTGGTTTAGTGGCGACGGTATTACCTCATGGTGTGTTGTTTAGGGGCGGTGAAGAAAAAGGCATTCGTGAAGGCATAATTAACGATGACTTATTAGAAGCTGTTATTGGCATTGCTCCTAATTTGTTTTATGGCACGGGTATTCCTGCCTGTATTTTGATTTTGCGTAAACAAAAGCACGTCGGTGCAAACGTGGTCAGTGCCAAAGCCGCCGAGCGTCAAGGTAAGGTATTGTTTATTAATGCCGACCGTGAGTTTTTTGAAGGGCGAGCGCAAAATTATCTAATGCCCGAACATATCGAAAAAATCGTGACCACTTACGAAGCCTTTACCGAAATTCCCCGTTTCTCTGCGATTGTTGACCATAAAACCTTACAAGAAAACGGTTATAACCTCAATATTCGGCGTTATGTGGACAATGCACCCTTGCCAGAGCCGCATGATGTTCGCGCCCATTTGGTGGGTGGCATTCCGAAAGCCGAGGTCAATCATGCCGATAAAAGTCGATTATTTAAGGCACACGGTTTAAATCCGCTCGATTTTTTTGTGCTGCAAGATGCCAAGTATTACCAGTTTAAGCCTGAATTTAGCGCAAAAACCGACTTTAAGTCGGCTATAGAAAACAACGCAGGGCTGCAAGCCAAAGAAGCGGCCATTCGTGCTTCGTTTGCGGCGTGGTGGGCAGCGCATAGCAGCCGTATTACCGCCTTGGCAGGGGCGCAGAGTTTTGTAGGTTTGCGTAATGAGTTATTAGCCAGTTTTAGCGAGCAGTTAGAGCAAATTGGCTTGTTGGATGCGTTTCAAGTGCGCGGCATTGTGGCAGGCTTTTGGAATCAAAGTAAGTATGACTTTTTGACCTTAATGGCGCGCGGTTCGCGTGGGGTGGTTGATGCGTGGCGTACCAGTATTGTCACTGCCTTAGAAGAGAAAACCAGTAAAGACAGCCCGTTAGAGCATAAGTTAGTTAAGTTACTTATGGGCAGTTTTGTGGCCGAGATTGCCGAATTGGAAGCCAAAAAAGCCGAGTTAGAAAGTCAAATTAAAGCGGCCAGCCCCGACAAAAAAGAAGGTGAAGACGGTGAGGAAGCCGCCGAAGACGCTGAAACAGACGAGCAGCCTGTAGTAAGCGATGAGCAGCTAAAAGCATGGAAAAAGGACTTATCTGCGCTTAAAAAGAAGCTAAAAGATAAAAATGACAGTTTAACGGCAGAGTTAAATAAAGCCGTTGATGGTTTAACGCCAGAGCAAGCGGCGGCTTTGTTGTTAACGCTGTTGCATAACGATATGTTGGCTATTTTGGAGCGATACATAACCAGCCAACGCCAGCAAATTGTGGCGATGTTTGAGAATTGGTGGGATAAATATAAGGTGACGCTAACGGAAATTGAGACGGAGCGGGATGCGGCGGCGCGGCAGTTGGCGGTGTTTTTGAAGGGGTTGGGTTATGTCTGATAATCAGGAAATATACCCCAAAGATTGGCCTTTGAGACGACTTGAGGATATAGCTTTTCATATAACAAGCGGAGGCACGCCAACCTCTGGAAATGCTCGTTTCTATTCTGAAAGTGGGCAATATTTATTTGCTAAAACAGAAGACCTTACGGCCTCTAAAACGAAGTATTTAGAACATTGTGAGTTGAAAATAACAGAGTCAGCTTTAAGAGAGTCTTCCGCAAAAATTTATCCAGTTGGAACAATCCTAATTTCAATGTATGGAACTATTGGACTTACTAAAATTACTCGGTGTGAGTTAGCTGCAAACCAAGCATTGTGTGCGTTAATGCCCCCATTTAATTGTGACCCAAACTATTTGTATCAGCATCTTGAGTTTATACGTCCTGACTGGCTTAGATTTTCAGGTCAAACAACTCAAGCTAATATAAGTGGCGGAATTGTTCGTGTGCGTGAAGTGCCTTTACCAGCAATAAGTGAGCAAAAGCAAATAGCCCAAATCCTCGACACCATAGACACCGCCATTCAGCAAACGCAAGCCATTATCAACAAACTAAAACAGCTAAAACAAGGTTTGTTGCATGACTTATTAACGCGTGGTGTGGATGCAAAGGGCGAATTACGTCCATGTTATGAAGATGCGCCCCATTTGTATAAAGAGTCGCCGTTGGGGTGGATTCCGAAGGAGTGGGAGGTCCGCGCTATGGAAGATTTCTTAGAGCGTATTATTGATTATCGGGGTAAAACACCAACAAAAACAGCCAATGGAACACCTTTAATAACAGCTAAAAACGTTAGATTAGGTTATATAGATTCAGAGCCTCATGAGTATATTAGCGATGATTCTTTTGATCGGTGGATGACTAGGGGTATACCAAAAAAAGGGGATGTACTCTTTACGACAGAAGCACCGTTGGGAAATGTTGCACAGATAGATACAGATAGCCGTCTTGCTTTTGCACAACGAGTTATCATTCTTCAAACTAAAGACGAATTGCTTAACACTTTTTTAAAGTTTGTATTACTAGGGCAGACATTCCGTAGCCAACTTTTTTCTTTAGGAAGCGGCTCTACTGTTGAGGGTATACAGCAATCTACTTTCCGAAAACTCAAGATTGCTATTCCAGTTTTACTAGATGAGCAGTTGAATGTAGTTAAAAAACTAACATCACAAGACATAGAGCTTGACTTGGAATCTGAGCGTTTGGAAAAACTAAAAAAACTAAAAACCGCCCTCATGGACGACCTCCTAACAGGCCGCATCCGCGTCACCTCACTGCTTCAAACCGAGGCAAGCAGCGTATGAACCCCATTTTACCGCCCAAAGAAACGCTCACCATCGAATTTAAAAGCGATAGTAAAAAGCTGCCCGACCGCGAACTAGTCGAAGCCCTAGTGTGCCTTGCCAACACTCAAGGCGGTGAGTTATGGCTAGGGGTAGAAGATAACGGCACACCCACAGGACTACACCCCGAACACCATGAGTTAATAGGCTTGGCAGGGTTAGTAGCAGCAAGAACATCGCCCTCACTCTCTGTACACGTTGAAGCGGTAGACATAGAGCAAGTGCGTGTCGCACGCATCACCGTAGCTAAAGCGCATAGCGAAGTGGCTACCAATAACGGCGTGTACTTGCGGCGCAGACTTAAACACGACAACACACCCGAATGTGTCGCCATGCTGCCCCATGACCGCCTAAGCCGTGCCAGTAGTTTTGGTTTAATAGACGTTTCCGCGCAGCCCGTGGCAGGCGCAACCCTAGATGACTTTGACCCCATAGAACGTGAACGCCTACGGCAATCTATTCAGTTTTATGGCGGTGACCGCGTATTATTAGAACTCGACGACGAAGCCTTAGACGGCGCATTAGGGTTAACCAGTCGCCAAACTACAGGCCAGCGTATTCCTACCTTAACAGGCTTACTACTTATAGGCCGCGAAACCTCATTACGCCAGCTAGTACCCACCCATGAATTTAGCTTTCAAGTATTGGCACAACAGGCGGTGCGCTTTAATGAGTTTAGGCGTTTTCCGTTGCTAAAAGCCCTCGACTGGCTAGAAACCAACTTTAGACCGTACAACCCCGAACAAGAACTACAAATCGGCTTATTTCGTGTGCCTGTTCCCAAAGTGGACATGGGCGCGTTTAGGGAAGCCGTAGCGAATGCCTTAATTCATCGGGACTATCATCGTTTAGGTGCAAGCTATATTCGCCTAGAAGACGACGCGCTAGTGATTAGTAACACGGGCGGCTTGGTGGAAGGCGTAACGCTCAATAATTTACTCACCACCGAACCTAAACCACGCAATGCCGCCTTAGCGGATGCCATGAAGCGTATTGGGATTGTTGAGCGTTCGGGGCGCGGTGTGGACACCATTTACAGGGGATTATTACGCTTTGGCCGACCCTTACCCGACTACAGCAAAACCGATAGCCATAGTGTTGTTTTGCGCCTACCCACCCATGACGCAGACTTAAACTTTGTCAAATTGGTGGTAGAAATAGAAAATCAACATCAACACGCTTTGCCCATAGATAGCTTAATTGCCTTAGCTACCTTACGCGAAGTGAAACGCTTAACCGCCGATGAACTCGCCGAACGGATTCAACGCGACACCATAGCCGCTAAACGCACCCTTGAAGCACTCACCGAAGCAGGCTTAGTACAAGCACATGGCGTAACACGAGGCCGTAGCTACACCTTGGCGGCCAGTATGTACCAAGGCAAAGGCGACAAAGCAGCCTATACGCGGCAAGCAGGGTTTTCGGCCATTCAACACGAACAAATGGTGCTAAGTTATGTGCAGCAACATGGTCAAATTAAACGAGCAGAAGTCATAGAGCTTTGCCATTTAACCAAAGACCAAGCGTTTAAATTACTTAAAAAGATGATTGCTAAAGACTTGTTAATCGTCTCGGGGCGGCAAAGTGCAGCCGTCTATCATCTAAAATCAGACTAATGGCTTTGCGCCTGTTTGCGCCAAACTTGCGTCTGTTTGCGCCAAACTTGCGCCAGTTATGAGCCTTTGATGAACTTAATTAAATAAGGAAATAGTCATGGGTTGGGAACTTGATGATGTCGAAAAGCCATTTATTGAACAGTTACAAGGTTTAGGCTGGACACATATAAACGGTTGTTTAGACAACCCAAAAATAACAGGCCGCCACAGCTTTAGCGAAGTGATTCAAAGCGATGTCTTACGCCGTAAATTGTGCGAGATTAACCTACGCCAAGTTGATGGCAAATTAGAATCATGGCTAGACGAAGAACGCCTATCCGAAGCCCTTGCCGCTATTACCCGTATTCCTACGACCAAACTCATGGAAGCTAATCAAGCCGCGACACAGCTATTATTGCTAGGCTTAACGGTGGAAGGTGTAGCAGGTTGGGACGGTGGGCGTGGCCAAACTATTCGTTATATCGACTGGCAAAACCCTCAAAATAATGACTTTACCGTGATTAGTCAGTATCGGGTGGACTGTTTGGCAGGCTACAACAGCGGCAAGGCGTTTATCATTCCCGACTTGGTATTATTGGTCAATGGCATACCGCTAGTGGTGGTTGAGTGCAAAAGCCCCTCCATACAAGAACCGTTAGCCGAAGCCATCGACCAACTGCGTCGTTATAGCAATCAACGTCATGCTAACCACGAAGTCGAAGACAACGAAGGTCACGAACCGCTATTTTTTACCAATCAATTACTCATTGCTACCAGTTTTGACGAAGCGCGTGTGGGAGCAATCGGCGGCTTGTTTGAACATTTTGCCAGTTGGAAAACCGTTACCCCAGCCAAAGAAGAAGACTTTGCCGCGCAATTAGGCGTAACAGCACTATCGGAACAACAGCGTTTAATTGCAGGTATGTTAAGCAAAACAAACTTGCTCGATATTATTCAACACTTCACCTTGTTTATGCAGGTCGGCGGCCAAAACATTAAAACGGTGTGCCGTTATCAGCAATTTAGAGCAGTCAACAAAGCCATAGAACGCCTACAAACAGGCAAAACACGCCAGCAAGACGGAGAACATGACCGCCGTGGTGGAGTTATTTGGCATACACAAGGCTCAGGTAAATCACTGACAATGGTTTTTTTAGTGCGGAAGTTACGCACTAATAGCCAATTACGCCGTTTTAAAGTCATTGTGATTACTGACCGTAAAGACCTACAAAAACAATTATCAGATACTGCCGCACTCACGGGCGAAGTTGTACAAGTGGCTTCGTCTATTGATTCTGTAAAACGATTAGTCGGTAACAAAGGACCTGCTTTACTATTTGCCACCATTCAAAAATATCGCGACCCCGATACCACCAACGAAGCTGAAAATGACGACGAGCTAGATGCAGCGATAAAACTGGCCACATCGCCAGTCAACCCTCAAAAATATGAAGTAATCAACGACGATGACAGTATTTTAGTGCTAATTGATGAAGCACATCGCAGCCATACTAAAGACTCACACGCTTATTTAATGGGGGGTATTCCTAACGCGGCTAAAATTGGGTTTACAGGCACACCGATCATTATGGGCGACAAACGGCGCACCCATGAGATTTTTGGTGAGTTTATTGATCGTTACACCATTAAAGAGTCCGAACTAGACGGGGCAACTGTACCTATTTTATACGAAGGTCGTACCGCCAAAGGTGCAGTTAAAGACGGCGCAAGTCTTGATGAATTATTTGAAGATTTATTTAGTGACCGTACCCCAGAAGAACTAGAAGCTATCAAAAAGAAATATGCCACCAAAGGGCAGATTTTTGATGCACCGCAACTGATTGCCGACAAAGCAAAAGATATGTTGCGCCACTATGTAACCCATATATTGCCCAATGGTTATAAGGCGCAGGTGGTTGCCTATAGTCGTTTAGCCGTTGTGCGATATGTCGAAGCCTTTGAAATCGCCAGAAGTGAATTACTGGCTGCTGCTGAGGCATTATCGCCCCAAGATAAAGCATTAGATGACGAAGCCTTATGCCAACGTCCACCAAAAATACAAGCAATTATTCAAGCATGGCGTTATTACGAGACGCTTAAAAACATTGAGTTTGCCGCCGTTATTTCGGGTAGTAATAACGACGACCCTACATGGAAAAAATGGACAGACTCCACCCAAAGCGATCTACGCATTAAACGCTTTAAAAAGCCGCTATTTAATGCCAAACCCGAAAAAACCGATGCCCTCGCCTTTTTGATTGTAAAGTCTATGTTGTTGACAGGGTTTGACGCACCCATTGAAGGCGTGATGTATCTTGACCGCCCGATACGCGAAGCCGAGCTACTGCAAGCTATAGCAAGGGTCAATCGTACAGGCTTTGGCAAACGGGTTGGCATTGTTGTTGATTATTATGGTGTTGCCCACCACTTAAAAGAAGCACTTGCTGCGTATGCGGCTGAGGACGTTGAAGGTGCATTACAGAGCATTAAAGATCAAATACCCATCTTGCGTGACCGCCATTTGCGCGTTATGGATTTATTCCGAAGCCGTGATATTGACTCCTTGGATGATATTGAAGCGTGTATTGATATTTTAGCTAATGAAAAGTTACGCGCCGAATTTACCGTCAAGCTCAAGCATTTTTTAAGCTCACTTGATGTAGTATTGCCGCGTCCAGAAGGCTTGCCATTTACTGCTGATGCCAAGTCTTTATCGTATATTTATGCACGCGCTCGCAATCGTTACAAAGATACGCCCATCTTAGGCAAAGACGTAGGCGCAAAAGTACGTCAACTCATCGACGAACACGTTATTTCTTTAGGTGTTGATCCTAAAATCCCCCCAATTACCTTGTCTGATGCCGAATTTGATAAACACCTATCTCGACAAGCGAATGACCGCGCCAAAGCGTCAGAAATGGAACATGCTATTCGTTCTCATGTGCGTAAACACGCCAGTGAAGACCCCGTCTTGTTTCGTAAGCTCAGTGAGCGACTTAATGAAATTTTGAAAAACTTAGATGAGCAATGGGGTGTACTCATTGCCGCTTTGCAAAAGATTATTGACGACCTACGCACAGGCACAGCCTCCGACAACGATGCCTTGCCCGATATACCCGAACACTATGTCCCTTTTTTACGTTTGTTGTTAGATATAGTTGCAGGGGAAGAAGTTCCAAGCGAGCAACAATTAGTAAAAACACGCGATTTGACGATTGAGCTAGTGGACATGATAGCAAGTGAGCTGACCGATACCTTTTGGGAGCCACACAGAAAACCCGCACAAGATGCGCTTGGTACGCGTGTTTTTCGCTTATTGATTGCCTCAAAGCTGGTAGCTATTGCTAAGGCTTCGGCCATTAAAGACCAACTATTAGAGCTTGCACGCGCCAATCATCAACGGTTGCTAAAGGCATGAATACGTTAGTTATTGATGATCTTTGTTTTGTATTAAAGCCAAGTGTAAGGCGCAAAACACTGCAAATTACCGTTGAACGTAATGGTGACTTATTATTGTTTGCGCCTCCCAACACCGAAGAGCAAAGCTTACGGTTATTTGTGAATGAAAAACGATTTTGGATTTATAGCAAGTTGGCCGAAAAAGAGCGATTGCAAAAGGTTGTCGCCACTAAGACCTTTGTTGATGGTGAAGGCTTTTTATATTTAGGACGCAGTTATCGCCTAAAGTTGGTAGACACACAAGACGTGCCTATAAAACTGTTAAATGGCCGATTTATGCTGCAACGTAGCCGTGTCAAAGAAGGACGAAGCCAGTTAATTTATTGGTACAGTACACGCGCTAAAGTGTGGCTATGGAAAGTGATTAAAGACTATATGGCACGCATGGAAGTACAACCCGTAGGCGTTAAGGTACAAGACTTAGGTTATCGCTGGGGGTCGTGTGGTAAAGGCGACTGGTTATATTTTCATTGGAAAACGATATTGTTACCACCGCGCATTGTGGAATATGTGATTGTGCATGAGCTGGCGCACCTGCATCAACCGCATCACACGCCAGAGTTTTGGCAACGTGTAGAACGGGCAATGCCTGACTATGAACGACGAAAAATTTGGCTTGCCGAACATGGTATGGATGTAGAGGGGGTTTGATAAATTTAAACAGTCGCTAGGCTCGATAAAAGCACAGAAAATTCGATCCTACCCTTCGCTCTTGCTTATTATCAATCAAAGGCTCTCTTGCAATAGTAATATCATTTTACTATTGCTATAATATTAAAATAATATCAAAAAGGTATCATTATCATGATAATTACCATTGGCAACACTAAAGGCGGTGTAGGAAAAACAACGCTCGCCCTTAACATAGCTATTGCTCAAACACTCAATGGACGCGATGTTTGGCTTATTGATGGCGACAGGCAAGGCACGGCGCAAACAGCTATTTCTTTACGCGCAGAAGCAAACATACAACCCACAATAGCTTGCGCTCAATATGCAGACGGCTCAACTCTAAGAGCGCAAGTAAAACATCAAGGTAATAAATTTGACGATATCGTTATTGATGCAGGTGGCCGAGACTCCACCGCCTTACGAGCAGCCTTAGTGCTATCCGATATTTTATTAGTACCATTTGCACCACGCTCTTTAGATGTTTGGGCATTAGCCGATATATGTTCTTTAATTGACGAAGCACGCTCTGTACGAGACAACCTAAAAGCATACGCCGTTTTGAATTGTGCAGATCCCAATGGCATAGACAACAAAGAAGCAGCCGCAGCCGTCGCTGACTACCCTCAATTAGAGTATTTAGACTGCCCCATCAAAAGACGCAAAGCCATTGCAAATGCAGCAGGTCATGGGTTGTCCGTTTTAGAGTTATCTCCCAAAGACACTAAAGCTTGCGAAGAATTGAACTCTCTTATTTCAGTATTATTTTGATATTGTTTTAATATCAAAATAATATCTTATTGATTTTTAAATGATACTACAAAGGTAAAAAATGGCCATTACTAAACCGTCTAATAAAAAGAATCAAAATACCGTTGTTGCTGAGGAATTTATCAATGCTGCTCCAGATGGGCTACCACAACGTAAAGGCGTAAAAAAAGGGAAGCGTGAGCAAATTAGTCTTACTATCCCAACCGATTTACTTAATCAGCTAGATGAAGTTGCTGAAAAACTGGCTCTTTCACGAGCAAGTATGATTAATTTAGCTATCGTGCGTGCAATTAACAGCGAAAATAAAACATCTTAACTAACATCCCTTTAAAAAGCCCCTAAAACGGGGTTTTTTAGTCTTAGCTACACCAATCTACTACTAAACCATTTAACCCACTTTAAAACGCTTATAAATAGCCATAGCGTTGATGTTTTATTATTAGTCTTACTCCTTGTTTTATTTTTTTATTAAAAAGTAAAAAACAACACACGGCGAGCAATAGCGAGACATGGGGTGATAACCCCGAAAAACTCGCGCACGCGTTCTTGTTGTTTCTTTTTTTTATTTCTTTTCTCTTTTATGTGTTTTTCAAAAACAGCGCGCAGCCCTTTAGTACCAAGGTCTAGATGTGGTTTTGAACTATGAGAAAATAAGGGTGAACTATGAGAAAATAAGGGTGAACTATGAGAAAATAAGGGTGAACTATGAGAA
>ERZ724524.2010-NODE-2010-length-13497-cov-7.532808_pt1 | contig 13497 bp, 13 predicted proteins | sample MGYA00376057_ERZ724524 | MGnify/ENA primary metagenome ERZ724524 (study PRJEB28724, sample SAMN07190888) | wastewater metagenome | isolation source: influent of sewage treatment plant in Hong Hong | place: USA: Christiansburg, Virginia | collected 2016-03-01 ...
AGATCGGTAAACCACGATTCGGTCATGCGGTCGTGCAGCAGCGCGCCCACCTGGGTGATCTGGCCGGCGTCCAGCGACTTCACGCCGCCCAGCAGACCCGAGCGCAGGCTGATGCGGTATTCGGTCACGCGCTCGATGCGGCGCACATCCAAGCCGCAGTTATGGGCAATGTCGCTGGCCTTGGAAGCCCAGGGCGAGACGGTGCCCAGGCGCGGCGCCACCACAATCGCCTGCCCGGCGTCGCCGCCCGCAAACGGCTCGCCGTAGGTCAGCAGCGCCGCCAGCCGCACGGCCTCGGCCGGGGTGGGCACGCTAGGTGTCGCCACCCAGTGCACGTAGCGTGCACGCACTGCATCAATGCGGGGCTCAACGCCCTGGAGTTGCGGCAACAACTGGCGCGCACGGAAAGGGCTCAGGGCGTTGCCGCCCACAAACAGGGTCAGGTGCAAAGTCACGGTGGCAGCGTTCCGATGGGAAGAAAGACGGGGCGGAGCCGGGCAGCTCCGGCGCACTGCGATCTGCAGGCACCAAAGCTGGCTATTTTAAAGGGGGTGGGTAGACCACGGAAACCCGCGCCCAGCGCGGAAAAGGGCCCAATGGGATAATTTCGCCCCATGAGTATCTCCATCAAGACCGCCGAGGACATTGCCGGTATGCGCGTCGCCTGCCGCCTGGCGTCCGAAGTGCTGGACGCCATTGCGCCGCACATCCAGCCTGGCATCACGACGCGCCGAATCGACGAAATCGCGGCCGCCTGCATGGCCGAACAGGGCACGATTTCCGCCACCATTGGCTACCAGCCACCCGGCTACCCGCCCTACCCCGCGTCGCTCTGTACCTCCGTGAACCACGTGGTCTGCCATGGCATTCCCAACGACAAACCGCTCAAACAAGGTGACATCGTCAATGTGGACGTCACCGTCATCACGCCAGAGGGCTGGTACGGCGACAACAGCCGCATGTATTTGATTGGCGACTGTTCGATTGCCGCCAAGCGCCTCTCGGCCATCACCTTTGAAGCCATGTGGCATGGCATCCTGCAAGTCAAACCTGGCGCCCACCTGGGCGACATCGGCCACACCATCCAGAAGTTTGCCGAGGGGCAAGGCTTTTCGGTGGTGCGCGAGTTCTGCGGCCACGGCATTGGCAAGCGCTTTCACGAAGAACCTCAGGTGCTGCACTACGGACGCCCGGGCACGCTGGAGAAGCTGGAGGCCGGCATGGTCTTCACCATCGAGCCCATGATCAACGCTGGCCGGCGCGACATCAAGGAATTCGGCAACGACGGCTGGACCATCGTCACCAAGGACCACAGCCTTTCGGCCCAGTGGGAACACACGATCCTCGTCACCCCCACCGGCTACGAGGTGATGACGCTCTCCGCCGGCTCGCCCGCGCTGCCCGATTTCGTCACGGCCACCAGCACCTAAGGTGCAGCGGAGCGGTCTGCGCACGCTTTTTGCTTGGCCCTCTGCATGAACCTGATCCCTGCACCCGTCCCCGGCGCGCCCAACCTCCAGACCCTGCGCGAGGCCTATCGGCGCGACAAAGCGGCGTTGGTGGCCACGCTGCTGGCGCCGCTGCCCACGGTGCGCGGCATTCACGGGCTGCTGCGCAAGTTCAGCCGCCTGGCTGATGCGTTGCTGCACACCTTGTGGAAGGCCAGCGCCTTGCCCCCGGGGCTGGCGCTGCTGGCCGTAGGCGGCTTTGGCCGCGCGCAGCTGCTGCCGTATTCGGATGTCGACGTCGTCGTGCTGCTGCCGGACGGCTCGCAGGCGGCGCTGGGCACCGATGCGCGCGCCCGCGTCGAAGACTTCATTCGCAATTGCTGGGACGCGGGGCTTGAAATTGGATCGAGCGTGCGCTCGGTGCAGGAATGCCTGCAAGAAGCGGCAGGCGATGTCACAGTGCAAACCTCGCTGCTGGAAGCCCGGCGCATTTGCGGCAGCGCGGCGCTGTGCGGCCGCTTTGAGCGCGAATTTCGCGCGTCTCTCGACCCACGCGCGTTCCTGACTGCCAAAACGCTGGAAATGCGCCAGCGCCACAACAAGTACGAAAACACCGCCTACGCGCTCGAGCCCAACGCCAAGGAGTCGCCCGGCGGCCTGCGCGATTTGCAAACCATTTTGTGGGTGGCCGACGCAGCCGGCCTGGGCCAGAGCTGGCGCGCGCTCGCAGCCAGTGGCCTGGCCACGGTGTATGAAATGCACCAGCTTGAGCGCAACGAAGCCGTGCTGCTGCTCATTCGCGCGCGCTTGCACGCCGTGGCCGGACGGCGCGAAGACCGGCTGGTGTTTGACCTGCAAACCACCGTGGCCGAGGCCTTTGGCTACCGCAGCGCGTCCGAAGGCGGCTCGCACCTGCCCCTGCGCCCCAGCGAAACCCTGATGCGCCGCTACTACTGGGCGGCCAAGGCCGTCACGCAACTGACGCAGATCCTGCTGCTCGACATTGAAGACCGGCTCAACCCGCCGCAAGCGCCGTTGATTCCGATCAACGCGCACTTTTTCGACAAGGGCGGGATGATTGAAGTAGCCAGCGACGACCTGTACCAGCACCACCCGCACGCCATTCTGGAAACCTTCTCGCTGTTTCAGTCCTCTTCGGCGCTGCAAAACCTTTCGGCGCGCACGCTGCGAGCGCTGTACGCGGCGCGAAGCGTCATGAACAGCGCGTTTCGCAACGACCCGGTGAACCGGGCAGCTTTTTTGCACATCCTGCAGCAGCCGTCGGGCATCACCCACGCGATGCGGCTGATGAATCAGACCTCGGTGCTGGGGCGCTACCTGTGGCCGTTTCGCCGCATCGTGGGGCAAATGCAGCACGACTTGTTCCACGTCTACACCGTGGACCAGCACATTCTGATGGTGCTGCGCAATGCGCGGCGCTTCTTCATGGCTGAGCATGCGCACGAATACCCCTTTTGCTCCCAGCTCGCGGCCGGCTGGGACAAGCCCTGGGTGCTCTACGTCGCCGCGCTGTTCCACGACATCGGCAAGGGGCGCGGCGGCGACCATTCGCAAATTGGCGCCGTGGCCGTGCGGCGCTTTTGCCGCCAGCACGCCGTGGCGCGGCCCGACGCCCGCTTGATCGAATTTTTGGTGCGCGAGCACCTCACCATGAGCCGCGTGGCGCAAAAAGAAGACCTGAGCGACCCCGACGTGATCACCGCCTTTGCGCGGCACGTGGGCAACGAGCGCTATCTCACCGCGCTGTACCTGCTGACCGTGGCCGACATCCGCGGCACCAGCCCCAAAGTGTGGAACGCGTGGAAAGGCAAATTGCTGGAAGACCTGTACCGCGCGACCCTGCGCGTGCTGGGTGGGCGCGCGCCCGACGCCGCCGCCGAGGTCGAAGCCCGCAAGCGCGACGCCCTGGTGCTGCTGGCGCTCAGCGCCCTGCCGTTTGAAGCGCACAAGGCACTCTGGGCCACGCTGGACGTGGGCTATTTCATGCGCCACGAGGCCACCGATATCGCCTGGCACACGCGCCACCTCTCGCGCCATGTGGGCGCCAGCCGCCCCGTGGTCAGTGCACGCCAGTCGCCCGTGGGCGAAGGCCTGCAGGTCATGGTCTACACCGCCGACCAGAACGACCTGTTTGCCCGCATCTGCGGCTACTTCGACCAGGCGGGCTTCAGCATTCTGGACGCGCGCATTCACACCACCCTGAACGGCTTCGCGCTCGATACTTTCCAAGTGGTCAGCGACACTTTGCCCGGCCACTACCGCGAGCTCACGCACTTGGTGGAAAGCGGCCTCATGCAGGCGCTGCAGGACACCAGCGCGCTGCCAGAGCCTGGGCGAAAGCGGGTTTCGCGCCGCGTGCGCAACTTTCCCATGGCGCCGCGCGTCACCCTGCGCCCCGACGACAAAGCCCAGCGCTGGCTGCTGGGCGTCTCTGCCAGCGACCGCGCCGGCCTGCTGTACTGCATTGCCAGGGTGTTGGCCAAGCACGAACTGAGCGTGCAACTGGCGAAGATCAGTACCCTGGGCGAGCGCGTGGAAGACACTTTTTTGGTTCAAGGCTCGGAGCTGCAAAACAACGCAGCGCAGATCCGCATTGAGACCGAACTGCTGCAGACGCTGGCCGGCGATGCCAGTTGAACCCGGAACTATAAAAAATATAGCTGCTTGCGCTTATCCAATAAGCGTTAGAGCCATTTTTCATTAAATATTTTTCTTTTGGCCGACGCCAAGCGGTGAACACTGCAGGAACCTCTGGCGCTACCATGCTCGAAGGAACCCGCCCCGGCACGCCGGCTTGGGCAAGGCACGATCCCACCCCCGCTTGCAAGGAGTCATCGCATGTTTCAGCATCTGCTCGTTCCCACTGACGGCTCGGCCCTCTCGCGCGGCACCGCGCAGCAAGCCGTGCGTTTCGCCAAGTCCATTGACGCCAAGATCACTGCTTTTCACGCCATGCCCGAACTCAGGTTGCTGGCCAATCATCCTGGCCTGACACCCGAGACGCGCAACAGCTTTGTGGAACAGGCACGCGCCCACGCCGACGAACTGCTCGCCTTTGTCAAGCAGACGGCGCAGGCCGAAGGCGTGGCGTGCCAGACCGTCATGGTCAGCAGCGACCATCCGCACGAAGCCATCCTGCGCGCGGCGCTCGACCGCGATTGCGACCTGATCTTCATGGCATCGCACGGCCGGCGCGGCATCGAGGGCCTGTTGGTGGGCAGCGAAACCCAGAAAGTAATGACCCACAGCAAAATTCCGGTGCTGGTGTGGCGCGCCCAAGAGGAGTGAGAGGCTCGTCTTTGCTGGTTTTTTCCCCCACCTGTGAGCACAGAAGGGTTTCAGGTTCGCAGGCGCATGAGATTCACTCGTCCGCGTCGGGCGCCAAGCCCGGAAACAGCACCTCGGTAAAGCCGAACTGCGAAAGATCCTGCATGCGCATCGGGTAGAGCACGCCGGCAAGGTGATCGCATTCGTGCTGCACTACGCGCGCGTGGAAACCCTCCACACTGCGATCGATCGGCTCGCCCTCGATGCCAAAGCCCTGGTAGCGCACACGCTGCCATCGCAGCACCAGGCCCCGCATGCCTGGCACGGAAAGACAGCCTTCCCAATCGTTCTCTTGCTCGCTGCCCAGCGGCGTCACCACCGGATTGATGAGAACGGTGGGCGGTATGACCGGCCGGTCGGGATAGCGTGGATTGGCGTCATTGGAGCCAAAAATCACCACCTGCAGGTCTACGCCAATCTGCGGCGCCGCAATGCCGGCACCATTCGCAGCTCGCATGCTGTCCTGCATGTCAGCCACCAGCGCGTGCAAGTCGCTGCTGCCAAAGACGGTCACCGGGCGCGAGACGCGCAGCAGACGCGGATCGCCCATTTTGAGAATGGTCTGGATGGCCATGTGGAAACTTCTTTCTTTTTGCCGCACTGGCCGAAGGGCCGGGCGCCATGGCGCGAGAATAGCGCTCTCTGGTCGCCGCGCCGACGCTTTATTGACATGCCCGAAGACCCGCCCGTTCCGCCCAGTATTCCGCTCGGTATTCCGCCGCCACCGAGTCTCCCACCCGTGCCGCGTGCGGTGCGCTGGTTGTTGCACGGCTTTGCGGTGCTTTGCCTGGCTCTGGGCGTGATCGGTATTTTTCTCCCCGGCCTGCCCACCACGGTCTTCATCCTCATGGCTGCTTGGGCAGCCGCGCGCAGCTCTCCGCGGCTGCATGAATGGCTGTGGTACCACCGCTTTTTCGGCCCCATGCTGCGCGACTGGGCGCGCGGCGGCTGGGTGAGCCGTCGGGCCAAATGGAACGCCAGCTTTGTCATGGCCCTGTGCGCGGTGGTGCTGTTTCTGACCGTTCAAAAATTCTGGATACCCATCGTGGCGAGCGCGAACATGGCGCTTGTGCTGACCTGGCTGTGGTTCCGGCCAGAACCACCGCCGGGATGACAACTGCCCAAGAACGCCCATTTCCTTGTATATAATCTAAGGCTTGTTCCTCGATAGCTCAGTTGGTAGAGCGCCGGACTGTTAATCCGTAGGTCCCTGGTTCGAGCCCAGGTCGAGGAGCCAATTTGGTTCAGAAGTGGGCACCCATGCGGTGCCCTTTTCATTTTGTGCCGCAGCAGTGAGCAATGTGGCCTTCTTGCCGCGCATCATCACCCGCTTGCCATCGAAGCGAATTTCGCTCACGAACTGGCGCAAGTAGCGTTTGGAAAAACCCACACTGCGATCGAGCACCCTGGCACGCAAGGCGGCGCTAAATGCATCGATCTGGCGCGCCGACAGCAGCGTTGCCGGAATCTCCTTCATGCGCTTGGTGCCTGCCACCTCAATAAGCACCGCCTCACGCCGCGCCTTGAGCTTTTGCGCCCGCACCTTAAGCATGTCATCCATCGGCAGAAATGCTTTCTCCACCGCCTCATAGAGCCCGTTCGTGGCAGTCTCCAACTCAGTCAGCTCGTTTTTGAGGGTTCGCAGGATCTCGCCCTGCCCTGCACTGGCCTGTTTGAGGTGCCGCTTCATCTCCTGCAGCATGTCGCGCAGGCGCTCTGGGGTAAGCACCTTCTCAGCAAACGCAGCCAGAACAAGGCCATCCATCTTTTGCATGTTGACAGCAGGCGTGCAGCAAGCGCCAGCGCCCCGACTGATGCGGGAATTGCACTTGTAATACTGGTAACGGCCGCCTTTGCCCGTGGCTGTCGTCATGCCTGCGCCGCAGGCGTCGCAGCGCAGCAGACCCGTGAGCAGCGTGGGCGTACTCACGACCCGCGCCGGAGTGACTGCCGGTGACCTCTGGTGCCGCTTGGCGGCTACCGCTGCAAATGCCTGTTTATCAATGATGGGGTCAATGCAGACCTGTATCCATTCATCCTTCGGCTTGATTGCATTGGTCTGCGCATTCGACTTGTTGAACACGTAGTCGCCGCAATAGGCCGTGTCGGCGAGCAACTGCTGCACCCGGTTTCGCGTCCATTTGGCTCCGCGTCGCAAAGCGCCGCGTTCGCCCAAATGCGACGCGATTTCCAAGGGGCCCATCTCCCTGCCGTTCAGCCCGCTGAGGTACATCTCGAAGATGCGCCGCACTATCGGTGCTTCAGTCTCGTCGATCACGAGGCGCTTTTTCTTGCCTCTGGCAGCGGGCAAGTCCAGTTCTTCGGTCTTGTAGCCAAACGGCGGCTTTGAGCCATTGAAGAAGCCTTGTCGAGCATTTTCCTTCAAAGCCCGCAGCGTGTGCTTGCCAGTCTCCTTGCTCTGGTACTCGTCAAACATGCTAAAAATCTTGCGCGCCATCTCCCCGCCCGCGTCGTCACTGGTCTGCTGCGTGATGGAGGTGAGCTTGACGCCGGATTTTTTGAGCTGGCGCTCGTACAAAGCAAACTGCAGCGAGTCACGAAAGAACCGCGATAGGCTGTGCACGATGATGACCTCATAGGGTGACGGCCTCATCGTGGCGTCCGCGATCATTTGCTGGAACTCAGGGCGTCGGTCATCGGTAGCCGAGGCGCCGGGCTCTATGTATTCCTTGGCTACTTCATAGCCATTGCGCCTGCACCAGTCTCGCATCTGGCGCAGTTGGTCCGGGATGGACAAATCCTTGTCCGCTTGCTTCGTGGTGGAGACACGGGCATAGAGCGCAACGGCCACTTTTTCACTCCTCTTCGGTTTGTAGCCAGAGCATCTCTTTGACCAACTCGGGCAGCAGTTCCTGAACCATTTTCAATTCAGCGGGCAGCAGCGGCAACTCTGCGACCAGATCGAATTCGACGGTCAAGTCGGATTTGGTTTTGTTCAATCATGGGGCACCTCCTTTCCTGCATGTGTGGGCCTGCCCGATTCCTTGCCTTTGCACCTCTCATAGTCGGCCGCGATCCCCTCCAACTCCCGTTCCAATCCACTGCGGCCAAATTCATCGAGGACCAGTCCTCGGAATGCTTCAAATTGGGACTGAGGCAGCGCGGCCTGCGCGTACCGCAGCACGCGTGTCTTGCGCGCCCCGATGGCCACGTGCAAGGCAGACAGCAACGTCATGCCCCGACCCTTAACTGGTCGATGCGACGCTGCACATCGGTGCGCCAGGTCAACCCGTTGTGCACCTTCCTCAACAAGGGAATCAGGCGGTCAATGGTTTGACCTTGCGAGAGCATGGGACGCCCTTCCTTCAGGCACTCGATGGCCGCGATCTTCTTGAGATAGCCCTGCATGCTGATTGCCATGCGCATCAAGGTTTGATCGAGCATCATCTGTGGGTCAATCTCGCGGTACACGCCTTGGGCGGGAAGCTGATCGATGTGCTCTGCTAGCAGTGTCCACAGGGGATGGACGGGCCAACGCGAGCGGTTGCTCTCGCCGTTCTTTACGCGCAGACTGGTGTGTTCCGCGACGAGATAGCGCAGAACATCGCCATAGCCGCCGAATAGGTCCTCGAAGGTGCGCAGGCCAAAGCGTTTCAAGGTTTCCTTGCGCACTTGCCATTCCACGCGCCAGATGTTTTCTGTGTGGCCTTGCCACATAGGATGGAGCCAGTACTTGCCGCTGGCCTCTTCAATTTCGGCAGATTTGTTGTACACGCGCAGCACGACTTCGTCGCGGCCAAAGGTGAAAGTCTGAACGTTGCCGTTTTTACGGTGCTGACTGTCCTTGGCGGTCACAGTGACGAAGCTATCCTCGTCGAAATCGACCTCGGGCAGGTGGAAGTCAAACGCGAAGTCGCAGCGGGACAGACCCTCTGCGCGCACAGGCTCGAAACCCAAGGCATAAGCCCAGCGCAGGAAGCTATCGTGCAAAGCACGCGCACCTTGGTGCCAGAGGGCAATGCTGCGATACGTGACGAAGAAGCTGGGATCGTTGAATTCTCCGAACTGGATGGTGTACTGCTGGTTGGAAATGACGAACGGATAGCCCGACTTGGTGCCATTCGGCGACAGCATGAATTCGGTGCCGCCAAGCTCAATCAACAGTGGATCGCGGGACTTGGATTCGCGATGCGCCTCCCTACGCTCTCTCAGCTCCGCGAAGTCAAAATTTCCGTTGCGGCCCATGCGTAAGTAGTACGCGCATTCGACCGTATCGAGGCCGGAGAGCAGGAGTTTCACTCCGCATCCTTTCCGACAACAAGCGGCGTGAAGAGAACCTCGGGCGACTCGTTGCCAAGTTCCTTCTCCAGCTCTTTGTAGTGTTTGTTCGACAGGGTTCGGAAGTCTTGAGCAGGCCCGACCGCCCAGTACAGCTCCCCGTCGTGCTCGTCGGTCTGCCAGTACTCGCCGGGAAAACTCTTCAGCCCCTTTTCCATCTCGGCAATGGCTGCCGCCAGCAGGTCTCCGACGATCTGCGTCTTGCTCTTTTGCGGGTACATCTCCGCGAGGGCTGCGAGCTTGGCCGCCACGTGCACAGGCAACCGGAAGGAAGACTGTTTGGCAGTCAACCGCGTGTTGTCTGGTGCGCCCCAGATGGCCGATAGTGTCTTGGCTTCCATGTCGACCTTAAATGTTTATCGAATGTTATCAAACATTTTCCGAACGCGTCAACACAAATTCTTGGTGCCTTGGACGCGGCGAAGCGGCGGCTCCTCCTACGCTCATGGCGCTGCAGCTGCCTCCATGGACAGCCGGTGTCACTTCATGTAACGTTGCCGTGTGTTGTATCTATAGCCCCCCGTGTTACATGAGCGGGGCGGGAAGTTCGGGGAGGCGCATTCACAGATACCAACATGTCGGTCACAAAAATTATCTCACTCAGAAAAAATGAATGCGACTTACCCAGCGAAAAATCAATAATTCTCAGAACTGTCGCGGCTGCAAATATCCTAATAATAGTATCTCAGACAGCAATATGCAGAATTACCTCCCCTAAACCGTGACTGCATTTCACCAATGAAGCCAAATGCAATTGAATTTATATGATGTTCATCAAGTAGAAATAAAGCAAAACACCGATAGCCTGAGATCCTATGGACTACCAATCTCTTCAAGAAATAACCTGCAAGGATGCTGCGCGCCGACTGATGGACGCCAGACGTAGCGGAGAAAAGCAAAAAATATCTGCTGCTGAGGCAAACTTTCAATTCATCATGGAAATTATTAGAGAAGATGCCCCTCAGGTATGGAAGAAATACAAAATATACTTTTCAGATCAAAACAATTAAAACAGGATAAGCCACATGTCCCAAGTTGAGTCCTACCTTGTCGCCACAATATTCGTCGCAATCTCTGGATTCTTCTTCGGCTATGGAATGCGTACGGTAGAAATGCTTAACGCTAACCAGTTAGAAAAGAATCCAAATTCACTTTTTTCAATATTTGGTCTAATTGCCACTATTACATTACTTGTATATGGTTTTCGCTGGGGATTTCTCGTCGACGGTGCATACTTCGTTTGGCTTCCTGCGCTCATCGCCTGGTTTACAGCTTCAAATTTCGGCCGTAATTTAGCATTTCAAAACAGAAGTATTCTTCAACCATGGCGCCTGCCATTGATCGGATCTCTATTCGTAGCGGGAGGTTTTCACCTAATTCGTGATTATATTACGAGGTAGCGCTAAAAAAATCGACCATCCATCGACCAAACCGAGATCGTCATCCAATTCGATCTAGCGTAAGTGCTAGAGGTTCAGCTTCAAAAGTCTGCAGCGCCTGTCATCGCAATTTCCTGGGGAGATGTCGCACTCACACCCAAAGTCGCCCGTCGCTGCAAGCCAAAAAAACCCGTTCTTCAAGGCGCGAAACAGACCCGCCAATTAACCATTAGCGCGCATCGCGTTTATAGCAGCGCTTATTCGACAATCATGAACGGCCATGCTCGTTCAATTCTCACGTACCGAAGATCGACAGGGTTCGGACTAGCGTTAGTGCACCAAACACCGGCACGTCCTCACGGGCAGACCGACATGGGGTTCCCCCATACCCCAAAAAACCCAACCCCGACACTAACTCCAAAGGGACTTGGCTGTCCGAACATCTTCCTCAATCTAAGAGTAGATTTCCAGCTCCCAGTTCTCAGCATCGCCCAGGTCGAGGAGCCAGAATATTTCATTGAGCCCTGCGTGTGCAAGCGGGGCTTTTTCATGCCAATTTTTCCTCGATAGCTCAGTTGGTAGAGCGCCGGACTGTTAATCCGTAGGTCCCTGGTTCGAGCCCAGGTCGAGGAGCCAATTTCTCTCACTGTGAGCCGTCTCCAGTGGCCTCATTGCGCTCTGGATCGATCGCCCACGGCGCATCGGCAAAATGCTGCACCAAGAACGCGATCAGCGCCTGCACACGCGCGGGCCTGGCACGGCCCGGCGAGGTCACGATGTGCAGCGCGATGGTCGGCGGCGCCCAGTCCTCCAGTACAGCCTGGATTCGGCCAGCACGCAAGTCTTCCCAGGCCAGGAACTCAGGCTGCATGGCCAAGCCCAGGCCGGCACGCAGGGCCGGCATCAGCGCTTCGGCGTTGTTGACCTGCAATGCTGCTGGCACCATCTGCGCAAAGTCGCCCTGCTTTTGGTGATGAAACCGCCACGCCTCCCCGCCCCGAGCGTGCGTATAACGCAGCGCGCGGTGCGCCACTAGATCTCGCGGATGGGTTGGGCGTCCATAGCGTTCAATGTAGGCCGGCGCGCCCACCAGCAGGACACGTACAGTGCACAGGCGGCGCGCCAGCAAGCTTGAATCGGGCAGCGCAGAAATGCGCAGCGCCACGTCGAAGCCCTGCTCTACCACGTCGGTCATTGCGTCGCTGAAATTGACGTCAAGCGTCACCTCGGGATGGCGCTCCATGAACAACGGCAGAGCCGGCCCCAAGTGCGTTACACCGAACGACATGGGGGCCGTGACGCGAATGGTACCGCGCAGGCTTTTGGATTGCTCGGTCACTTCGGCCTCCACCGCCTCGCCTTCGCTCAGGATGCGCGTGGCGCGATCCAGCGAGGCTGCCCCGCTGGCGGTAAGCGACATCTTGCGCGAGGTGCGGTGGAACAGCGTGACGCGCAACCGCCCCTCGAGCCGGGTGATGGCCTTGGATACGGTGGACTGGGAAATGGAGAGGTCGGCCGCGGCCTTGGCAAAGGAGCCGGTCTCGGCCACCTTGGCGAACACCGCCCACGCTTCAAGGTCGGGTAGCTTGCTCATGTCAGTTTAGGCGCGATCATAGATATTTTGGAATGAATGGATTTCCATATTTTCCATTCTCTTATTGATCCCCGAATATTACAGTTCTCTCATCAGAACCCGAAACGCAGGAGAAACACCATGATCGAACGCCGTCCCTTTGCCCAACTCGGTGGTGCCAACCACGGCTGGCTTGACGCCAAGCACCATTTCTCTTTTGCTGGCTACCACGATGCAGCGCGCATGGGCTGGGGCGCCCTGCGGGTCTGGAACGACGACACCATCGCCCCCGGCACCGGGTTCCCGCCCCATGCCCATGCCGACATGGAAATCATCACCTACGTCCGCGAGGGCGCCATCACGCACCAGGACAACTTGGGCAACACAGGCCGCACCGAAGCGGGCGATGTGCAAGTGATGAGCGCAGGCAGCGGCGTGCGCCACTCGGAATACAACCACGAGTCGGTGACGACCAAGATTTTCCAGATCTGGATCATCCCGGATGGCCGCGGCCAGCCGCCGTCGTGGGGCGCCAAGCCCTTCCCCAAGGCGGATCGCTCGGGTCAGTTCGTGGCCTTGGCCAGTGGCATGCCAGGGGATGAGGATGCACTGCCGATCCGCACCAACGCCCGCGTGCTGGGCGCCACGCTCAAGGCCGGCGAATCTGCCGAGTACCGTCTGGGCAGGGGTCGCTTCGGCTACCTGGTGACGGCCGGCGGTGAAGTGGAGATCGACGGTGTGCATTTGGATGCCCGCGACGGCGCCGCGATCCGCGATGTGGAGACGTTCCGCGTCACCGCCAAGTCCGATGCCGAACTGGTGCTTGTCGAGTCCGCACCGTAGTGCACTGCCGGGGGCCTGGGCCCCGGCAGAACGGATGCCACACACTTGCTCGGAAAATAGAACGTCCCAGGTCGTGTCCCCATTACCATGGAGCATCCCCACTGACCACCGCTGCACGTGAATCTTCCCTGGCTGGCGTCCACCGATGCGTTTCCTCCGGTATCCACGGCCTGGGACGAGTTCTCCCCTGCCCCCGGCTTGCTGGCCGCCGGCGGATCACTCTCGGTTGAACACCTCCGCGCGGCCTACCGCTCAGGCATTTTCCCGTGGTACTCCGATGGCCAGCCCATTCTGTGGTGGTCGCCCAACCCGCGCATGGTGCTTCAGGTCGCGCAGTTTCGCGTGCACCGGTCGCTGCGCCAGACGCTGCAGCGGTTTCGCGCCAATCCGCACTGCGAGATTCGGATCGATCACGATTTCGCCGGTGTCATTCAGGCCTGCGCCCAGGCGCCGCGCGCCGGGCAGCCCGGCACCTGGATCGTTCCAGACATGGTTGAGGCCTACATCCGCCTGCACCAGGCCGGCAGCGCCCACAGCGTGGAAACCTGGGTGGACGGAGAGCGCGTGGGCGGTCTGTACTGCGTGGCCATCGGGCGCGCCGTCTTTG
>ERZ724524.2012-NODE-2012-length-13493-cov-3.919408_pt1 | contig 13493 bp, 14 predicted proteins | sample MGYA00376057_ERZ724524 | MGnify/ENA primary metagenome ERZ724524 (study PRJEB28724, sample SAMN07190888) | wastewater metagenome | isolation source: influent of sewage treatment plant in Hong Hong | place: USA: Christiansburg, Virginia | collected 2016-03-01 ...
CATAAAATGGCGCATTGCTCGGCGAAGCCGTGGTGATTGGTCACCCAAGCGTGCAAACCGATTTTCGCTATCACCTCAAGCAACGCGGTGCTTTGCTCGCCAAAGGTCGCGTGATTGGCAGTCAATTTTTGGCATTGCTCAGCAATGGTTTGTTCCAAGCACTCGCCACCCATGCCAACCAATGCGCCCTCACCTTACAAAATGGCCTGTTGGCTTTGGGTGTTGAATTTGAAAGCCTCTCCAGCACCAACCAAATTTTCCCGATTCTTCCCAATCACACCATCGCGGCATTGCAAACGCGCTACGGCTTTCATGTGTGGAAAAAATACGATGAAGACCGCCAAATGATTCGCCTCGTGACCTCGTGGGCGACCCCTTTGGACAAGGTTGAAGATTTCATTGCGGATGCCCGTGATGCATTACAACACAAGGAGCAATGATGCACCCACAACTCAATTATGAAGTGGTCAATGTGTTCGCTGAAAGCCCTTGGGGTGGAAATCCACTGGCGATTGTGCCCGATGCTGACGCACTCGACAGCGTCACCATGCAGCTGATCGCGCGTCAATTCAATTTATCCGAAACGGTGTTCATCTGCAGCCCAGATGAAGGCTCCGAACATGTCGCGCGCTTGCGCATTTTCACCCCCGATCATGAGATGCCCTTTGCAGGTCATCCGACCATTGGTGCATCATCATGGTTGCATCAACATTTGAATTTACCCAACACCTTTACCCTGCAAACCAATGCCAAAACAGTGGTCATTCATCACAATGAAGGCGTGTACCGATTAACCCTCTCAGGCTACGCTGCCCAAGATTGTTCTTTTTCAAATGAGCATTTGGCCACTGCGCTTCATTTACACACGAATGATTTCGCCGCACCCGCCCGCTGGATGAACACGGGCACGTGGCAATTGATCGTGCCATTGAACAGCGCGGCCGCTGTGAATCGTGCTCAACCAAACCTTGCCGCTCTGCTTGATCCGAACGTCGATGCCGTGCACCTCAACATCTATCTGTGGCACGAAACCGACAATGAGGTCACGTCGCGTTATTTCTTCAACATGGATCAAAGCGTGATTGAAGACCCTGGCACAGGCTCGGCCTGCTGCAACCTTGGCGCATGGGCGCACGCAGCGGGGCTTGCCCCTTTGAGTTGGCACATCACGCAAGCCGCTTCAATCAACCGCCCCAATCATTTGTATTTAAATGTCAATGAATTGGGTGAGATTCAAGTCGGTGGGCGCGTCATGCCATTTGCAACGGGACAATTCCTGCTGCCCTGATGGTGCAGCCCAGACGGTGGGATGCCCACCGTCCCCGCAAGCTGCAACAATCATTCATCATTGAAATCGTTCATCATTGAAATCAATGATCACTTTATGTTCAACCCTCATCCAGATCAGCAATGCAAAATCCTCAATCCAATTACCTCAGCTTCTCTCAAATTAAAAAAGACCAGTCCTCCACCGCTTTGGCTGCGGCCTTGGTCGCCATTCTGGCGGGTTATGGTGGGCCATTGGCCATCGTCATCCAAGCGGCGCAGGCTGGTAACTTGACCGAGGCACAAACCACATCCATGCTGTGGTCACTGTGCTTCACATTCGGCTTGGCTGGTTTTCTCTTGAGTTACTTGACTCGCGTGCCCATCATCACCGCATGGTCCACACCAGGTGCGGTGTTCCTCATCACCGCCTTGCCCACTGTGCCCTATGCAGAAGCCATTGCTGGATTTGTGGTGGCGGGTGCGGTGATCTTTTTGATTGGCATTTCGGGGGCTTTTGATACCGTGATGAACCGCATCCCAAAAACCATTGCTGCGGCTTTATTGGCTGGAATTTTGTTTAAATTTGGCATCAACACCTTCACCACACTGGGTTCAGACACAACGCTGATGCTGCTCATGCTGTTCACTTACTTGATTGGCAAACGTTTTTTTGCACGCTATGCCGTGCTCGCCGTGCTCATCACGGGCTGCATCTATGTCTTTGGCTTTAAAGGGGCGGCCATCCCACATGTGCCACTGCATTTGGCCAGTCCCGTATGGACCACTCCTGAATTCACATTCAAAGGCATCGTCAACATTGGCCTGCCTCTTGCACTCATCACGCTCACAGGGCAACAGATGACTGGCATCGCGGTGTTGCGTGCTTCAGGTTACAATGCCGCGCAAGCACCAGCCAAGCCATTGATTTCACTGACCTCTTTTTTATCCCTCATCACCGCACCATTCGGCAACTTTGGCATCAACCTCGCCGCCATCACCGCCGCGATTTGCACGGAAAAAGAAAGCCACGCCGACCCCGCCAAGCGCTACATTGCAGGCCTATGGTGCGGTGCTTTCAGTATGTGTTTGGGTTTGATTGCAGGCGTGCTGGTGACATTTTTCTTGGGTTTACCAAAAATCCTCATCACCGTCCTCGCTGGTTTGGCCTTGCTCGGTGCGATTTTAAACGGACTGACCAATTTCAGTTCAAACAACCACAAACCTGCTGAACGTGAAGCCGCTTTGGTGACGTTCATGACATGTGCCTCGGGTGTGACCTTGTTTGATTTGGGCAGCGCATTTTGGGGCATTGTGTTGGGTTGTGCGGCGCATTTTATTTTGAATTACACAAAAAAATCATAAATGGTGCGCACAATTCAACGAAACAGGATGCGTCAACCAAACAACAGTATCGGGTGTTTTAGACTCAGACTTGATTTATAATGCAGCACGAATCACCCACCCATCACCTAAAAGGATGTACCACAATGAGCAAACTTTTGAAAAAATTATTAATGGTCGCTTTGGCTGTGCCAACGTTGGCCATGGCGCAAGTGAATTTAGACAAAGTGGTGGCAACAGTTGCGGGCGAACCTGTGACCGCACAAGAAGTTCAAGAACAAATCAGCATCAACGTGGCGGTCGCGGCTCAAGAAGCAGAAGCCAATGGTAAAAAGCTGAATTTGACCGAAGCACAAAAAAATGATGTCAAACAAAGTGCATTCAATGAAATCATCAGCAACCGTTTGATGTTGAACAAAGCCAAAAACCTCAACATTGGCGTGTCTGACAGCGACACCGCTCAAGCATTGAACAACATTGCGCAAAGCCAAAACATCAGTGTTGAGCAATTTAAACAAAATGTCATCAAACAAGGTGGCGACAAAGGTTGGGCGGCATTGAACCGCGACTTGCGTATGGATTTAATTAAAAATGCCCTCATCAAACGCGAAGTGGAAGACAAGGTCAAAGTGTCATCAGATGAAGTCGATGCCTTTTTAGCAGAAAAAAAATTGGGCAAAAACAACCCCATTCCAACAACCAAAGGCGTTCTTGCCAGTGATATTTTTGTCGCAGGCACCGATAAAAAAGCCAAAGGCAAAATGAATGCAATTAAAGCACGCTTGGATGCTGGTGAAGCATTTGCTGCGGTTGCTCGCAGTGCATCAGAAAGCCCAGAAACGGCACAAAATGGCGGCAAAGTACCCTTCATCGCATTTGACAACTCAGCGGATCCTGAAGTCACCAAAGCACTCCAAGGCTTGGCCGATGGCGCAACCACTGGCATCATCACCACCAAGAATGGTTTGCACATCATCAAGGTTGAAAAACAAACCGAAATCGAATTCAGTTTGGATGAGCAAGTCAAAAATGCCAAGGCTGCATTAATGGAGAAAAAACTGCCTGAAGCTTATAACGCATGGATGAAAGATTTAATGGAATCAGGTCAATCTTTGGTTGAGATCAAAAAATAACCACATTCGATCGACGAACATCCGCAGCCCCATCAGGGCTGCAACCGAATCCTGTTCAAAAAAGCCGTACACCATGCGTTGTGCGGCTTTTTTTTTCGAACATTGACCCGCAATTCAATCGACTTGAATCAGGTCGCTGGTGGTAAAATGGCGCATGGATTCCAATACCCCCCTTCCCCTCGCGCTGACCACGGGTGAACCCGCTGGCATTGGTGCTGAAGTCAGTTTGCGCGCCGCACTCCAGTGGCAAAAACAACCCAAGCCTCTGACACCCCTCGTCCTTGTTGGTGATTATGATTTTTTGACAGCCACTGCACGCGTCATGGCTCTCAATGTGCAATTGTGCCATTACCAAGCCGAGTTGCCCCACACCGCCCCCACACAGGAAGCGGCTCGAATGATTCATGTGGTTCATGTGCCCCTGCGTACACCCACGGTTGCTGGCGAACTGAACGCCGCCAATGCCTCCTATGTGCTTGAACTACTGGACACCGCATTGCATGGCATTGCCTCACAACGGTTTTCAGGCATGGTCACCGCCCCCGTCCATAAAGGCATCATCAATGACGCAGGCATTGCCTTCACAGGACACACCGAATATCTGGCAGACAAAACCCAAACCTGCCATGTGGTGATGATGCTTGCAGGCGGTGGCATGCGTGTGGCCTTAGCGACCACCCATGTGCCACTGAAACTCATTTCAGATGCCATCACCCTCCCTTCGTTGACACGCACACTGGACATCCTACTGAATGACTTAACACAGAAATTCAACATTACCCAACCACGGGTATTGGTCACGGGTTTGAATCCGCACGCAGGCGAAGGCGGGCACATGGGCATGGAAGAAATCGATGTCATCACACCCGTGATTCAGTCATTTCAGCAACGCGGCCATGATGTGCGCGGCCCTTACCCCGCCGACACACTGTTTCAACCCCATCACTTAAACAATGCCGATGCGGTGCTGGCGATGTACCATGACCAAGGCTTACCTGTGCTCAAATACGCCAGCTTCGGCCATGGCGTCAACATCACGCTCGGCCTGCCCATCGTTCGCACATCGGTCGATCATGGCACAGCCATTGATTTGGCTGGAAAAAACACCGCCGATGCTGGCAGCATGTTTGCAGCCATTCAATGTGCACATGACATGGTGCAAGCCTGCCACACGAATGCCCCAATGAACGTTTCAACAAGGAAAATTTAAATGTCCGCTCACATCGCCCGTAAACGTTTCGGTCAAAACTTTTTGCACGATCATGGCGTCATCAACGACATCATCCGCGCGATTGCCCCCAAAGAAGGGGATTGCTTAACGGAAATCGGCCCAGGTTTGGCAGCATTGACCGAGCCCCTGTTGGAATACATTCCCCACATGCATGCAGTCGAGCTGGATCGAGATTTGGTCGCTCGCTTGGAAAAACGTTTCAAACCTGAACAACTGACCATCCACAGCACCGATGCTTTGAATTTTGACTTCCTCAGCATCCCTGCGGGTGAAAAGTCCCTGCGCAAAGTGGTGGGCAATTTACCTTACAACATTTCCAGCCCATTGCTGTTTCACCTCGTGACCTTTGCCCCACAGATTGATGTGCAAGTGTTTATGCTGCAAAAAGAAGTCATCGAGCGCATGGTCGCCGCACCAAAGGACAAGGCCTATGGCCGCCTGTCGGTGATGTTGCAGTACCGTTATGAAATGGAACACCTGTTTGATGTGCCACCACACGCATTCACACCCGCGCCCAAAGTCACCTCCGCCATCGTTCGCATGTACCCAAAGCCCGTCAGCGCCCGCCATGCAAAAGATGAAGAACATTTGTCCAAACTGGTCGCACAAGCCTTCAGTCAGCGTCGAAAAATGTTGCGCAACACCTTAAGCGGCGTGGTCACAGCGGAACAAATGCACGCCTGCAACATCAAAGAAACAGCGCGTGCAGAAGAACTGTCCTTGGAACAATTTGTCAATTTATCCAATTATTTGATCCATGCGTCGACATAACGACAATGTTTCCGTTGAAGCTGCGATCGTAACTGCGATCGCAACTACAACCGTAACTTCAGTCGTACAGCAGATTGACACAGCGATGTCAAAACACACCTTGACTCCGTATCAAACAACAGGGTTTATCATCACCACATGATCAACCTTCGACACACACCATGACCACTGCACCCAACACCCCACGCCTCACCGACATTCACCTGCGTTTAAGTGGTATCGCCTGTGTGGCCTGCACCGACTTGATTGAACGCGATCTGCAACACGTCGATGGCATTTACAGCGCGCAAGCCAACTACACCTTGCGTCGCGCTTTTATTCAACTGGATGCCAGTAAAATTGCCACCACCGACATCATCGCACGCATCGAGAAACTCGGTTACCACGCTTTTGAGGAACAAACCCAAGACATCAGTGCCGCCGAAAAGAAACAAAAGCGCAGCGAATTGTTTCGCATGCTGGTCGCCGTATTGCTGATGATGCAAAGCATGATGTTCATGTACCCTTTCTATGTCTCATCCGACATGGACATGGGTTCTGACGTGGCTCGACTGATGAAATGGGCCAATCTGGTGCTCACTTTACCCATCATGTTTTATTGTGCCACACCGATTTTTAAAGGGGCATGGGCAGAAATCCGCATGCGCCAACTGGGCATGGACTCACCCGTGGCACTGGCATTGATTGTTGCCTTCATTGCCAGCGTCTACGCCACCTTGACCAACATTGGTCACGTCTATTTCGACTCCATTACCATGTTTGTGGGCTTGTTGCTGAGTGCGCGTTACATCCAGTTCCGCGCATTAAACAAAGCCTCCAGTTACCTCAACGCCGTCTTGCAACACAAGCGCATGTTTGCTGAGAAAGTCATTGATTTTCCGATCAACAAAAATGTGCAACTCACACCCGCCGATGAGCTCGCCGTGAACGATGTTGTCTTCATCGCCAGCGGGGAAACCATTCCAGCAGATGCCACCTTGATTGAAGGCACAACCACGTGCTCACAGGCCTTACTCACAGGTGAATCACAACCCATTCACAAAACAGTTGGTGACGCTGTGCTTGCAGGCGCGACCAACATTGAACAAGGCATTTACGCCCGCATCACCGCCGCCCGCGGCGCCAGCGAGCTTGACACCATTGAACGCCTCGCCCAACAATCGGCCATGCACAAACCCGCTTTGGCTCGTGCTGCTGAACGCATGGCTCGCTATTTTCTATATGGTTTATTGGCCGTATGCGCCATCGCTGCCATCTATTGGGCATTGCACGACAGCAGCCGCATCGTGCCCGTCGTCGTCTCGATCCTCATCATCACCTGTCCATGCGCTTTGGCTTTGGCCGTCCCCACCGTACTCACCGCGGCGACCAGCGCATTGGCCAAACACCACGTGCTTGTGATTCAGCCTCAGGCTTTAGAAAATTTGGCCGCAGTGGACGTGTACGCCTTTGATAAAACGGGCACCCTCACCGAAGATGTCCAAACCTTGGAACACATTGAACTGACCGACGCGGCTCGCGCCATTGATTTTTCCGCAAACGATGCCTTGCAAATTGCCGCCACGCTCGAAGCCGCATCACGCCACCCGATTGCCTTGGCTTTGCGCAAAGGGCTGCAAGATTTAAAATTACCCGAACGCATGAGTGAAGTGGATGCCGTTGAACTGGTCGTCGGTCAAGGGGTCATTGGCCATGTCGCGGGTTATGGCTACCGCATTGGCAAACCCAATTTTGCCGCAGGGCGCGAGCTCGCTGTACACGAGCACCCTGTGCAAATAGAAGGCAAAAGTGTGGCCTTGCTGTGTTCGGATGGAGAACTGCTGGCATGGTTTATCCTTGCCGATCGCACGCGTGCGCAGGCCGCCGATTTGATCAAAGCTTTGCAAAAAGACCAACGCGAAGTGGTGCTCATCAGCGGAGATAAAAGCGATGTGGTGCAGCCTTTTGCCACTCAATTGCACATCAGTGAAGCCCTCGCCAATGCCACCCCTGCTGACAAATTGGCACGCGTTCAAGCATGGCAAGCCAGCGGCAAAACCGTCGCCATGACGGGTGATGGCATCAACGATGCCCCTGTTTTGCAACAAGCCGATGTTGCCATCGCCATGGGGCACGGCAGCAGCCTCACGCAAATGCAAGCCGATCTCGTCGTCCAATCAGGTGACTTAAACGATGTCTACGCCGCCCACAGCATCGCCAAACGTGCACGCATGTTGATTCATCAAAACCTCGCATGGGCACTGCTGTATAATTTAATCGCCATTCCATTGGCCGCCACCGACCACGTCAACCCCTTAATTGCCAGCATCGGCATGGCATTCAGCTCCTTGATTGTGGTGGGCAATGCCTTACGCGTATTGCGCCCTGTGCCTCGCTTGTAGTCAACCACAAAGTGAGTTGCAGGGTCAACGCGTTGGTGCCCACATCAAATTATTTACGAACTTCATCATAGGACAACCATGGAAACCTTGTATTTGCTCATCCCACTGTCCGTCATTTTGGTTTTTATCATCATTTACGGCCTGTGGTGGGCAGTTCATCGAGATCAATTCGACAAGCTGGACACACACGGACAATCCATTTTAGATGACAACGAAGACGCACCCCATAGACGTTAAACAGATCATTTTTTGGGAGACTCAACATGTATGCCTCAACCTTCATTTTTGCCAAGAAACAGTTTGACGATGAGTTCCATCGCCTCGATCAAGCCATCATAGAGATTGCAAGAAACATCAAGGGTTATATAGGTGAAGAAAACTGGGAAAACCCTAAAACGGGTTTGATCTCAAACGTATATTATTGGGAATCGCTTGAGGCCTTGCATGAGCTCATGCAGCACCCAACGCACAAACAGGCCAAAGCCTCCCAAAACCTGTGGTTAAATGGCTATCGCGTGATCATTTCTGAAGTCATTCATACGTATGGTGATGACCAATTTCCCCACCCAACAGCGACCCAACACACGCCAACCACCACGGATGATCCCAGCATTTGAGCGGGTTGAACATCACCCACAACACAAGCCCCATCTTCGCAACAATGAAAGCACCACGAACAAGCATCTGTCAAACACAAAAAAGCCAGCCTGATAACAGGCTGGCTTTTTAACGCTCATGACAAAGGCTTGAAATTACTCAGCCAATGCTTTCCACGTTTTGATCACGGTGTCAGGGTTCAAAGAAATAGATTCAATGCCTTCTTCAACCAACCATTTGGCGAAGTCTTCATGATCCGAAGGGCCTTGACCGCAGATGCCAACGTATTTGTTCATGCGACGGGCGGTGCTGATGGCACGACTGAGCATGAATTTAACAGCTGGATCTCGTTCATCAAAGTCTTTTGCCAACAATTCCATGCCCGAGTCGCGATCCAGACCCAAAGTCAATTGTGTCAAATCGTTTGAGCCAATCGAGAAGCCATCAAAAATTTCCAAGAACTCTTCAGCCAAAATCGCATTCGATGGCACTTCACACATCATGATGACGCGCAAACCGTTTTCACCCTGTTTCAAACCTTTTTCAGCCAACAATTCAATCACTTTGCGGCCTTGTTCGAGTGTGCGCACGAAAGGCACCATGATTTCCACGTTGGTCAAACCCATTTCGTCGCGCACGCGCTTCATGGCTTCGCATTCCATGGCAAAAGCTTCCGAAAAGTCTTCTGAAATGTAACGAGAGGCGCCACGGAAACCGAGCATTGGGTTTTCTTCATCGGGTTCGTAACGTGAACCGCCAATCAGTTTTTTGTATTCGTTTGATTTGAAATCAGACAAACGCACAATCACAGGTTTTGGATAGAATGCCGCGCCGATGGTCGCCACACCTTCAGTGACTTTATCAACATAGAATGAACGGGGGTTCGCGTAGCCTCGCGCCACCGACTCAACCGCTTTTTTCAAGTCTGCATCAATGTTTGGGTATTCCAAAATCGCTTTTGGATGCACGCCGATGTTGTTATTAATCACGAATTCCAAACGCGCCAAACCCACACCTTTGTTCGGAATCTGGCAGAAGTTGAACGCAAGTTGTGGATTGCCCACATTCATCATGATTTTGGTGGCGATTTCTGGCAATTCACCACGCTCAACTTCAGACACCTCCATGTCGAGGATGCCTTCGTAGACTTTACCTTCATCGCCTTCAGAGCACGACACGGTGACGAGCATGCCATCTTTCAGCACATCGGTCGCATCAGAACAGCCGACCACGGCAGGCACACCCAATTCACGCGCAATGATTGCGGCATGGCAAGTGCGACCACCACGGTTGGTGACAATCGCTGCGGCGCGTTTCATCACGGGCTCCCAGTTCGGATCGGTCATGTCGGCCACCAAGATGTCGCCCGGCTGTACACGTTCCATTTCCGATGGGTCCATGATCACGCGCACTGCGCCTGTGCCAATTTTTTGACCAATTGCACGGCCTGTCGTCAACACGGTGGCACTGCCTTTGAGCGCATAGCTCATTTCAGCCTTGCCGCCTTGTTGGCTTTTCACTGTTTCTGGACGTGCTTGCAAAATGTAGATTTTGCCGTCGTTGCCATCTTTGCCCCATTCGATGTCCATTGGACGACCGTAATGTTTTTCAATGATGACGGCATATTCTGCGAGTTGCTTCACGTCGGCATCGGTGATCGAATAACGGTTGCGTTGCTCCAATGGCACATCCACGGTTTTCACACGACCTTCTTCGCCCGCTTTGGTGAACTCCATTTTGATCAATTTCGAACCGATGGAACGGCGGATGATCGCCTCTTTGCCCATAAGCAATGTGGGTTTGAACACATAAAATTCGTCAGGGTTGACCGCGCCTTGCACCACTGTTTCGCCCAAACCATAACTTGAAGTGATGAACACCACTTGATCAAAGCCAGACTCAGTGTCAATCGTGAACATCACGCCAGAGGAGCCCACGTCCGAGCGCACCATGCGCTGAATGCCGGCCGACAATGCCACTTCAGCATGCGTAAAACCTTTGTGCACGCGATATGCAATCGCACGGTCATTGTACAACGAAGCAAAAACGTGTTTGATTTTATCAAGCACGTCGTCAATGCCGGCAACGTTGAGGTAACTTTCTTGTTGACCCGCAAATGATGCATCAGGCAAATCTTCTGCTGTTGCCGATGAACGCACCGCAAATGATGCATCAACAGCATCATCTTTACTCAATTCAGCAAAAGAAGCGCGGATGTCCGCTTCCAATGCAGGTTGAAACGGTGCATCGACCACCCAACCGCGAATGTCAGCACCCGCAGCGGCCAAAGCACGCACGTCTTCAATGTCCAAACCTTCGAGGCGTGCTGCAATTTTATTGGTCAAATCATTGTGAGTCAAAAAATCACGGAAAGCCTGTGCTGTGGTCGCAAAACCTGTCGGCACGCGCACGCCTGCGCCTGCCAGCTGAGAAATCATCTCACCCAAAGACGAGTTTTTACCGCCGACAGAGTCAACGTCCTCTTTACGCAATTGCTCAAACGGCAATACATTGTGGTTCATCATAAAAGCTCCAAAAGTTAAAAAGTTAGGTGAACCCTCGAAAACGCCTTGCCTCGACCTTTTTTCAATCGTTCACCTAACTGCTCAATGCTTCGGACACCGCCATGTGGCTTTCAGTAGACTCCCCATTCTACCGTTTTAAATGGCTTCATGCATCTGTTTTATAAACATTTATGATGCTTAAAAGACCACTTTTACCCGTACAATACATGACTGATTTAATCGGGTAAGTCGCTTTATTTTTGATCAAACCTCATCCACAAGGTGTCCACTTGGTTTGACTGGCCACACATTGATCGGAGCCGTGGTGGTGGCGGATCATTTGATCCATCTATTTGACCTAAAAAGGTCAGTATCGTTGCAAAGACCCACGGAAATCATTATGAATTTAAAACACCTCATTGCCCCCTATCGCCCCGCGATTGCCCTGACCTACGGTTTGACTTTTTTTGAAAAAGCCTGCTTGCTCGCGTATCCCGCGCTGACGGGCTTGACGGTCGATGGCATGATGTCGCACAGTTACACGGGTTTGATTTTACTTATTGGTACGTGGTTGGCGCACATGCTGGTGGCGTACTTTCGCCAACGCTACGACACGCGGACTTTTACCAAAATTTATGTGTTTGTCGCCAACAAAGTTGTGTTGACGCAAAAAGAGCGGGGTTAAGAGTTAAGCGAAATCGCCGCTCGGGTCGAATTGGCACGTGAAATTGTTGATTTTTTTGAGCACGAATTGCCGTTTGTTGTGCACACCATGTTGTCGATTATTGGCGCATTGGTCATGCTGTATTTTTACGACACACAAGCGGGTTTGATTGCCACTGTTGTGCTCGCACCGTTGTTAATTGGCAACGCGATTTACGCCCGTAAGTCCAAACGCCTCAACGGCGGGCTAAATGACCAAGTCGAACGCGAAGTGCGCACGCTGCAAAGCGGCTCGCCATTTGCGATTGACCGACATTTTCGCTTGCTCGGACGCTGGAAAGTTGCACTGTCGGATGCCGAAAACACCGCGTGGTGTGTTTACCGAATTTGCCACACTGTTGGCGGTTTTGTTTATTTTGCTCAATTTTTTGGGTGCACACAGCGCGAGCGCAGGGACGATTTTTGCGATTTTATCGTATGCGTACGATTACTTGGATGGCTTGGACGGCGTGCCACAACTGATTAATCAAGTGGTGCGTTTGAATGATATTCAAGAGCGTTTGGCCTGACTTATCGCAACGAGATAACGATTATTCTATGGTAGGCGGTCACTGATCACGGTCACCGAACCAATAAAACCTGCGGGCAAGCCCGTCACGACCCATGTGCGTGATATGGGCGTGATGCTGTGCTCTTGAATGCCGCGTTTTAATGCTTTGTTACTGGCTTCAAATAGGGCCCATTGCTGGGCGAAATCAGCGGCATTGTTGGGTTTGTGTGGCAAATAAACCGCAGCCACGTCATGCAACTCATCGATTGACCAATCGTCAAACGCCGCAAGTTGAACCAAGTCGATGCCAAATTGTGAAGCGCCGATGCTCACACCGAGTAAACACAAATGGCCGGCATAACTGATGCTCAATTGCAGATTCGAGGCGGTCGGCCCCTGTTCAGTTTCCAATACATCACAACCTAAAATGTGCCGCAAAGCCGCTCGACCATGCGCCCGCATGTCATCACGGTTGGTATTGGGACAGACCACATAACACAACCACGGCACAACACGCGTCGGTTCAAATACGAGCGACGGCGTGTATGGATGCGCCTTAATCATTGTGCGCGGGCGTGCCAACCCAGCGGGTTTGCGCGGGCAGTTGTTCGCCTTTTAAAATCAATGACAGTGCACCGATGTGTACACCGTCACCGATGACGGTGTCGTACAAAATGGTGCTGCGCGGTAATACGGTGACATGATTGCCAATATCCACTCGACCCATTTTCATGATGCGGTCTTCAAACAAATGGGTTTGCGGGCCGCAACGTGCGTTTAAAATCGAATAATCGCCGATGCTGACGCAGTCGTATTCGGTGATGTCGGTGGTGTCCATAAACACACCGCGTCCGATGTTGACCCCCATCGCCCTAAAAGCCCACGGCAACATCGGTGTGCCACGTAAAAAATTCATAAAACTCGGTACGGCGATGGACTCATACATATTGGTGACCGCTTCAGACAACCACACAAACACCCAGCATGTCGCCGACTTTAACCCCGCGCTCAATCAAGTGATGCGCCACCACATCGGCCCGCCGATTGAGTTAA
>ERZ724524.2013-NODE-2013-length-13489-cov-16.202248_pt1 | contig 13489 bp, 9 predicted proteins | sample MGYA00376057_ERZ724524 | MGnify/ENA primary metagenome ERZ724524 (study PRJEB28724, sample SAMN07190888) | wastewater metagenome | isolation source: influent of sewage treatment plant in Hong Hong | place: USA: Christiansburg, Virginia | collected 2016-03-01 ...
CCATCATCGCTGCGGGCTCGCAAGCCGTGCGCCTGCCCTTCATGCCCGAAGACCCACGCGTGGTGGACAGCACGGGCGCCCTGGCGCTGCAAGGCGTCCCCAAACGCATGCTCATCCTGGGCGGCGGCATCATCGGCCTGGAAATGGGCACTGTCTACAGCACGCTGGGCGCGCGCCTGGATGTGGTGGAAATGATGGATGGCCTGATGCAGGGCGCCGACAGGGATCTCGTCAAAATCTGGCAGAAGATGAATGCCAAGCGCTTTGACAACATCATGCTCAAGACCAAGACCGTGGGTGCCGAAGCGACGCCCGAAGGCATCAAGGTCAGCTTCGCCGCAGCAGAGGAGGGCGGCACCGCCCCCGAGCCGCAGGTGTACGACCTGGTGCTGCAAGCCGTAGGCCGCACGCCCAACGGCAAGAAAATCGCCGCCGACAAGGCCGGCGTGGCCGTGACCGACCGGGGCTTCATCAACGTTGACATCCAGATGCGCACCAACGTGCCGCACATCTTCGCCATCGGCGACATCGTCGGCCAGCCCATGCTGGCGCACAAGGCGGTGCACGAGGCGCATGTGGCGGCCGAAGTCATCGCCGGGGAACTGCAGGGCAACCAGGAGCTGGCAAGCAGCGCCTTCAACGCCCGCGTGATCCCCAGCGTGGCCTACACCGACCCCGAAGTGGCCTGGGTGGGCCTGACCGAAGACCAGGCCAAGGCGCAGGGCATCAAGGTCAAGAAGGGCCTGTTCCCCTGGACGGCCTCCGGCCGCGCCATTGCCAACGGCCGCGACGAAGGCGTCACCAAGCTGCTGTTCGACGACAGCCCCGAAGCAGGATCAGGAGACGGCCATGCTGGCCGGGGCCACGGCAAGATCTTGGGCGGCGGCATGGTGGGCACCCACGCAGGCGACATGATTGGCGAGATTGCCCTGGCCATCGAGATGGGCGCCGATGCGGTGGACATCGGTAAGACGATTCACCCGCACCCCACGTTGGGCGAGAGCATCGGCATGGCAGCGGAGATTGCGCATGGCAGTTGCACGGATGTGCCGCCGGCGCGTAAATAGTAGGCCCCCTCCGCTCAAGTGCCCAGCCATGGCCACCAAGAAATTCCCCAATGCCCCCCAGCACCCCGAGCGGATCTGCTGGGGCTGCGACCTGTATTGCCCGGCCAAGGACATGCGCTGCGGCAACGGATCGGACCGCACGCCGCACCCGGCGGAGTTGTTTGGGGATGACTGGGCTGAGTGGGGGGAGAGCATTGGGCCAGACGCCAGCGCAAACCTGGGTAGCTGCAAGCACTGAGAAGAACACGCGATTTGCGCTTCTAACCCCTGACGTGGGTGGAAAGAGGCTGCGTTCAGCGTTACGGCGGCGGTGATGTCGGCTCTACACCACCCACACTCGCGCGGCTTAGGCTGGTATCTTGGAGAAGAATCGTGGGCTCATCCAGGAGCGATGACGCTGCTCGTTACAGGGGCCAGGCATTTCAAGGCGATCCAGCAAGACCCGGACGATTGCGATAGGATTACCCGTAAACACGAATGCGCCCTTGTTGAACATCTGGGTAGACGTGCTTATTTCTAGCCATTTCAGCGATGGGCCTTTTTTCGGCAAACTCCATTAACCCGAACGTAAGGTATCGAACATCAAGTCCGGTCGCATTGCATTGGTGAAAACCGCCATTGAAAGCACGCTCAATCGACTGGGTACATTTGTGTTTCCAGCGGTGTTGGTGCTTCTATCGGCAACCGCACTTGTCTGGCAACTTGGCCACTTTGAGGCCAGCGCCGGTACTGCTTTGCCGATCAAGGTGTGGGAGCAATTGGATTCGGCCGTCTCGCCCGAGCATGCCAACGTCTTGGTTGCCCTTGAAACGGCAGTGCCCACCACGTCGTTCGAAACACGACTCAGCACCAATGAATTCTGGTTCTCGGTAGAGATTCCTCCATACCTTGACGATCGGCCTGGAGCGATTGAACTGCCATCACGCCATGCTGCTGGTGTGACCTGCTGGGATGGGCGAACAGATCGGCTCCTGGGGAGTGGTGACCGACTCACGACCACCGGATTACTCGTGACCAGCAGGGCAGGGTTTGCCTTCCCTTCCGCCGGCTTGCGGGGTGTGTCCAGCCTCCTGTGTCGCGGCGACTTCCGAGGCCCCGCAAAAATCGTGGTCATCGCTTGGAATGCTGACGCGCTAGCTGTGGCGCAAGACACCTACGACCGGACCGGTACATTGTTAGAAGCCGGTATCGGCATTCTTGCGCTGACCATGCTGATTACGGCGCTGCTCAATCGAAGCTGGCTTTACTGGGTGTTTGTGGGGTGGCTATTGCTGAACATGCGGATGGCAGCTCTTTCGGCGGGGACTGATTTTAATTTCTTCGGGTATCCGTTGGGTCAAGATCTCCTAATAGAGTCCAGAAAATGGACAGTCTGCATGTATTTTTCCATGACGGCCGCGATGTTTACGCAGCTCTTCACGGAGGAACTTGGCAAGATTCGAGCTGGCTTTGCATTGACTGCTGCGCAAGGTGCTGCAGTGATTTTGCCAATTGCATGCTTTTTTATGTCGTTTGAGAGGATGCTGCTGATTTTATGGATAGCCACCGCCCTCGGCACCATCATATTGTTCTTCTATCTATACAAAATATTGCGTCATGCACGCACACGTGTAGCCTGGTGGTATTCAGCTTCGATAGTGATTACTTTAATTGCAAGCTTCAGTGAAATAATGGCAGCCTCAGCAGAAACTCATCTTCTGTCGTTGGGGCTGAACAGCGTTACGGCTGCGTTCGCTTCCGCGTTGCTGGTTTCCGCTGCGGTCGCAGAACATATGCGTGCCAACCGACTTGAAAAACTGGAAGCACAACGGGTACTGCGTGCTGCCTACGAGGACTCACCCATTGGCCTTTTTTCTATGGAGCCGGATGGTGAAATCCTGAAGTCAAACCCGGCATTTAGAAGAATGACCGAGAGCCTTGGTGTTGACCCTGTATCGCACATTTCGAATATTTTCGATTCACGCGTCACTCGGGACCTTGGTAGCCTTGCCGGCTCCAAAGCCTGTGGAGTGGAATTGCAAACCAAGGTGCACGATGATCTGAAGAATCAAGAACGTTGGTTTGCCATCAAGGCGTCTACGGTGGACGGCACCATGGTGGAAGGCACTTTGCAGGACATTACGGAACGATTTGCAGCGACAGAGCGCCTCGAGTTTCTGGCCAACCATGACGCGCTGACAGAATGCCTCAATTTACGTGGCATATCGCGTACTTTGAGTCGCATGGCACGCCAGCCATCCGCATTGGCTTATTTTGACCTGGACCGGTTCAAACTGATCAACGATCTGTATGGACACGCCGCAGGTGACTTAGTGCTCAAGCAAGTGTGCGCGCGCATGCAAGCCGTCATTGGTACCAATGGAATGTTGTCTCGGGTTGGCGGGGATGAATTTGTCATTGCATTTGCCGACTTGACTGTGGGACAGGCTACGACGCTGTGCGAATCGATAGTGAATGAGATTGCCACAGAGCCGTATCAGATTGCCCGCCAGAGATTCACCCTGAGCGTTTCTGCAGGTCTTGTCGGGATGGAGCGTTTCGGAGACTCACCGCTCAAGGAAATCATTTCGGCCGCAGATACCCTCTGTCGGATGGCCAAGAAGCGCACCACCCAACGGCTGCTGGTGATGGAATCGGACGATATGTTCTTGCGCCATCATAAGGAAGAACTGGAGGTCATCGCTTATCTGGAACGTGGTGAGACACCAGAGGGCCTGTTTTTGGTTATGCAACCCGAAATATCGCTGACACGCCCTTTTGATTCGCTGAACTTTGAAATGCTGCTGCGGATGCGCAAGACGGATGGGAACATCATTCCGGCGGCCGTCATCATCGAAGCTGCTGAAATGCACGGCAAGACCGCCATCATCGATCGCTGGGTGATCACCACTGTAATCGACTGGTTGGAAGCGCATATGGCTGAGCTGCTCAATACCCGTTTTGTCGGGGTCAATATTTCTGGCGGATCGCTCAACGATGAGGCCTTTACTGATGAGTTGTTCGCCTTATTTGCGCGGCATCCCGGCGCTTTGTCTTTACTTTGTATCGAAATCACGGAATCTGTGGCATTGACAGACATCAACAATGCACAGAAATTTATTGACCGTGTTCGCTCATTAGGTGCGAAAGTTGCGATTGATGATTTTGGTGCTGGATACTCGTCTTTCGGTTATCTCAGAAGCTTGTCGGTGGATGCTTTAAAGCTTGACGGCTCGCTGGTCAAAGACGCTACAAGAAACGCCGCAGGCTTGGCCATTATCGATGCCATCGGCGGTCTGGTGGGCAACTTGGGTATGAAATCGATTGGTGAGTACGCTGAAGATTTGCCCACCCTAAAGGCGCTGGTGAACGCGGGCATTGACTATGCACAAGGCTACGGCATCAGCAAACCGGTGATGCCTGAGCAGATCTTGTCAGCAAAGTCTAGCGCCGACTTTATTTCGGATGCAGCCATCCTGGCTTTTGTGGTGGAACTGCAGGCTAAAGAAAACTCTACCATGCCACTCTTTGAAAATCCGACGCGGAACCTCAGGCATTGAACCCGTCAGCCGAGTTTGCCAGTGTATCTAGCTTCATTTCTGCGCTATTGCTCAGGTAGTCATAGCGGCTCATGGGTCCGAAACCGCTTAGTGGTGCCGGAGCGCTCTCGAAATCAGAGTCTTCCTCTGGGCAAGCCCATGGAAAATTCATAGCAGCAAACATGGAGACGTCAATGTCCGGGTGCTTTGTTTCAATAACGAATTGATAAAGCGGATGCTCGCACGCTTTCCAGGTTACAAGCGCCTCATCAGGGGATAGTGACATTACGCGATGGAGAACACCACCTGCATGAGTCATAGGCCAGAATTTTCCTGGCTCACCGACGTCCGAGAACAGCAAGGCGTCGTAAATGCGATCGACCGGCCTGCGTCCTGCTGCGAGCATCCATTCAATACCCTGTGCGACACAATACTGAAACAAGGCTTTAAACAAGGCGCTACGAACCAATGACGAATTTGGGTTTCCTGTCACGCACAGGCGCGTTGCTTCAACCATGCGCGCCCCTTGGTACTGGGCCGGCAGCCGGATTGACGCTTGCAGGGGCAGGGGTTTGAATACATTCGTGTGGGTGCGCAGTGTGCCAAGCAGGCTACCGTCCAATTTGGAGCGTGCCACCATGACCTCGCATCCCAGTTCGTAGTCTGATTCTTCAGGCTCGCGCAGCTTGATACCCAGTGCTGGTATGTGCTTGCCGTACGCGCTCGAGCGCAGCGCCGCCACCTCTTCCAAATCGCTATGCGAAGCCATCCGGACGACAAACGGCAAGACCTGGGTGGGCAACGTATCGTGTGACGTGAATTTTTTGGGTATCACTGTGCACTCCCTGACTGGATATTTGAATCGAGTCTAGGTGCACTCTCCTTGCTTCAATTTGAAGAAATTGACGGGAAAAGGCTGTCAAATCCGCCTCTAATTTGCCGGTTCGGTGGCATGTCGTGGTTCAACAAGCATCAAGTGGGGCATGCAGCGCCGACGTTGAAATCGACTCGCAGGGTCAAGAAAGGCCTGATTCTCTGGACGGCCTCTGGCCGCGCCATCGCCAACGGCCGCGACGAGGGGCTCACCAAACTGCTATTCGACGACTCGCCCGAAGCCCATAGCTACGGCAAGGTTCTGGGCGGCAGCATTGTCGGCACGCATGCTGGCGACATGATTGGCGAGATTGCACTGGCCATCGTGAACGTAGCTAGGTCGGCCGCTGGCTGGCATCCTGGAACGGCGACGGCGGCGCGCGGTTGCCATGGCAGAACCGCAGCTTGTGGCCACTGCCACATGAGCATGGCTGGTAAGGGCCGCCGTCGGCATCTTGCCGCGCCTTCCATGCCATCACGTCGGCAGGCGGACGGCCCTTTTGCAGCAGTTCGACCATGTGCCGCATGGCCGGCTGTATGTGTGAAAAGAACAGGTGGTATCCGGCGCACAGGTAGTTCGTATCCCGGTCTGCGTCAGGCGAGCGGACGAACCGGTCCTTCGGGCAACCACCGTGGCACCACTGGCGTACCGCGCATGTCAGGCACGATGCGGGCAAGGCGCTTCGCTTGTGCTGCACGAACGCGCGCTGCTGGCTGCCAAAGACGAGTGTGCGCAGGGGCGTCTCGTGAATATTGCCCAGACGGTAGCCAGGCTCGACATAGTGGTCGCAGCAATACAGGTCGCCGTTGTGTTCCAGTGCCGGCCCGTAACCGCATTCGGGCGCAAGCACGCACAAGCTGTGGCGGCCGAAACATGCTTCCAGTGCCACGTCGAAATCGCGCACGAACACGCGCCCGACGTCGTGGCGCACCCACTCTTCGAATACTTCGACAAGAAAGCGTCCGTATTGCGCGGCCCCGACCGAGCGTTGCGTGACGAGGTCGCCCGATTGGGTGTACAGCGGCCGTTTGCTGCCGCCTGTTGGTGCACGCCAGCCCTGGTTGGCCAGGTCGATGGTCTGCGCCGTGGCCCGTTCGACGATGGGAATGAATTGCAACCATTCGGCCTGCAGTTCGTCGCGCAGGAATCGGTAGACCGTGCGACCGTGGTCCTGGTTCGCCGCGTTGACCGTGCACAGGATGTTGCACGCGACATCGTGGCTGCGCAGCAGCTGCCAGCCCCGCATCACCCGGTCAAACGTACCTCGACCAAGACGATCGACCCGGTTACGGTCATGCAATGCGCGCGGGCCGTCGATGCTCAGGCCAACAAGAAATCGGTATTGCTTCAAAAACTGGCACCAGTTTTCGTCGATCAACGTGCCATTGGTCTGGATGCTGTGCTCGACAGTCTGGCCCGGTCGGCGGTACTTCTCGACCAGCTCAACCGCGCGCGCGAAGAACGGCAACTGCATCAGCGTTGGCTCGCCGCCCTGCCAGGCCACCTGAACCTGCGTCGATGTGTGCGCTTCCAGCAACTGGCGGATGTAGGTCTCCAGCGTCTGGTCCGACATGTGCTGGCGTCGGTCCGAATACAACGCCTCCTTGGACAGGAAAAAGCAGTAGCTGCAGTCGATATTGCAGCTCGATCCGCCGGGTTTTGCCAGCATGTGAAAGCCCGGCACCGGATCGCCACCGGCGTCTGATGGATCGGTATGGTCTGGATCGGGAATCACGATGGATGCTTGGCCTTGGCTCAGATATCACCGCGGTTCTTGGCACCGCACAGGAAAATGGTTCCCTCGACAACCGGAGCGCGCAAGGGTCGTGGCGCGCTGCGAGCTACTCTGGTCCTCAGATTGGTACGGTAAAAATCTTGCCACAGACGGGCCAGGTGACGTTGTGGGCAGTCGGCCACGCGGCAGGCTGCTTGTCCTTCTCCCAATCCGTGATCAGGGCGCGCAGTTCGTTCACTTTGGCGACGTTCTGCGTGGCGACATTGGTGGTTTCGTTTTCGTCGACCTTGAGATTGAACAGCAGCGTGTAGTCGCCGTAGGGCGACTGAGCGGCCATGCGCGTCTTGTCGGAAACCTCCCAGAGTTTCCAGTCGCCGGCGCGGATGGAAACCAGGGGCGCACGCCGCCAGATCAGGACATCATGGGGTTGTCCAGGCGCCTTGCCCGCGATGAACGGCAGGAAATTGACACCATCGTAGGTGCGATCCGCAGGCAGATGTCCGCCGGCAGCGGCCACGGTGGTCGGCAGCAAATCCATCAATGAGGTGATGCCGCTGTAGAGAGCGCCCGCTTGCAGTTTGCCGGGCCAACGCACGATCATCGGCACCCGAGCTCCGCCCTCATAGTGGGTCAGCTTGCCGCCGCGCATCGGCTCGCAGGAGCAAAGGCCGCTGAAGTAGTCCTCGCAGCCGTTGTCGGACGTGAACACGACGATCGTATTGTCGGCTTCGCCCGACGCCTCCACTGCGGCCATGATCTGGCCGACCCCGTCGTCAAGGGATGCGATCATCGCCGCATTGATGCGCTGCAGTTCGTCTTTGATTTCGGGGAAGCGGTCGTAGTATTTCTGCACGACCATGTGCGGACTATGGGGCGCTGTGTAGGCCGCATACAGAAAATAGGGCTTGTTCGATTTCGCGTTCCGTTCGATGAACTCCACGCTGCGGTTCGTCAGATAGTCGGTGAGGTACTCTTTTGCGTCGGTGGCCAGCGTACGGTTCGGTCCATCGAGGATTTTCGCGTGGGGCCAGCGATGGAATACACCATCTTTCGTGGCGGCGACCGCAGCGGCGCGATCCTGCGGCCAAACCCGTACGCCGGGCTGCGCCGGGTCCCCATAGGATGTCTCGGCGGTCAGCAGTCCGACGAACTCGTCGAATCCGCGGTTGGTCGGATAGAACTTGTCTGCGATTCCCATGTGCCACTTGCCGACGAGCCCCGTCTTGTAACCGGCGGTCTGCAGGACGTTCCCTATCGTCAGCTCTTTCGCGTCAAGCCCGTAACCCTGCTTGAATTCCCGCTTGCCGGGCCCCTGATTGAACTCGAATCCGAACCGTTGTGGATAACGCCCGGTGAGCAACCCGGCGCGCGAAGGGGCACACACAGGTGCTGCGGCATAGGCGGCGGTGAAGCGCACGCCCTGCTTGGCAAGCTTGTCGATGTTGGGGGTTTGATAGCGGTCGGCCTTGTACGCGCCGATGTCTGCGTAGCCCAAGTCGTCGGCCAGGATCAGGACAATATTGGGCTGCCTGGCGACTTTCATCGACGCTTGGGCGATGGGCGCCACGGTGGCCGGTACCTGGGCCGGGGCGCTGACGACAAGGCCGAAAGTGGCGAGCACCGCCATACCAGCCCGGGTCTTTTGGAAAACTTTCATCGCGCACCTTTAACCCTGCGGAACTGCCGTCGCGATTTCTATTGAAATGGCTGCTGGGCGTCCGCTCAATGTGAAAAACACAAATCCATCGAATTCAAGCGCTTGTTTTTTCGTTACGTAGCGCGGAATTGTGCATTCAATTCAGCGCCACGCAAATAGCGACATCAGCCTTCGAAAGCATGCGTCTTTCTAGAATCATTGGACGATGCCTGCAACGGCAATGCGCTGCCTCCCACCCCATCCAGAAGCAAACCATGCCATATTTTTTCCGGCTATGGGGTCGAAGTTCCTGTCTGCGCTGCTGCAAAGCATCGGCCCGAGGTTGGGCACGCTGTTGATTTTTGTCGGCTGCGCGTCGAGCCACTTCAAACCCCCGAGGTTTCTGGCAGTCCTGCCATGGTCTACGAGGCCGGCAACCCTCGACTTTGGGTGCTGACAAAGCAAGAGGAGCGGCAGCAGGTTTCGGTTGGAGGCTCCAGACGCAGCACCGGCGGTACGCGAAACGACACGCTGTTTCACTTTGACATCCAGGCCTTCGATCCTGAAACCGCGCGAGCGCTGTGGTAGCAGCGGCTGCTCACCATACGCGACGATGAAGCGCAAGGCGTGCGCCCCTCCCGCGTGATCGGCTCCACTGCCGGCCATGCGCCCGTGCGCCTGGTGACCCTTGCAGGGCAGCGGATAGGTCTGTTCTCGGCGCCAGAAGCGTTTGATGATTCCAACGATGAATTTGGCGAGCAGTTCGATCGATTCATCGGTTTTACGCCCATTGATGTGCGCCCAGCTTTCTCAACGGCCGCTTCCTGACAACCGTGGGCAGCGACGACGCCGTGCTGCTCGATGATCCGACCGGTGTTCTCGTTTGGCACAGCACGCGCATCGACAACACGGGGTGACTGGCGCTGATGGTGATGGGCGGCTTGCAAACGCTCGAAAATGAGGCATCGCCCCAAGCGCATCTACCGGCCTCTGGATGGTACAAAACTATCTATTTGATAGCTGCTTGCGCTTGTGCAATAAGCGCTAGAAGCCATTTCGACCATATTTTCTGGTGCTGCCGCGCAGATTGAGAGAGATGGTTTGGACGGCGCCTTGAGCGCGGACAATGGGCCTATGCAAGCCTTGATTGACGCCATCGACACGATGGACCTGCCCACCGACGCCCGGCGCATCTTCCACGGCCGGGGCGGGCTGTACCCCGGTTGCGAGCAGTGGACGCTCGACGCCTACCCGCCGGTGTTCGTCTTCACCAGCTTTGCACCGGTCGCCGAGGAAGCCCTCGCGAGCATCGGCGCCGCTTTGGCCGCACGGTGGCAGGTGCTTGCGCCTGGTGTGCCGCTCAACTGGGTGTTCCAGTGCCGCGACGATTCAGTGCGTGGCCACAGCAGCAGCGAATCGCGCCTGATGGCAGGCAGCGTGCCTGAGCCGCATGTCGTGACTGAAGCCGGCGCGAAATTTCGCGTGCACGTGGCCCGTGGGCAAAACCGTGGCTTATTCCTCGACATGGCCGAAGGCCGGCGCTGGGTGCGCGACTATGCCGCCGCGCGCAGTCAGGAGCGCTATGGCCTCAAGGTGCTGAACCTGTTTGCCTACACCTGCGCGTTCTCGGTGGTGGCGCTGCAAGCGGGCGCCCGGCAAGTGGTCAATGTGGATATGAGCCACAGCGCGCTCGCCATTGGCCAGAAGAACCACCAAATCAATGGCATCGGCTCGGGCGGGAGCTTTTTGCCGCACGACATCTTCAGCAGCTGGGGCAAGATTACTCGCAGCGGCCCATACGAGCTGGTCATTGTCGACCCGCCGAGCTACCAGAAGGGAAGCTTTGTCGCCACCAAAGATTACGCCCGGCTGATGCGCCGCTTGCCTGACCTGGTGGCGCCGGGTGGACATGCGCTTTTGTGTCTGAACGCGCCCGAGCTTGGTATGGCGTTTCTGCAGGATCAGATGGATGAATTCGCGCCGGAACTCGCCTTTGTCGAGCGCCTGGCCAACCCGCCCGCGTTTGCCGATGCGGACAGCGAGCGCGGATTGAAGGTGTTGGTGTACCGCGCACCTGACATTTGAGCGCAGGCGGCAAAAGGAACAGTATGGCTACGCGCCGCCGTGCGCGCCGGGCAGGTCCGGCCCTAGACTGTTCATTTTCAAGCGCTTGGCTTCGTACATCGCCACGTCCGCACAACGAATGAGCACCTTCGGCTCGGCGCCATCATTGGGGTAGATGGAAACTCCAATGCTCAGCGAGACGGCCATCGTCCGGCTTTCCACCGTGATCGGTGAGGCGACGGCTGATTCGATCTTTCGGGCGACCACGGCGGCGTCCGATGCCTGGGCAAGGTCGGTGACCAACACCACGAACTCGTCACCGCCGTAGCGGCAGACGAAATCGACGTCCCGAATGGAACGTGCTATGCAATGCGCAGCGTGTTTGAGCACTTCGTCCCCGGCGGCATGCCCCAGCGCATCATTGATGCCCTTGAAGCCGTCGATGTCGGTAAACAGGACGGCCAAGCGGGTGCGGTGGCGATGAGCGCTCGCGATGGCGTGGGCAAAGCGTTCCTGCAGTTGCACGCGATTGGGCAGTTGCGTCAGCGGGTCCAGCCCGTGCGATTTGGAGAGTTCTCCCAAGGCCTGGGCGGCCTGCTCGGCCTCGGTCTGGCTTTGCAAGGCTGAGACGATCAATTGTTCGTTGACTTCCACCAGATAGGCGCTGTCATCGAAATCGAGTTGGCGGCGTGCTCCGGCTGTTTGCCTCTGCAAATCCGCCAGGACGGAGCGTGCCTCGTCAATTTGCTGCTGCAAGTCTCGAAGCTCATCGACCACGCCCGGGGATGCAGCAGGAGACTTGGCGACTATAGGTTTCAACGGGTGCAGTTCAGGGTAAGGGAAGGTTGGACAGTACCCGTCCCGGCTGCTGACGGCAGTAGGCGTTAAGCCTGCTTGCGTGTCGGCCTGCCGCCGAGCAGGCCCTCCCGGTCGGACAAGGTGTCCCCCACCTGGATGCCATGGCCATCGATGCTGAACAAGCGCATCTCGTCCGAATGCGCACTGGCCCGCACTTTGACGACGGCAATCATTCTGCGCAGTCGGCTGTCCACTTCGATGTAGCGCTGCACGATGATCGCGTCGGTCAGATAGGCCGTGCCGTAGGGGCTGAATCGCAAATCGGTGTAGCGGTCCTCCAGCTCGGAGGTCATCAGCACCGTCACGCCAGTGCTGACGAGTGCACTCACCATGCGGGACAGCGACTCACGAAAATCTTCACGGAAGGTGGGTGCCAAGGCCAACTCGAAGCCCGACAATGAGTCGATCACGACCCTGGTGGCCTTGAGGCGCTCGATTTCTTTGAGCAGAAGAAGCACGATTTCGTCGATGGAAAGGTCAGGAGCCCGGCTGTCGACCAGGCCCACCGCGCCGGATTCAATCAGTTTTGCGACCAGTCGATTGCGCGATCCACTTGGTGGTTGCTCGAACGCCGCAATCACACCGGTTTCCCCTTGGCGTGCCCCCTCGGCCAGAAAGGAGGCGGCCAGAATGCTCTTGCCCGAGCCCGAAGGGCCGGCCACCAGCAGCGAATAACCACGAGGAATTCCGCCGCCCAGCATGGCGTCCAGCTCAGGCACGCCAATGGACACGCGGCCAGGCTGGGGTTCGCTGACCTTCGACCGACTCGGTACCAAGTCGCGCCCCGCAGGAGGAAAAACTTCCAGCCCGGTCTGGTTGATACGGAACGTGTGCAGCCCGGGCAAGGTGGGTTGCCCGCGCATCTTCAATATCTGCATCTTGCGCACCATGGAATTGCGCTCGACGCTTTGGCGCAGCCAGATCAGGCCATCCGCCACGGTGAAGACTGGGTTGGCATCGGTTTCGCTGAAGTATTCGCCGATCAAAAACGTCGTGGCCTGCCAGCTCGTCATCAGCATGCCGAGTTGCTGCACAAACATCTGCAGTTCGCTGTTCGACTGTCCCTCGCGTTGGTTGGCCATGATCACCGAGCGAAACGAATCGACAAACACCAGGGCCGGGTTGTGCGCCTGCACGTGCTCGGTGATCTTGCCCAGCACCACCCCCAGGTCGCCTGCGACGGTCTCGTCCGACAAATTGATGAAGCGAATGGAGTCGTTCACCTTGTCGCTGTCGAAGAACGCAAACTGTTGCTGATAGCGCAGCATCTTCAGCGGTGGCTCGCCCAGGACGGTGAAATACAAGGCCGGCCGTTCGAGCGTGGCCAGCGCGAACATCATCTGGTGCGCGAGGGTGGTTTTGCCGCAGCCGGGCGGGCCCGCAATGAGGTTGAACGAGAACTCCGGCAGCCCTCCCGCGAGGACGACATCCAGACCCGGAACGCCCGTCGCCAGCCTGTTAATGGTTACTTTGTTGGTCATTTCAATCTGTTCTGAACGGGCGAGCCGCTAAAAGTGGGAGACCACAAGCCGCCGAGCAACCTTTGGGTCAGGGGGATGCCTATCAAGCTGTTGAGCAGATCGTGAAAGGTCTCAACACACGCATCCGTGGCCTCGGCGGCCTGGTTCGGAGGCTGCTGAATCAGTACGTTCCTGAGCTTCTCGAAGCGCACTGGCGTTGTGTCCTCATGGGCCTGCAGCAAGCAAGGGTGCGCCCGCCCGGCAACGATCAAAGTGC
>ERZ724524.2016-NODE-2016-length-13474-cov-8.185483_pt1 | contig 13474 bp, 9 predicted proteins | sample MGYA00376057_ERZ724524 | MGnify/ENA primary metagenome ERZ724524 (study PRJEB28724, sample SAMN07190888) | wastewater metagenome | isolation source: influent of sewage treatment plant in Hong Hong | place: USA: Christiansburg, Virginia | collected 2016-03-01 ...
TCGCTCCGCACCAGGTAAGCGACGATGGCGACCCACATCGACCAGACGCCGGCTCTTGACCAGCTGGTCTGCGCCACCGAGATGCTGCTCGGCGACCATGCCCAGGCATTGCCGGCTACGGCGGCGCTGAGGAGCACTTGGTGGACGGGGCCGACATGCTGAGTGCCGGTCCGGCCCGCACAGTAAAGCCACCCGCGGTCGATCTGGGTGTGATCGCTGTGACCCGGTCCACAGCGATCACACCCAGATCGAGCATGGGTGCGATCACTGCGGGCGCGCCGTCAGACCGGCAGCAACGCTGCAGTGATCGAGCCGGCGATGGCGTCGGGCACCTGCATGGGGCCGAAGTGACCCAGGTCGGGGTGCGGCTCCAGCATGGCGCCGGGGATGTGATTGGCGATGTGGCCGGCAAAGCCCGACGGCGTGAAGCTCTCGACTCGTCCCAGTGCCACAGTGACCGGACGTTCGATCGAGGGCACCTCGCTCCAGAACGAATGCCTCGACCCCTCGACGTAGGTGCGGGATTCCACCTCGGGGGTGCAGCGCAGGCAGATCGGCCCGTCGGGTTGATCCGAGGCGGGGTCGGCCGGGGCGAACCCCCAGGTGAGGTAGGCCTCCATCGCCGCCGCCGAGAACACGTTGAGCGGGGCCTTGGTGGAGAAGTTGGTGCGGGCCACGATGCGACTGTCGAAGGTTGAGCGGCGGCGCAGGGCGCCGACCGCCAGCGGGCTGTCCTCGGGGTCGGGCAGGTCGGCTCCCGGTGGGATGCCCAGCTCCTCGGCGGGAGGAAAGATGATCGGCTCGTAGGCCCAAAGTGCGGTGAACAGCTCGGGGCGACGTGCGGCGGCAGCCAGCACGGCTGCTCCGCCCATCGAGTGCCCGGCGGCGCCGACCGGGGTGCCGGTGGCCTCGACGATGTACTCGGCGGCGGCGATGGCGTCCTCGGTAACCCGGGTCCACACCATGTCGTCCGGCTTGGCGGGGGAGTGGCCGTGGCCTCGAAAGTCGACCGCCCAGCACGAGGCACGGTCGGTCAGGTGGGCGGCAACCGGCTGCCAGATCCCGCCGGCAAACCCGGTGGCGTGGGCCAGTAACAGCGGCGGCCCCTCGCCGCCGAGGTGCCACAGCGCCAACTCGAGGCCGTCGGCCGACGTGATGATCGCGGTTGGGTGGCCGGGAGTTGGGTGACCGGGCAGCGGACGTCCGGTCTCGGCGCTCATGAGAAGGCAGCCTGGCCGGTGATGGCCTGGCCGAGGATCAGCGTGTGGATCTCGTTGGTGCCCTCGTAGGTGTACACCGACTCCAGGTTGTTCATGTGGCGCATCACCGGGTACTCCAGCGTGATGCCGTTGGCACCCAGCACCGACCGGGCGGTGCCGGCCACCTCCCTGGCCATGGCCACGTTGTCCATCTTGCCGAAGCTGACGTGCGGCGTGGCCAGGGTGCCGGCGTCTTTCATCCTGCCAAGGTGCATCGCCACGAGCGTGCCCCGTTGGACCGCCACCATCATCTCGACCAGCTTGCGCTGGGTCAGCTGGAACGCCGAGATCGGCCGGTCGAACTGCACCCGCTCGCCGGCGTAGTCCAACGCCGCCTCGTAACAGGCACGGGCGGCGCCGCAGGCACCGAAGAGGATGCCGAATCGGGCCTCGTTGAGGCACGACAGCGGCCCCTTCATGCCTCGTGCGCCGGGCAGCACCGCGTCGGCCGGAAGCCGCACGTTGTCCATGACCAGCTCGGAGGTGATCGACGCCCGCAGCGACACCTTCCGGTGGATCTCCGGGGCCGAGAATCCGGGCGTGTCGGTGGGGACGACAAAGCCGCGCACCCCATCGTCGGTGCCCGCCCACACCACGGCCACGTCGGCGACCGAGCCGTTGGTGATCCACATCTTGGTGCCGTTGAGGATCCAGTCGCCGCCGGGCTGCTGCTTGGCGAAGGTGCGCATCGAGCTGGGGTCGGAGCCGGAGTCGGGTTCGGTCAGCCCGAAGCAGCCGATTGCCTCGCCGGTCGCCATCGCCGGCAGCCAGCGCTGCTTCTGGTCCTCGGACCCGAAGGCCCAGATGGGGAACATCGCCAGGCTGCCCTGCACCGATACGAAGCTGCGGGCACCGGAATCGCCCGCCTCCAGCTCCAGGCAGGCCAGCCCGTAGGCGGTGGCGCTGGTGCCGGCACAGCCGTACCCCTCCAGGTGCATGCCGAGCAGGCCAAGCCTGCCGAATTCGAGCGCCATCTCCTTGGGAAACGTGCCGCGCTCGTACCAGTCGGCGACTTCGGGCAGGATCCGATCGCCGACGAACCGTCGGACGGTATCGCGCAGCAGAACCTCGTCCTGGTTCAACAGCGCATCCAGCGCCAGCACGTCGCGAGGGTTCACCTGGTGGGAAAGCGGCTGGTGACTCATGGCTCGCAGCGTACCGGTGGGTCCGCTCGCAGGGTGCCGAATCCTGCGTCGTCGGCGCCCGGCCGGCGCTGCGACACGTTCGGTGCCGAAGCCAGGACCGGTAGGGTCGGCCGTATGAGCGATACGCCCGGTGAGCCATCAACGACCGCTGCGAGCACGGCTGGAATTGAGGCGGAGGCCCAGCTCTATGTCGATGGTCACACGACTGGCGCCACCTCGGGAGAGCGGTTTCCCACGTTCAACCCGGCCACCGGCGCGGTGCTCGCTCAGGTGCATCAGGCGAGCGATGCCGACGTCGACCTGGCGGTTGCCTCGGCCCGGGCGGCGTTTCCTGCCTGGGCCGCCCGCACCGGCGCCGAGCGGGGACGCATCCTCAATCGGGCTGCGGCGCTGCTGCGTGAACGCAACGAGGAGTTGGCCCGCATCGAGGTGGCCGACACCGGAAAGCCGATCGCCGAGGCCTCCACAGTGGACGTGCTGTCCGGGGCCGACGCCATCGAGTACTTCGCAGGGGCGGCAGCCACGTTGACCGGCGAGCATGTCACCTTGGGGGACAACTTCGTCTACGTGCGACGCGAACCGCTGGGTGTGTGTGCCGGCATCGGCGCCTGGAACTATCCGATCCAGATCGCGTGCTGGAAGTCGGCTCCGGCGTTGGCTGCCGGAAACACGATGGTTTTCAAACCGGCCGAGCTGACCCCGTTGTCGGCGCTGGAATTGGCGGCGATCTATACCGAGGCGGGCGTCCCTCCCGGGGTGTTCAACGTGGTGCAGGGCGACGCCCGAACCGGACGGGCGCTCGTGGCCCACCTGGACGTTGCCAAGGTGAGCCTCACCGGTGAGGTGGGCACCGGCAAGGCGGTCATGGCGGCGGCCGCGGAAACGCTGAAGGCCGTCACCCTGGAACTCGGTGGCAAATCGCCGCTGGTCGTCTTCGACGACGCCGACGTCGACAACGCGGTTTCGGGTGCGCTGATGGGCAACTTCTACACGCAGGGCGAGGTGTGCTCCAACGGCACCCGGGTGTTCGTGCAGGCCGGCATCCACGATGAGTTCGTCGCCAAGCTGGTGGAGCGCACCGAAAAGATGGTGGTGGGCGACCCGCTGGACCCGACCACCGACGTGGGGGCACTGATCAGCGCCGATCATCTGGCCAAGGTCACCGGCTATATGGCGGCCGGGAAGGCGGCCGGCGCCACCGTGGCCGTCGGCGGAGCCCGCCGCACCGAGGGTGCCATGGCCGACGGATACTTCGTGGAGCCCACCGTGTTTACCGAATGCACCGACGCCATGACGATCGTCACCGACGAGATCTTCGGGCCGGTCATGGCCGTCCTCGTCTTCGATGACGAGGACGAGGTGATCGCCCGTGCCAACGCCACTCCCTACGGGTTGGCGGCCGGCGTGTTCACCCGGGACCTCTCCCGGGGGCATCGGGTGGCGGCGGCGCTGCAAGCAGGAACCGTGTGGATCAACAATTACAACCTGACCCCGATTGAGATGCCGTTCGGAGGGGTCAACTGGTCGGGTATCGGGCGAGAGAACTCGATGGCGGCATTTGAGCATTACACCCAACGCAAGGCCGTCTATGTGGAGACCGGCGATGTCGAGGCGCCGTACTGATGAGCGCACGAGACCACAGCGTTCGCTTCTTCAGCGGAGGCAGGAGGATCAGCAGATGAGCACCACCAGCGACATCGAGTCGACCAATTGGGACTACGTGATCGTCGGCGGCGGCTCCGCCGGCTCCGCGTTGGCCAACCGTTTGTCGGCCGACCCGGCCACCAAGGTGCTGGTGCTGGAGGCGGGCCGTAACGACTCGAAGTGGGACGTGTTCATCCACATGCCGGCGGCGTTCTCGTTTCCGATCGGCAGCCGCTTTTACGACTGGAAGTACGAGACCGAACCCGAGCCCCACATGGGCGGGCGCCGGGTGTACCACGCTCGCGGCAAGGTGCTGGGTGGGTCATCGTCGATCAATGGGATGATCTTCCAGCGCGGCAACCCGATGGACTATGAGCGGTGGGCGGCCGACCCGGGCATGCAACGTTGGGACTACGCCCACTGCCTGCCGTACTTCAAACGTATGGAGACCACCCTGGCGGGCGGCGACGACTATCGGGGCGACGACGGGCCCTTGATCCTCGAACGGGCCGATGCAGCCAACCCGCTGTGCCAGGCGTTCTTCGAGGCCACGGGGCAGGCCGGCTACCCCCGCACCAGCGATGTCAACGGCTATCAGCAGGAGGGTTTCGCCGAGTTCGATCGCAACGTGCATAGGGGCCGCCGCCTCTCTGCAGCCCGGGCCTACCTCCACCCGGTGATGAGCCGGACCAACCTCACCGTGGTCACGCGGGCCATGGCCACCACCATCAACTTCGACGGTACCTGCGCCACCGGGGTCAACTTCACCGCCGGGCGCAAACGCCACACCGCCAACGCAGCCGAGGTGATCCTGTGCGGAGGCGCGTTCAACTCGCCGCAACTGCTCCAGCTCTCCGGCGTGGGCGAAGCGGAACATCTGCGGAGTCTCGGGATTGACGTGGTTGCCGACGTGCCCGGTGTCGGCGCCAACCTGCAGGACCACCTGGAGGTGTACATCCAGCACTCGTCGACCCAGCCGGTGTCGATGCAGCCTCACCTGTCCAAGTGGCGGCGCCCGTGGATCGGCCTCCAATGGCTGTTCCGCAAGGGCCCGGCCACCTCCAACCAGTTCGAAGCCGGCGGGTTTGTGCGCAGCAACGATGAGGTGGCCTACCCCAACCTCATGTACCACTTCCTTCCGCTTGCGATCCGCTACGACGGCACCACCCCAACCAAGGGGCACGGCTATCAGGTGCACGTCGGGCCGATGTACTCCGACGTGCGGGGCACCGTGAGGATCACCAGTACCGACCCGCGGACACACCCGGCGATCCGGTTCAACTACCTGTCGACCGAACAGGACCGGCGTGAGTGGGTGGAGGCGATCCGGGTGACCCGCAATATTTTGAGCCAGGATGCCTTTGGGCCCTTTGATGGCGGCGAACTCTCGCCCGGCCCGACGGTGAAGACGGACGAGCAGATCCTGGAGTGGGTGGCCAAGGACGCAGAGACGGCGTTGCATCCGTCGTGTACCGCCCGTATGGGTACCGACGAAACATCGGTGTTGGACCCGGACACGTTGCGGGTCCGCGGCACGCAGGGCTTGCGGGTGGTGGATGCTTCTTCCATGCCGTATGTGACCAACGGGAACATCTACGCCCCGGTGATGATGCTGGCCGAGAAGGCTGCCGATCTGATCCTGGGCAACACCCCGCTGGAGCCCTCCGATGTTGCCTGGTATCGCGCCAACTGACCGCAACCGTTCCTTGGTCCGGCGTGGGGCGATCGCGGCGGTGACTCTGGCGTGCGTGGCGCTGGCGGTGACGATCAACCCGGCGGGAGCGGAGGGCTCGACCCTCATCCCGGCTGTGGGTGGAGCAGCTCATTCGGCGCCGGTCCCGCCGGGGCGGATCGGCGTCGAGGACCGGGCAGCCGTCGAGGAGGACCTGGCCTGGTTGGTCAACCAGCGGCGTCAACAGGCGGGGCTGCGCCCCTTACTGCTCGCACCCCAGGTGATCCCCGCTGCTCGGGAGTGGGCACAGCATCAGGCGGCGGCCGACGGAATCTCGCACCGAGCCGACCTCAGCCCGTATCCCGGCTCGGTGCCAGGACTGCCGTGGGTCCTCACCGGTGAGAACGTCGGACATTCCGGATCGGCGCAGGTGTTGGGACCAGCGGTGCTGACCGCCTTGGACCAGGCCTTTTACGATTCCCCCAAGCACCGCGACAACGTGCTGGGACCCTACAGCCACGTCGCAGTCGGTGCCGTCGATGACGGCGTCGACCTGTACGTGACCGTTGCCTTCGTCGACTGGGGAGGGGCGAGCGTACGAGGCGAGCGGTTGCCGGAATCGACGTTGCACGACACCAGATCGGCCCTCGACCGGGTTGAGGCCGTCGAGGGTGGTGTGCAGATCACGGGTTGGGTGAGCGACCCGGATGGAGACCCGTCGATGAACGCGTCGATCCGGGGGGATGCGACCAAACTTCAACCCAACGTGATCCGGTCCGATCTCCTTTCGGTTCTGGGTTCCCGCCCCGACCTGAAGAACGGGGTCGATCAGGTGGTGCCCGCCCATCCCGGCCCTGCGTCGGTGTGTGTCGAGGCACCCCCGGTGGGGTTCGGCAAGGGGACCGACCTGGGCTGTCGCGACGTGGTGGTGCCCCAGGGCTGGGATGGCATGATCGGGCCACCGGCGTCGGCCAAGGCGGTGAGCTTCGCAGCCACCGGTCCGCTGCCGGGAAGGGCCGACGGTGTTGACCCCACTGCCACCAGCACCAGCACCAGCACCAGCACCAGCACAACAACCGCCGCCGTCACCAGTACATCGGTCACCCTTGGGGCGCCGACATCGACTTCGACTTCGACTTCGACTTCGACGTCCGCTCCCGCAACCGGTTCGTCGGTGCCGCCGAGGGACACGGTTGTGTCGAGGTGGTGGCTCGGTCGCTCTCCAGCCACGTTGCAGCACTACCCGAACGACGGCCATGCCTCAGCGCCGATTCTTGTGCACGCCGATCCGTTCGGCCGGCTGCATTGGAGCTTGCCCGACGGCACCGCCGCGGTGGCCAGGCCCCCCGGGGGAGCTGTCGCGCCTGGGACGCTCCCGGTTGACCTGGGGGATGTCGACGGCGATGGCGACGATGACCTGGTGGTGCTCGTTCGGTCCGACGATGGCTGGGCGGCCACCGGCTTCGAGAACGCCGACCCGTCCAAGCCGCTTCCGGTGGTGAACCTCCCACAGTCGGACGACCTTCGCGAGGTGCAGGCGGCGGTGCTTCCCGACCCGGTCGTCAAAGGAGCCTCCAAGCCACGTGGAGGGGAAATCCTGGTGGAACGCCTGGCGGTCACGGGCCGCACGGCAGACAGCTCACAAGTATGGGCCTCGTTGAGAGGCGCAGCGGCATTCCCATTGGGCGTGTCGGTGCCGCGCTCGCTGGTCGTCGACGTGGAGTGGTTGGATGCCGATGGCGACGGTGTCCCGGATGTGGTGGTGAGCTCGCCCGGGGGTTCGGCGGGAACCACCCGGGTTCAGCTGTTCACCGCAGCGGGCTTGTACCAACGGGTCGACGACACCGTCACCCGATCGGGCTCGCCGATCGACCTCGAGTCTCGGTAACAAGAACCCACAACGAGTTGCTTCCCAGAAGGTCTTGCGTGGGCTCAGTCCTCGGAGGGGCTCAGCAGGCCCATGAGCTTCATGAGCTCGCCGGACGGGTCGGCGAAGATGTCGTAGTTGGAATCGTCGCGGATCGCTTCGAAGTTGTCGCGCACATCCTCCACGGTGTGGCCGGGCGAGAACCAGCCCTCGGTGAGGCCGATGAAGTAGCGGGCCACGTATCCACCGGCCACGGAGAACACCTCGCCGGACACCGGCACGTCCTCGTGGGCCAGCCATGCCACGGTGGGGGAGATGGCCTCTGGGGCCATCAGGTCGCCGGCGGCGCCAAACAGTTCCTCGGTCATGCGGGTCTTGGCGACGGGTGCAATGGCGTTGACCTTGATGTTGCGCTTGGCGCCCTCGTTGGCCAGCACCCGCGTGAAGCCAACCAGGCCCAGCTTGGCGGCGCCGTAGTTGCTTTGGCCGAAGTTGCCGAGCAGGCCGCTGTTGGAGGTGGTGTTGACGATGCGGCCGTAGTTCTTCTCGCGCATGATCTTGTAGGCGGGAAGCGTGGTGTAGAAGGCGCCGCGCAGGTGCACGTCGATGACGGCGTCGATCAGCTCCGGGGTCATGTTGTGGAACGTCTTGTCACGCAGGATGCCGGCGTTGTTGATCACGATGTCGACGGTGCCGAAGGCCTCGACCGCAGAGGCGACGATGGCCTCGCCGCCCTCGGGGGTGGCCACCGAGTCGGTGTTGGCGATGGCTTCGCCTCCCAGAGCCTCGATCTCGGCGACGACCTGGTCGGCGGGCCCATCCGCGTGCCCGACGCCGTCCAACGAACCACCGAGGTCGTTGACCACGATGCGTGCGCCGCGCCGGGCGAGCTCCAGGGCATGCTGGCGGCCCAGCCCACCGCCGGCGCCGGTGATGATCGCCACCTTGTTGTCGAATCCGAGATCAGCCATGTGTCGCTCCATGTGTCCATGTGGGGGGGGGTGTGCTCTTCGGCACGTTGTGCCGACCAGCCTACCGACCACGGCTGGGTGTTCCGGAGTCGAGTGGCTGCCCTGAAGCCAAGCGGTCTACTCCGGTCCGCCGTGGCAACCCGATGGTTTCGACCGTCGGTCAGCTGCCGGGCAGGGTGGTCGGGTCGACCACGTCGACCAGCAGGTAGGAATCACCGGGCTTGGTCATGACGAACGCCGAGGAGAACTCGACATCATCGGCGGTGCCATCGGCGAGCACCGCAAGGCTGGGGAGTGCCTGAGGACTGTCGCTGGTGCGAACGATGGTCACCTTGGCCTCCTTCAGGCCCACACGTTGGCCCGGGGTGGGTGGGGTGCCCGCAGGCTCCTCAACGCCCGGGAGGCTGCCGGGCAGGTTGGTGCTTCCGGGCTCCGAGGACGTGTCGGTAGGCGTGGCGAGGGTGGGGTCGATGGCGACTCGGGCCGCCTCCAGCCGTGGCCCGATGAGCGCCGAAGCCAACGGTGCGGGTTCACCGGCGTCGATGGCCTCGGCCTCGATCACCAGATCGGCAGCCAGGTCGTTGACCAGTTGGTCGGCCTGGGCCTGGTCGAACCCGGGGATCAGTTCGGCCACCGAGGGGTCCAGGGTGGCCTTTGGCGGAGTGCCGACCAGTGATGACACGTCGGGCCGTGCAACCTCGGCTGCGGAGACGGGCGTCCGCTGCCCCATGCCGGCGCCGGTGAGCATGGCGGCGGCCAGCAGCACAGCCACCCCGGACATGGCTGCTGCGGTGACACGGGGGTGGCCCGGGCCGACTCGGTGTGCCAAGCGCCCAAGACCGGCCCGAACATCGTCGCTCGGGTCGCCGGGGCTTGGTGTGAGTCGCTCGATGAGTGGGCGGAACAAGCACACCAGCGTGAGGGCGCCGAGCAAGGCCACCTTGGTGGCGAACTCGGTGCCCTGAGCCGCCATGAGCGTGGCGGCGAGCAGACCGACGACGGCCCCGTAGACGGCGCCGCCCACCTTGCCCTTCGCCGCTGTGGGGGGGTCGGTGATCATGAAGAACAAGAAGATGAACACCTCTGGCGATGCGACGACGATCCACCACCAACTCCATCCGGTCACCGGGCCGACGCTCCAGCGGGCGGTCATCGAGTGGCCGGACGCGGCAACGATGGCCAACGACGTCGCGTAGGTGATGACGAACGGCCACACCACGCGCTGGGTGCCGATTCGTCGGGTCAGGGCCACCCCGGCACCCACGATGATCACGTAGGTCAGCGCCAGCCCCAACGACCATGGCCCCCACCAGAGGTCCTGCGGGTCGGCCAGGTTGGAGCCGAACAGGAGGAACGCCACAACCAACGCACCATTGGATGGGTTGAGCAGTGGTCGACCCCCGACCCGGGTGACGTACTTCGACAGCACGGCCACCGCAGCGGTGGAGGCGAAGATCGGCCAGCCCCGTGTGCTCCACCAGTCGCCGTGCTCGGTGCCCGGGACCCGCATGATCAGCGCGACGCCATTGCCGGTGAGCAACGCCGAGGCGGGCCACGCGATGATGCCCTGCTCCCACGCCACCAGCACCAGGTCGAGCCCCCCGGCAACGCCGATCGAGATCAAAATCTGGGCGATCGACAGGTTGAAGCCCAGCACGGTCTGGCCCAGGATCTGCACGCTGATGATCACCGCCGCCACCGCCAGGCGAGGGTCGCCCCGCCTTGGCAGCGCAACGGGATAGGTGCGGCCGAACAGGTCGATCGACGGGCCGTGGGTCGGCGGGGCCAGCACCTCGGTGGTCATCTCAGCTTGGCCAGCCGTGTGTACATCTTGGCTTCGATCTTATGCAGCTTGAGGAACTCGGCGTACATGGCGTCGTAGACGTGCCGGGTGGACGGGTCTGGTCGGAACACGCGTTCAACCGGCACCAACGAGGCGATGTCATCGGTGCTGATGAGGCCCAGCGAGACCCCGGCAAACAGCGCGGCGCCGCGTACGGTGGCCATCAGCGGGGCCTCGATGCGGTGGATGGGACGGTTCATCACGTCTGCGTGGATCTGACACCAGAGGTCGGACTGCGCGCCGCCCCCGACGCCCCGCAGCTCACCCAGCGACGAGCCAAGGAACTTCTCGGACTCTTCGAGCAGCCACCTCGCGTTGTGGGCCACGCCCTCGAGTACCGACCGGATCAGATCCGCCCGGGTGGTCGACAACGACAGTCCGTGGAATCCGCCTCGCAGGTTGGCATCGGCCACGGGCGACCGTTCACCGTTGAGCCAAGGAGCAAACAACACGCCGCCGCTGCCGGGCTCCGCCGTGGCTGCGACGGCGACCAGGTCCTCGTAAGACTCGGTGATCGGGGTTGTGAGGCCATCGGTGGGGTTGACCAGCAGTCCCCGTGCCCACTCGAGGCACACGCCTGCGGTGTCGTGGTTGTTTGCCAGCACGTAACGACCGGGCAAAGCGGCCGGGATGGTGGCCATCATCTTCATGAGGGACGTCTTCTTGGAGGGTGCGTGACAGCCGATCCACGCCGACGTTGAGATCGACACGTGTCCTTCGTAATCGCCGATCGCTCCAGAGCCGAGCGTGACGGCGTGCAGGTCGGGAATGGCGGTCAGTACCGGGAGGTCCGAGGCGATGCCCATTGCCGCGGCCACCTCCGCCAGCACGGTTCCCACCACCGACCCGGCCGCCAGCAGGGGCGGCAGTTTGGCTGGATCCGTGCCCGCCAGGGCGACCAACTTGGGATCGTAGGAGCACGTGTCGTCTCCCCGGTTGTCGGTGAGCCACGACAGGGCCATCGAGGGGCGCGATGCCGCCACCCGGCCGGTGAATCGGCCAACGAGGTAGTCGAGGGGTTCGACGAAGGCTGCGGTCCGGTTGTACAGGTCCTGCTGATGGGTGGCCATGTAGAGCCGGTGGCCCAATGGGTCGTTGCCCTCGGTGCTGGGGGCGCCACCCGAGCGGTGGATCCAGCGCAGTGCTTTCGTCGGACCGAACCCCTCGATTTTGACCCGCCCGCCCACCTGCGCGGCCGCCAGGGCGGCGCCCCGGGTGTCCATCCACGACATGCAGTCGCCCACGGCATGGCCGGTGGCGTCCACCGGCACGGTGGATCCCCACTGGCCGGTGACCGCGACCGCCACCAGGTCGGCCGCGGCCTGAGGGTGAGCGGCGGTCAGTTCGGCCGCACCGTCGGTGACCGCGGTCCACCATTCGTCCGGCGACTGGGTGGCGGTGCCGTCCGAGGCCACCTTCGGCTCCACCCGGCGATAGGCGGACCCGATAATCGGCCCACCCAGTGAGACGAGCGCAACCTTGGGGCCGCCAGTACCCAGGTCCACCGCCAAGACCACCGGATCGTCAGGCCCCGACGTGGTGGAGGATGCGGGGTTGCTCGGTGTCGAGATGGTCATCAAGTTGCTCCGTTCAAGGCTCAGCCCAGCGCCATCGGGATGATCTCGGTGGTTCCGTCCGGGCTGGTGTGTTCGATGGTTAAAGGGATCCCTGCGGCGCCGTGTCCGGCGCCGGCGCGACCGATGCCGAGGGCGCTCACCACGGTGCTCGCCAGATTCAGAATGTCGTCAACCGGCACGATCGCCTCGGGTGGAAACACGCCCGGCGTCTCGCCGATGGTGCCGCGCTGCATCAGCGCTGCGCCAAGGGCCGCCGGTATGCCGGTGCCTTCGCCCGCACCCGCACCTTGCGAGTTCAGTGAACACACGTAGGTGTGGGGTTCGCCGTCGACCGTACCGGTCACCTCGACGCGCAGGCAGCCGCCGGGCTCGGTGACCCCGGCCTCGGCCAGGAGGCGTGGACGTTCCCGCTGGAGGAGGGCGACGGTGGCATCGACGGGCGTCACCTGCACCGGTGCGCCGGTGGTGTCGGGCAGGCTGATCGGCCGATCGTCGGCCATACCCGAGCGAACCAGCGCCTGGGTCATGGCGAAGTACGCCACCGGATACACCGATCCCAGGTTGGTGACCCGGGTGAGCGTTGGGAATGCCGCCGGCAGCGTGATGGTCTCGGGGTGGGGGTAGGGGTGAACAGCTGTGGGGCCAACACCGGCAAAGTCGATCTCACGCACGTGACGCGCCCCGTCAGCATCGAGCTGGTGGACCTCGACGAACTCGCCGTCGATGAACAGCGGCACCGGGTCGACCATGGCGTGAATACGGTGTTTGAGCACCGCGGCACCCTCGCCGGGTTCGCCGCCGTGCACGTGGCAGATCTCGGCCGTGTGCAGCTCGTCCAAGAGCTGTTCGGCACACATCTTGACGAAGATGTTGGCAAGGCCGGGCGAGTTGCCCATGCCGATCAGGGCCGTGACTCCGGCCGAACGGGCGTCTTCGTCCATGGCCATCAGGGCCCGGGTGGCGTCGAGATCGTCGCAGATGTCCACGTAGTTCACCCCGGCCTCGATGGCGGCGGCCAGGGTGGGTGGACCGAACCGGTAGAAGGGTCCGACACAGTTGAGCACCACGTCGGCCTCGCCGAGGAGCGACACCAATGCTGCCTGGTTGGTGACGTCCACGGTCGCCGCCCTCAGGCGAGGATCGCCGAGCTCGTCGATCACCGACCTGACCGCCTCGGGCCGGGCATCGGCCACGACGATCGAGGTGCTGTCCGGCAATGTGGTCAAGGCCTCGACGGCGACGCGACCAACGCCGCCTGCACCTCCCAGTACGACAATCGATCCCATTCGGTGCTCCCCGGTGGTGCGGCGGACGTGGGCGGTCAGGCCCCGACGTGCTCCGCGGCGTAGGACTTCCAGCGCTTGTAATCCACCTTGGCATTGGGCGCTCTGCCGATGCTGTCCACCACCAGCACCATCCGGGGCGCCTTGTACCCGGCCAACGAGTGCTTGGTGTGCGCCACCAACTCGTCGGCGTCGATCGAGCTGCCTTCGGTT
>ERZ724524.2018-NODE-2018-length-13451-cov-3.677665_pt1 | contig 13451 bp, 16 predicted proteins | sample MGYA00376057_ERZ724524 | MGnify/ENA primary metagenome ERZ724524 (study PRJEB28724, sample SAMN07190888) | wastewater metagenome | isolation source: influent of sewage treatment plant in Hong Hong | place: USA: Christiansburg, Virginia | collected 2016-03-01 ...
CCGTAGAACTTGTCTTGGACAAGCTGGCAGCTGGTGAAACTGTGGAACAGATTCTCGATGCACATCCGCGACTCACCCGCGAAGGTATTCAAGCCGCACTAGCATTCGCATCTGAAGCCCTACGCGCTGACATCGTCTATCCCATTGATGAGGCAGTCCAGTGAAGTTTGTGGCTGACGAAAACCTTGATCGTCAAGTCGTAGAACGTTTGCGTGGAGACGGCCATGTGGTCTGGTATGTCGCAGAGATGGCCCCAGGGGTCAGTGACCAAGATGTGCTCAATCTGGCCAACCATGAACAAGCGGTGCTAGTAACGGCTGACAAGGACTTTGGTGAACTGGTTTTCCGCCAGCATCTTCTCAGTCCCGGCGTCATTTTGCTTCGTTTGACTGGGTTGCTACCGACTGTCAAGGCCGAAGTACTTGCAAGGGCTATAACTGGGCACATGAAGGAGATGGCAGGCAACTTTGTGGTAGTTTCTCACCGGGCGATTCGCATACGACAATCAAGAACGTGAGATCCTTGGTTTGGCTGAAATGGCCCAACCAGTCATTCAACCGGACGCCGGTGCAGCGTGGCGGCTTGTCCTGCGGCGCCATCACCGGCGCCGGTTAATTCTTCGTTGGGCCCCACATGAGCATCTTAGCACTAAGTCGCCGTCTTATCAGCGCCGACTTTAACGCTCCGCATTGGGTTAATTTTCTCGCGGAACGGCACATTAACGAAACCGATACAGAGGTGTTGAGATGATCACAGAGGAAGAACGAGCGAAACGAAAGGCCGCGTATGAACTCGCGAAGGAAAACTCTAGGAAACGGGGCGTTGAACTAACGCCAGAAACTGAGAAGCTGATGGCGCAATACATCAATGGTCAGATTAGTGACGAGGCATTCTTCATTGAAATCTGGAAACTGCTGGGTGTTACCCCACTGGTACATTAGCGCTCTTGGGCATTGGCATGTTGCCCAACCCGGCCGGCCACACTGACGCTGCGTTCATAAAACAGAGGCTGGGGTCAGTTAATTGCCCACCTTTTCATTCAACCCAGACTGGCGCGATAAAGCTGCGCCAGCCGTTTAATTCAGACGTTAGGCCGCTTGGTTGCTCAATTCGGTCATACTTTCATCCGAACTCACACAACGACGGAGAGCTCAATGCTTCAGCTCAAACCACTTGATCCGAGTACGCCAATCTTCCAGCAATTCGGCACCGATGTCTCGCCCGTAATTTTGGTCAATTTCTTCCAGGTCGCGGAAGCAGACATTCCCGCGTTACTCAAGGCTTGGGAGGCAGACGCCAATTGGATGAAGCGGCAGCCCGGCTATATCTCGACTCAATTGCATCAGGGTATCGCTGGCAGTACCGCATTCATGAACTATGCGGTATGGGAGTCAGTAGCCCACTTTCGAGAGGCGTTCAATCATCCTGAGTTCAAGGCAGCCCTTGAGCACTACCCGTCTTCAGCGGTAGCGTCGCCCCATCTATTTACGCGTCTTACGGTGCCAAATCTGTGCGTTGGCCCATAGAGCAGCGGTCCAACCGCCGGTTGCAGGAAGCGCGCGAGAAGCCGCGCGCGCCTGAAGCGGAACGTTGGGCTTCACAATTCACTCACCTGCAATAGGAGAAATGTCATGGCTATGAATCAAAACAACCCGGTTGTGTGGTTTGAAATCTACGTTCAGGACATGGAGCGTGCCAAGAAGTTCTACGAAGCCGTACTGGCAATCAGGCTGGAGAAGATGCCTGCCCCTACTTCTGAATTTGGGGATATGGAGATGTGGGCCTTCCCTTCAGACAAGGAAACCAGCCCCACCACTTATGGCGCTTGCGGCATGTTGGTCAAAATGGCAGGCTACCCCTCTGGCGGCAGTGGCACTTTGGTCTATTTCGGTTGCAATGACTGCGCAGTTGAAGCTGCCCGCGTTATCGAAAATGGCGGCAGTATTGTCAGAGAAAAATTCTCCATAGGTGAGCACGGTTTCATCGCCCTCGCCAGTGACACCGAAGGCAATACTATTGGCTTTCACTCGATGTAATGCGTTCGATGCCCGAGGTTTTATTTAGTGCCCACGCAATAAGGATAGCTCGTGCAAAGCCACGATCTATCCGTTTGTTGGACAAGCCCGGGCCGCAGCGCTGGGCGCGCCCTCTGCAAATATCTTTTTTTGGATTTACCCCAAAGGCATGAACGCCGGGTGCCGGGAGCGGGAAGTCCCGAAGTGCGGCTGCCCAGGCGGCAAAGGTTTCGCGAATGAGGCAATTCTCGCGTCCCGGGTCCGAAAGTCCGAGTGTCCGAACCGCTCAGCTTGGGGAAACCGAAGGCCCAGACACGGCCGGACAGCGCTGAGGTCTCGGCTTACATGATCGGATGGCGAGCGCAACGACGGGCGTGACGGCGCTGACTCCGGACGCTGGCGATCGGATCCGCGTCCTGACGATCGCCATCGCGGCGCTACAGGAGGGGCAAAGCATCGGTGGCCGCTCTTTGCGCGGTGGCTCGAAGCGGCTGGGATCGAACTTCAGCAAGCGGTGCAGCAAGGCGATCAGGCGCTTGCCGTTGGCGTGCAGGGGGCCGAAATTGCGCGCGCGGCGAAAGCCCTTGGGCAGCAGGTGCCGGGGAATCCGCCAGAGGAACTCAGCGCCCGTGAGCGAGCGCTTTTCCGACTTGCCGGTTTCAGCGCGGCGATAGCGAAAGCTCACCCGACCATTCGCGCAGGCGAGGATGCCCTGTTCACGGATGACGCCGCGGTAGCGGTAAGGACCGCGCGCAGGCGACGCGGGTCGCCGCCACCGGTCGTCATTCCGCCATTGTCGTGTTTGCAACATCGCTGGCGAATCTGGACGGAACTGGATTTTCAATGACTTAAGCGAGCCGACCGGCCTGGCACGCCAGTTGCTGTATTCCTGGTGCCTCGAAACCCGAGAAATCACCAGGGAAGCTCGCCATGGATCTGCCTGTCATCGAACCCTCGCCGCCCGCGGCCGCCGGCTGCAGCGCCGGTAGTTGCGGCTCCACGGCCCGGCAGATGGACGCTCTGTCGGACGCCGTCCGCGCCCGGGTGCAGGATCACCCCTGCTACTCGGAAGACGCCCACCACTACTTCGCGCGCATGCACGTCGCCGTGGCACCGGCCTGCAACATCCAGTGTCACTACTGCAATCGCAAGTACGACTGTGCCAACGAGTCGCGGCCGGGCGTCGTTTCCGAGGTGCTGACGCCGGACCAGGCGGTCAGGAAGACCCTGGCGGTGGCGGCGACGATCCCGCAGATGAGCGTGCTCGGTATCGCCGGTCCCGGCGATCCGCTCGCCAATCCTGAGCGCACCTTCGAGACCTTTCGGCAGTTGGCGCTGAAGGCACCGGACATCAAGCTCTGCGTGTCGACCAACGGCCTCGTCTTGCCCGACTACGTTGAGGAACTCGCCCGCTACAACATCGACCACGTCACCATCACCATCAACTGCGTGGACCCGGCGATCGGCGCCAGGATCTATCCGTGGATATTCTGGAAGAACCGGCGCGTCTTCGGCCACGAGGCGGCGGCGATCCTCATCGCGCAGCAGCAGAAGGGCCTGGAGATGCTGACCGCGCGCGGCATCCTGGTGAAGGTGAACTCGGTGCTGATTCCCGGCGTCAATGATGCCCATTTGCCGGAGGTGTCGAGGATCGTCAAGGCCAAGGGTGCCTTCCTGCACAACGTCATGCCTTTGATTGCCGAGGCCGAGCACGGCACCTTCTACGGGGTGATGGGCCAGCGCAGCCCGCAGCCGGCCGAACTCAAGGCCCTGCAGGATGCCTGCGCCGGCGACATGAACATGATGCGCCACTGTCGTCAGTGCCGCGCCGATGCGGTCGGCCTGCTCGGCGAGGATCGCGGCGCCGAGTTCACGCTCGACAAGATCGAGGCCATGGAGATCGACTACGAGGCGGCGATGGTCGTGCGTGCCGAGTTGCGCGCGCAGATCGCCGCCGAACTGGCCGAGAAGCGCGCCAGAGCACACGCGCCGGCTGCCGCGACAACACCGCAGGTGATCAGGATCCAGCCGCACGTCGCGAAGTCGGCGCCGCCGGTCGGCCGGCCGGTGCTGATGGCGGTGGCGGCGAAGAACGGCCTGGTCGCCGTGCACTTCGGGCACGCCAGGGAGTTCCTGGTATACGAAGCCTCGGCAGACGGCGCCCGCCTGGTCGGTCACCGCAAGGCGGAGTCCTATTGCGCCGGTGACGAGAGCTGTGGCGATGCCGAGGCGGTGCTGGCAGCGACGATTCGCGCTCTCGCCGACTGCGAAGTCGTCCTCTGCTCGCGCATCGGCTTTGAACCCTGGGGGCAGCTCGAGGCGGCAGGAATTCAGCCGAACGGCGAGTACGCCATGCAAGCGATCGAGGAGGCCGTCATGGCGGTGTGGAACGAGATGCTGGCCGCCGGCAAGTTGGCTGTTGGGCAGATCGCGGCAAAGCGCGCGTGAGGAGGCGAGCATGGCCCTCGAAATCATCGAAAGCTGCGTCAATTGCTGGGCTTGCGAACCGCTCTGCCCACAGCAGGCCATCCAGGCGGCGACCCCGCACTTTCTGATCGACGCCGACAAATGCACCGAATGCAGCGGCGATTTTTCCGAAGCGCAATGCGCCAGCATCTGCCCGATCGAAGGAGCGATCATCAACGAACTCGGCGAAGCACTGAACCCGCCGGGTTCGCTGACCGGCATCCCGCCGGCGCGCTGGGCGGCGGCGCAGGCCGAGATTGCGGGGCGCTGAGCATGGCCGAGATCATTTTCTACGAGAAGGCCGGCTGTGCGGGCAACGCCCGCCAGAAGGCCCTGCTGGTCGCTTCCGGGCACCAACTGGTGGTCCGCGACCTGCGCGGGCAGTTCTGGAGCAATGTGCGCCTGCTCGAGTTTCTCGCCGACTTGCCGGTCGCCGAGTGGTTCAACCCCGCAGCGCCGGCGATCAAGGCGGGGACCATCGTGCCCCAGCAACTCGATGAGCGGAGCGCACTGGCGCTGTTGCGGCATAACCCCTTGCTGATCCGGCGGCCGCTGCTGCAGGTCGGCGAAGAACGGCGGGTGGGTTTCGACGTCGCGGCAATCGACGCCTGGATCGGCCTGCGCGAGCTGCCGGCCGGCGACCTCGAAGCCTGCCGGCGCGATCGCGGCGAGGTACGCACTTTCCATGTGCAGACGGCGGGTGGCGCCGCCTATCCCTGCCGCTTCGACGACCAACAGGCCGATGCGTCCCGCTGCCGACCTTGAGCGAGCAGTGCCCGTCGCTGCCGGGGTGCACTGGATCGGCGCCTTCGATCCCGACCTGCGCAGCTTCGACATCATCCTGCGCACCGCCAACGGCACCAGCTACAACGCCTATGCGGTGCGCGGCAGCGACGGTGTCGCCATCATCGACACGGTCAAGCTCAATTTCTCCGAGACCTTCTTTCGCCGTCTGGAGTCGATTGCCGACTACGACGAGATCACCACCATCGTCCTCAATCACCTCGAACCCGATCATTCCGGCGCCTTGCCGGAACTGCTGCGGCGAGCGCCCGGCGCGACGCTGCTGGTCTCGCCGCAGGCCCGTCTGATGTTGAAGGGACTGCTCGATCCAGCCGAACTGGCGGGGCGGATCGCTTTCGTCGGCACCGGCGATCATGCCGATCTCGGTGATCGGCAACTCGAATTCCTCAACACGCCGTACCTGCACTGGCCCGACACCCAATGCACCTGGCTGGCGGCCGAAGGCGTGCTGTTCTCGGCCGATTTCCTCGGCTGCCACTACTGCGACAGTCGCCTGTTCAACGATGCGGTCGGCGACTTCCGCTTTTCCTTCGATTACTACTACGCGCACATCATGCGCCCCTTCCGCGCCTACGTGCGCACGGCGCTCGACCTGATCGAACCGCTGCCGCTGCGGATCATCGCCCCCGGGCACGGGCCGATCCTGCGGCGCGATCCACGTGACTATGTTGCCCGCTATCGTGCCTTTGCCGCTCCCGCTCTGCACGGCGCCGCGACGAAGACCCTGCTGGTCTTCTACATCTCGGCCTACGGTGCCACGCGCCGGATGGCCGAAGCCGTGGCGGCCGGCGCCGAATCGGCGTCGAGCGCTGCCGGTGAGGTGCGCGTCTCGCTCTACGACCTCGAAGGCGGCGACGCGCAGCCTTTCGTCGACCTGATCGAGGAAGCCGATGCCTTGCTGTTCGGCAGCCCGACGATCAACGGCGACGCGGTCAAGCCGGTGTGGGATCTCCTCTCGTCGCTGACCATGGTGGACGTCAAGGGCAAGTTCGCCGCGGCTTTCGGTTCCTACGGCTGGAGCGGCGAGGCGGTGCCGATGATCGAAGACCGCCTGCGCCGCCTGAAGCTGCGCGTCCCCTTGCCCGGCGTCAGGGCCCGCCTGACGCCGACCGGCGACGACTTTGCCGCCTGCCATGATCTCGGTCGCGAGGTCGCCCTGCACCTCCTCGGTCGCGCGACGCCACGCACCATCGACCTCGCCCAACTCGCCTGATTCCCCTCTTACTTACCGGAGAAACCCGCATGCCCAAGGCCAGCATCACCTTCCAGGATATCGGCGTCACCGTCACCGTGCCGGCGGGTACCCGCCTGATCGAGGTTTCGGAGAAGGTCGGCGCAGGTATCACCTACGGCTGCCGCGAAGGCGAATGCTGTACCTGCCTGACGAGGATCGTCTCTGGCCATGAACACCTGGCCGCGCCGTCGGTACTTGAGCACCAGGTACTGAAGGACAACCTCGCGCCACGCCGACACCGGCTGGCCTGCCAGGCGCAGGTGCTGGGCGGCAGCATCGTCGTCCAGCCCGCTTGAGTCTTCACCCACCCCTTCCATTTACCAGGAGCCTGCCATGCCCAACATCACCTTTTCCAGTTCAATGCACAAGGACAAGACCATCTACGCCGTCGCCGGCAGCCACACCCAGACGATCCTCAAGCTCGCCAAGGAGAACCATGTACCGATCGACTTCTCCTGTGGTGACGGCGAGTGCGGTACCTGTCTGGTCAAGGTCAGCAGCGTCGACAAGAGCAGTCACAACAAGTACGGCCACATGGGCGGTCCGCTCAACGTCCGCGAGGTCGCGGTCCTCAAGGAAATGGGCAAGATCAAGCAGGCGCAGATCGAGCAGATGTACGTCGACGATCTGCCGCCGACTGAATGGCGCCTCGCCTGCCAGTACATCGTCCGCGACGAGGACATCCTGGTCGAGTACCCGAGCCGGTGACGGGGCCGCCGGCCAGCGTCTCCAGCACCATCGCGGCGCGGGCCGAGGCCGCCTATCTCGGCCTGGCGCTCGGCGACGCGCTGGGCGCCACGGTCGAGTTCATGACGCCGCGCGAGATCGTCCATCACTTCGGCGTGCATCGCGAGATCGTCGGTGGCGGCTGGCTCAAGCTGAAGTCGGGACAGGTGACCGACGACACGAGCATGTCGCTGGCCCTCGGCGAGGCGATCCTGGCCAGCGGCGGCAGGGTCGACCCGCTCGCCTGCGCCGAGGCCTTCGATGCCTGGATGCGGCGCAAGCCGGTCGATATCGGCAATACCGTCCGCCGCAACCTGCTCACCTTCCGGCGCACCGGCGTTCCCGTCGCGCCGGCGTCCGACCATGACGCCGGCAACGGTGCCGCGATGCGCGTGCTGCCGGTAGCCCTGGCCACCTTCGGTCAATCGGAAGCCGCCGTCCGCGCGGCCGGGCAGGCGCAGGCGCACGTCACCCATAACAATGTCGTTTCCGACGCGGTGTGCCAGTTCCTGACTCTGGCCGTTCAGGATCTGCTGCGTGGTGGTTCGCTCGAAGAGATGCTCGGCAAGCACCTGGGGGCATTGCTGGCGGCACATCCCGAGCTGTCGTTCCGCGACCGCCCTCGCCGCGAGAACCCGAGCGGCTGGGTCGTCGAGACGCTGCAAGCGGTCTTGCAGGGGTTGCTTGGCAGTGACGGTTTCGAGGACTCCCTGGTCGATGTCGTCAATCGCGGTGGCGACGCCGATACCACCGGCGCCATCGCCGGCATGCTCGCCGGTGCGCTGTACGGACCGCAGGCCATTCCGAAACGCTGGCTGCAGGCCCTCGACCCCGGCGTCGCCAGCCGCTGTCGCGAACAGGCGCGCGCCCTGCTGCCGCTCACCGCTTGCCAGGTCGCTTGACAGGTCGCTGGGGGGCTTAGCCCGGTACGGCTTCGGCGAGCATCGCCAGCGCCTCGGCCTCGACGCTCGCGATGCCGAGGCGCTTGCAGAAGCGCCGCTCCTTGTCGTTCGGCTCGGTGATCAACGCCCAGCCGGGCTTTCACCACAGGTGGCTGGCTCCCTGCCGGCGCAAACGCCAGCGCTGTTCCCGGGGCAGGTCCCGGCGCAAGTTCCTGGCTCCCTTCCGCCACAAACGCCAACGTCCTCGCCAGTGCAGGGTGGCGCGCCCGTCGCCTTGTCGACGGTCCCGAGGCGCTGAGCCCGGCTGCTGCGGGTCCGGGCTTCTGGCCGGCGCCGGCAGGGGAGTTTGTCTGCTGCCCCGGTACCGACGTCCAGGCGCACCAGCCACGGTGAACGGTTTCGCCGCAGCGCGTGCCGACGTCATGCACGATGGAACTTTACCTTGGCCAAGGTGGTCCTTGGCGTGCTCGGAAGAGAAATGTCTGACTGTTCCAACAAGGAGAAAAGAATGCGGAAATATCCCATCGACAGTACGGAAGCCATGGCACGGATCGTCGCCGTCGCCCTGCTCGCCGACGGCGCGCTCGACCACAGCGAAGTCGAGGCACTCGAAAAACACGAACTTCGCGACAATCTGGGCCTTCCCGCCGCGACCCTTGAGCGAGTACTGCATGAATTCTGTAATGACCTGCTGCAAACGGCGCGCGCTCCAAACATCGGGCAGATCGAGCTGGATGCCCAATTGGTCGATCACCTGCTGGATGACATTCAGTCGCATGAACTGCAAAAAAAGGCCTTGACTGCGATCGTCGACATCGTCAATGCGGACGGCAGCCTCAACGCTGGAGAGGCCATTCTGCTATCGCGGGCGATGAGCCGCTGGGGCCTTGAACTGCACCAGGTGACACGCATCGAGGTGCGCGATGCGAAGCTCTTGTCGCCGGTCGTTACAGCGCAGACTCAGGTGGCTGAAGCCTGATTGCCTGAACAGCAAATTGGACGAGATGGACGCCAGTCACAGCTTCGATCACGCGCTCCCTGGCAGGAGGCCGGAGTGCTGATCGGGATCCGCTTTCGACGCGATGGCCTGACCATCGGGCACTGCGTGGAGGTGCTCTCGGGAACACCGGCATGCGCCAGCGGTCGGCGTGGTGAGAATGTCTTTTCGTCCGGTTCGCCGAGGGGCAACAGATAGAACCATGCTCCAACCGATCACGACAATTCGGCGGGGACTGGAAATACCAGTCGCGGGCGAGCCAGCGCAGCAAATCCCTGAGGCTGTTTGCTTTCCGCCTGCAGTGGCTTTGCTTGGCGCCGATTGTCACGGCCTTCGACCTGCCCTGGCCGTTCGCGAGGGTGAGCGGGTAGAAGCCGGGCAGGTGTTGTTCTCCGACAAGGATCGCCCGGGAGTGGTGTTCACCGCTCCATGCGCGGCCACCGTAGCGGAGATCCGGCGCGGCGCACAACGGGTTTTCCAGGCCTTGGTGCTGGAGACCAATGCCAGCGCAAGCGACGGTCCAGCGTTGGGACCGGCGCGCGAGGACGCTGAACTGGCCGTGCTCGATCCGGCGGTCGTGCGCGCTCAGCTGTTGGCCTCGGGCCTATGGACCGCTCTGCGGACGCGTCCCTACAGCCTGCTGCCGGCGGCAGACGCGACACCACGTTCCATCTTCGTGACGGCGATCGACACACACCCGCTGGCAGCCGATCCGCAATTGATTATTGCCGCGCATGCCGACGATTTCCGCCGTGGCATCGTCGCCTTGTCGCGGCTGGCACGGGTTTTCGTCGCCGTCCCGGTGACGGGCGACGCGCCTTCGCCAGCCGCCGAGGCCGCGGCCGGACTCGCCAACGTGCACTGCGCGGCCTTTGCTGGCCCACATCCGGCAGGGCTGCCTGGAACTCACATCCATTATCTCGATCCGGCAAGCGCTACGCGTACGGTCTGGCATCTGCATTACCAGAGCTGCATTGCCATTGGCCGCTTGTTCGCCAGCGGTCGTCCGTGGTGCGAACGAATCGTCTCGCTGGCCGGACCAGGGGTCGTTTCACCACGGCTGCTGCGCACCCTGCCCGGCGCCGATCTTCTGGCGCTGACGGCCGGCTCGCTCCACCCCGGCCGCCAGCGCATCGTCTCGGGTTCACTGCTCGGTGGGCGCGCGGTCAGTGCGCAGAATTCCTTCCTCGGCGGCCTGCATCTGCAGGTCAGCGTGCTGCCGGAGGGCGACGACCGCGAGTTCATGCACTACCTGCGAGCCGGGGTGAACAAGCATTCGGCACTGCGCGTCTTCGCCTCGAGCTTGTTCGGCCGTCGCCCGCTGGCGTTGACCACGAGTACCCAGGGCAGTCCACGGGCAATGGTGCCGGTCGGCAGTTACGAGGCGGTCATGCCGCTGGACATCCTGCCCACGCAACTGCTGCGCGCGCTGATCGTCGGCGATACCGAAATGGCACAGCATCTCGGCTGCATGGAACTCGACGAAGAGGACCTCGCCCTGTGCACCTACGTCTGCCCTGGCAAGTATGAATACGGCCCCATCCTGCGCGATGTTCTGACGCGTATCGCCAAGGAGGGCTGAGGGATGCGACTGCGCGATTTGCTCGACCGTATCGCACCGCATGTCGCGCCCGGCGCGCGCCACGAAAAGTGGTACGCGCTCTACGAGGCCGTCGATACCTTCTTCTACCGGCCGGCTTCGGTGACGCGCACCACGGCCCACGTGCGCGACGGCATCGACCTCAAGCGCATCATGATCATGACCTGGGCGTGCACACTGCCGGCACTCTTCTTCGGTATGTGGAACATCGGTTTCCAGGCCAACCAGACCCTGGCGGCACAGCCAGCGCTGCTATCGGCGCAAGACGGCTGGCGGCTGTCGCTGATCGGCCTGATGGCCGGCTTCGACCCGTCGTCGGCATGGGACAACCTGATCCACGGTGCGGCGTGGTTTCTCCCGATCTACGCAGTCACTTTCATTGTCGGCGGCTTCTGGGAGGTGCTCTTCGCGACCATCCGCCGGCACGAGGTCAACGAGGGCTTCTTCGTCACCTCGGTGCTCTTCGCGCTGACGCTACCGCCGTCGATTCCTCTCTGGCAGGTGGCGCTAGGCATCAGCTTTGGCGTAGTCATTGGAAAAGAGGTCTTCGGCGGTACCGGCAAGAACTTCCTCAATCCGGCGCTCACCGGCCGCGCCTTTCTTTACTTCGCCTACCCGGCACAGTCGTCCGGCGACGCGGTGTGGACGGTGATCGATGGTTACACCGGCGCCACACCATTGGCCATCGCCGCGCAGTCGGGTGTCGACGGCATCATTACCGCTGGCTACAGCTGGTCGGCGGCCTTCCTCGGGGTCATTCCCGGTTCGATCGGTGAAACCAGCACGCTGCTGATTCTCGTTGGCGGTGGCCTGCTCGTCGCCAGCGGCGTCGCCTCGTGGCGCATCGTTTTCGGCGTCTTCCTGGGCATGGTGGCGATGAGTTCGCTGCTCAACCTTATTGGCTCGTCCGACAACCCGATGTTCGCCATGCCCTGGTACTGGCATCTGGTAATTGGTGGCTTCGCTTTCGGCATGTTCTTCATGGCCACGGACCCGGTTTCCGCAGCCATGACCAACGCCGGCAAGTGGACCTTCGGTGCCCTGATCGGCGTGATGGCGGTCCTGATACGGGTTGTCAATCCCGCCTTTCCCGAGGGAATCATGCTCGCCATCCTGTTTGCCAACGTGTGTGCGCCGCTGATCGACTACGCCGTCGTGCGCGCCAACATTCGTCGCCGGGAGCAACGTGATGCCCGCCTTTAGGGAAACGCCGCTCGCCGTGCTGCGCATCGCGCTGCTGGTCAGCCTGGTCTGTTCGATGGTCGTCGCCGGGTCAGCGGTAGGCTTGAAGTCGATGCAGCTGGAAAATCGCCGCGTCGACCGCGAGCGTCACCTGCTGGCGATCGTCGGTCTGCACGATCGTGCGCTGTCGGCTACCGAGGTCGCCGAGCGCTTTCGCGAACGTATAACGCCGCACCTCGTCGATCTGGACACCGGCGCCTACGTCGCTTCCCCGCCAGGCCACGACAGGTTCGACCCACTGACCTGGGAGGGTTCCCGCGCGGCCACCGATCCAGTTCTCTCACGGGCGCTGTCGCGCAGTGAGGATATCGCCGGCATCCAGCGGCGCGAGCGCTACGCGGTGGTCTATAAGCTGATGACGGGCGAGCGCGTCGACGCGCTGATCCTGCCCGTGCGCGGCTATGGCCTGTGGTCGACCCTGTACGGCTTTCTCGCCGTCGACGCCGACCTCGATACGGTCCTCGGATTGCGCTTTTATCAGCACGCTGAAACGCCGGGGTTGGGCGGAGAAGTCGACAACCCGCGCTGGAAAGCTCTCTGGCCAGGCAAGCGCCTGTTCGATACCGACGGGCAACTGAGGCTGCGCGTCGGCAAGGCCAGTGGCGATAGCGAGGATTCGCGGTGGCGCGTCGACGCGCTGGCCGGCGCAACGCTGACCAGCAATGGCGTCAACAACATGATTCGCTTCTGGCTCGGTCCGCAGGGCTACGGGCCGTATCTGAAACGTCTGCGACAAGAGGGATTTGAATCGTGAATACCAGCACTTCGGCAAAGCCGCGCGCGCTTGCCGTACTTTTCGCCCCGGTCTTCGACAACAATCCGATCGCGTTGCAGATCCTCGGTATTTGCTCGGCGCTAGCGGTGACGGCGAACCTCAAGACGGCGCTCGTCATGTCCGTGGCGCTGACACTGGTGACCGCCTTCTCGAACCTCTTCATCTCGCTGCTACGTCACCACATCCCCGGGTCGATCCGCATGATCGTGCAGGTAGTCATCATTGCCTCGCTAGTCATTGTCGTCGATCAGGTACTGCGTGCGGTCGCCTTCGATCTGGCCAAGCAGCTGTCTGTCTTCGTCGGGCTGATCATCACCAACTGCATCGTCATGGGCCGCGCCGAAGCCTTTGCCATGCAGAACCCGCCATTGCCATCGTTCCTGGATGGCATCGGCAACGGACTGGGTTACAGCGCGCTGCTCGTTGCCCTGGGTATTACACGCGAGCTCTTTGGCAGCGGCACGCTGATCGGCTTCCGAGTGCTGCCGACCGTCGCCGACGGCGGCTGGTATCTGCCGAACGGCCTGCTCCTGTTGCCACCCTCTGCCTTTTTCCTGATCGGGCTGTTCATCTTATTCGTAACCATGTTATTAGGGTTAAAGAGGATATCCAAGGAATTAGCGAAGAAGAATATATTTGAGGGATAAATTCTTAGAATAAATAAGCGCTTCCATCTTTATTAGTATTTAC
>ERZ724524.2029-NODE-2029-length-13417-cov-12.464975_pt1 | contig 13417 bp, 9 predicted proteins | sample MGYA00376057_ERZ724524 | MGnify/ENA primary metagenome ERZ724524 (study PRJEB28724, sample SAMN07190888) | wastewater metagenome | isolation source: influent of sewage treatment plant in Hong Hong | place: USA: Christiansburg, Virginia | collected 2016-03-01 ...
AGCTGGCCGCCACAGCAGAAGAAATGGGCGCAGAGGCTGAGCAGCTTCAGCAGACGATGACCTTTTTTCAGCTAGACCACGTTTCGCACACCACGGCTTATGCGCCGCATGGCACTAGCCCTACCGCTTCTGCCCCGCGTTCAAATAGCACGCCCCCTGCCAGCCGCCCGCGCCACGCGGCAGTTGCACCCACCGAAGGGGATTTTGAGCAGTTCTAAATTGATCTGTTGGTAATGATGTGTAGGCAAAAGCCCCGTAACGCAGGTCGTTACGGGGCTTTTTTTGGGGCGAATCCACCTTGCCATGACGTAGCGCAAGTGGGCTGTTGGAAGCGATGTAACAAAAATTGCTATGCTTCTCCGCGTGCGTACGGTTGTGCCGCGTGGCGATGCAATGCGTTCTCTTGTACCCCCTTAAACTCAAGATGGAAGGAAGCCTTTATGTCCTTGCTAAACAATCTCACGATTGGTCGCCGATTGGCGGTATTACTCACCCTGATGATTTTGCTGGCGGGGGGGATTACCACCATCGCCGTGTCTTCTTTGGCGCAGTTGGCGGCGGGGAGCAAACACCTGCTGCAAGACAACGCCATCCCCGATTCGCAGCTGGGCGATATTTTGCGCCGCCTCAGCGAAGGGCGGTCGCAGGTGCTGTTGACCTTGCAGCATGACCCCAGCAGCAGCTTTGCCGCCATGCACGACCACCCTCAAACACTACACGCCGATAACATCGCCCGCCTGCATCAAGAAAACGAGGTGCTGTGGCAGCAGTTTATGGCGCACACCATCGACCAAGAAGAGCGTCCGCTGATTGCGGCGTTCGAGGCCGCGCGAACGCAGTTACTCAAAGAAGGCTTTGCCCCCGTCGAGCAGCTACTCAAAGCGGGTGAATACCACAAAGCGAACCAAGCCCTGTTGAAGCAGCTTAACCCCGCTTTTAAAGCCATGGAGCAAGCCCAAGTTCCGCTGGCCGCGCTTTACGAAAAACGCTCGCGCAGCCTGAGTGCCTCTGCGGATGCCAGCTACACCGAATCCCGCGACCTCATGTTGGGGATTGGTGCGCTGTCTGGTCTGCTGGCACTGTTCTTGGGGATGCTGATTGTCCGGTCGATTACCCGCCCCCTGAAACAAGCAGTGATCGTCGCCAATGCCTTGGCTCGGGGGGATTTGTCGGTGGACATTCGGGCAGAAAGTAGTGATGAGGTCGGCGAATTGATGACTGCCCTGCACAAGATGATAGGCACGCTATCCAAGATTATCAACAAAGTGTGCCTTGCTACCGATAACCTGAGCAATGCCGCTGGGCAGCTTTCTGCCACCGCCCAGTCGCTGTCCGAGTCCTCCTCGCAACAGGCCGCCAGCGTCGAGGAAACCTCAGCCTCGATGGAGCAGATGACGGTCTCTATCGCGCAGAACACCGAAAACGCCAAAATTACCGACAGCATGGCGACACAAGCCTCTCGCGAAGCTGCTGAAGGCGGGCAGGCGGTAGGGCAAACCGTCGAAGCGATGAAGAGCATCGCCGGCAAAATCGGCATCATCGACGACATCGCCTACCAAACCAACCTACTGGCGCTGAACGCCGCAATTGAAGCTGCGCGTGCTGGTGACCACGGCAAGGGCTTTGCCGTGGTGGCCGCCGAAGTGCGCAAGCTGGCCGAGCGCAGCCAAATTGCCGCCCAAGAAATCGGTGGGCTGGCGACCAATTCAGTGCAGCAAGCCGAGCGGGCCGGTGCGTTGTTGACCCATATTGTCCCCACCATTCAGCGCACGTCCGATTTGGTACAAAAAATCGCCGCTGCCTCTGCCGAGCAATCGTCTGGTGTGGCGCAAATCAACGGGGCGATGACCCAGCTCAACCAAGCTACCCAGCAAAACGCCTCGGCCTCGGAACAGCTGGCGGCCACAGCAGAAGAAATGGGCACACAGGCTGAGCAGCTTCAGCAGACTATGACCTTTTTTCAGCTAAACTAAGGGATCGAAAAAGGTTCCTTATTTGGCAATAGCCCCCCCGCCACACCCCAGCCGTGCACCGATCCATGGAGATTCTGAGGCGTTCTAATGCCATAGCCTGTCCCTTTTTTAATATGATTTATTTTTCTTCAAGGATAACGATGTTTAAAAACCTTAAAATCGGCGCACGCCTAGGTATTGGCTTTGGGCTGCTTTCTATTTTGCTACTGACAATTTCTTTGATTGCTTATGTTCGCGTGAGCCAAATCGTGAAAGAAATGGACGATGTGGTAAATAACTACTACCCCAAAACGGTGATAGCGAACAATATTGTCGACCAAGCCAACCTCACCGCCCGCGCCATGCGCAACGCGCTGCTGGTTAAATCCCCCGAAGAAGCACAGAAAGAAATGGATCGGATAGTCGAGTCGCGGAAAATCATCGCCGACAAATTCGACCAGCTCGAGAAATCCATTACCTCCGAGGCCGGCAAAAAGCTTTTGGTAGAAGTTCAAGGCCTCCGAAAAATATTTATTGAAGACCTCAATAAATTTACTGAGCTGCAAAAAGCAGGGCGGCGTGATGAAGCCATCGAACTGATGCTGACCAAAATCCGCAAATCTCAAGGAGACTATCTGGCTGCCGTGATTAAGCTGGCTTCTTTCCAAGAAAGTTTGATGGCTGCAGCGGGTCATGAAGCAGAGGAAGCGGGGAAAAGCACCCAGCAGCTGCTTATCTTGTCTGGCATCTTCGCTCTGCTGATTGCCGTCAGTTTTGCGTGGTTTATCACCCGCAGCATTACCCGCCCCATCGCCGAAGCTGCTGCAGCAGCGCAACGTTTAGCCGAAGGCGACCTGACCGTGCGCCTCAATGCTGATAGCAAAGACGAAGTCGGCGTGCTGATGACCGCCATGCAAAATATGGTGAACAAACTGTCGGAGATTATTGGCAACGTGCGTCAAGCGGCAGATAACCTGACCAACGCATCGGCACAGGTGTCAGCGACTGCCCAATCGCTATCGCAAGCCTCGTCCGAGCAAGCGGCCAGCTTGGAAGAAACCACGGCTTCAATGGAAGAAATGACAGCGTCTATCTCGCAAAACACCGAAAACGCCAACCTGACTGACAACATGGCGACTAAAGCCGCCAGCGAAGCCGCCGAAGGCGGGCAAGCTGTAGGGAAAACGGTTGAAGCGATGAAGAGCATTGCCAGCAAAATCGGCATCATTGACGACATCGCCTACCAAACCAACCTACTGGCGCTGAATGCTGCGATTGAAGCTGCACGCGCCGGTGATCATGGCAAAGGCTTTGCCGTGGTAGCCGCCGAAGTCCGTAAGCTGGCTGAGCGCAGCCAAATCGCCGCCCAAGAAATCGGGGGATTGGCAACCAACTCGGTACAGCAAGCCGAGCGAGCAGGAAATTTGCTGTCTGAAATTGTGCCAGCTATCCAACGCACATCGGATTTGGTGCAAGAAATTGCCGCTGCGTCTGCCGAACAGTCTTCTGGCGTGGCACAAATCAACAGCGCGATGATGCCGCTAAACCAAGTCACCCAGCAAAACGCCTCGGCCTCGGAACAGCTGGCCGCCACAGCAGAAGAAATGGGCGCAGAGGCTGAGCAGCTTCAGCAGACCATGATGTTCTTTAAGCTGGTACAGCACATGGCTTCGCACCGTGCAGAGCCCATGTCTGCACCGCACCCCGTTGCAAATCACCCTACGGCTTATCGTCCAGCACGCGGAGCAGCCGTTGCGAATGAAGGTAATTTTGAGCAGTTTTAACGAAAGAGCGGCTTAGAACCTGTTCAAAGTCTGCGAGACTCGGGTGAGTCTGCGTTTAAATTCGCAAAAAAAGCGCAGTCGCTGCGGTCTTGGTTTTTATTCCCCTCTACTGGTCCGGACGGGGTGGTGGCTGGTGAGGCCGCCAGAGCTAAAACCAAACCCAAAGGCAACCACCCCACCCCTCCACGGGAGGGGAATAAAAGCCAAGCCCCTGCTGCCACTCGCGGCAAGGTTTCAGCCCGACCAAGTCGCTGCGTTTAAAGTCTGCTAGGTTGTGAACAGGCTCTAAATATTTAGCCCCACAATAAACTGTTCCAGCGCGTCATTACCGTAAGTTTGGAAACCATGAAGATGGTGCGCCGCCTGCCGGTGTTTAGGGTGGGGTAGCGGGGGTTGCCACACCAAACAAATAGCGTGACCTCTGTCACGCCTTACACAAAGGAGTTTTTTATGGCCACTAACGTTTTTATTGATTGCAACGTATGGGATCGTTTTTTCGAAAATGCCTTTGACCTCTGCGCAGAACTGCCCCAACCACAATTCAACTTGTACATTACGAAAGAGGTTGAAGTGGAGATTGGTCATATGCCAGAAGCCAAAATGGCCTATGTTAAGAAATATTTAGAAAATGGCAGCGTTAAGTCCCGTTCATTTTTTGGCTTTTCAGAAGAAACGCCCAACGCGCCCGCTTCGTTGCACTCTGGCTTTGGAGAAGAAGGCAATCTAGGGGTGGGGTGGCGGATGGCAGAGGAATGCGAAATTGATTTCATCAAAAACCAGAAAATTGGATCAAACAAAAGACCTACTGAGTTATTAAAAAACCACACAGATGTATTTTTGGCTGCACAGGCTTTTCGCTCTGTTGTACTGACATACGATGCTAAAAAAACCCTAAAAATCGCAGGTAAAAAAAATACTTTTATGGTCGTGCAGCTAAAAGACTTTGACTACAACAATGGGGTCAGCTTGTCTAAATTCATTATGGATCGACTCGCCACGCTAAAAACCTAGGCGACATCCACTCCAGTCAGCTCACCCACCAAGGGGGCATATGCCCCCATTTACCGATGCGTTCCCACCATGTCCATCAATCACTACGAAAACTTCCCCGTTGGCTCATGGGCGTTGCCGCGCCGCTTGCGGCCTGCCGTCCATGCAATCTACCGCTTTGCCCGCACCGCAGATGACCTTGCCGACGAGGGCGAGGCCACGCCCGCCGAGCGGCTGGCGGCACTGGCGGCGTATCGGCAAGCGCTGGCGCGGATTGAAGCAGGCGACACCCCCGCCGACGACCCTGTGTTTACCCCCCTCGCCGCTGCCATCGCCGCCCACACCCTGCCGATGGCTCCGTTTTACGATTTGCTGTCGGCGTTTGAACAGGATGTCACCACCACGCGCTATGCCGATTTTGGCGAGGTGGTGGCCTATTGCCGCCGTTCGGCCAATCCCGTGGGGCGGCTGATGTTGGCGTTGTTTGGTGAGCACGATGCCCAAAGCCTCGCCATGAGTGACGGCATTTGCACCGCGTTACAGCTGATCAATTTTTTGCAAGACGTGGAACAAGATTGGGCGCGGGGACGGGTGTATCTGCCGCAGGCTGATTTGGCACGGTTTAAAGTCAGCGAGCAGCAGATTGCCCAGCGCGATACCAGCGGGCTGTGGTCAGCCCTGATGCTGTTTGAAATTGAACGCGCCCGCAAAATGCTGGCCGCCGGTGCGCCACTCGGGATGCGGCTCAAAGGCAGGTTTGGGTTTGAGCTGCGGCTAATTATTATGGGTGGCGACACCATTCTCCGTAAGCTTCATGCCAGTGGCGGCGACATCTTTACCCAACGCCCCGTGCTGACCAAACGCGATTGGCTGCATATGGTGTATCGCGCCCTGCGTCCCAAGGCAGGGAAAGCCAGCCAAGGCGGTACCTGCGGCGGCTAGAACCTGTTTAAACTCTGCGAGACTCGGGTGATTCGGCGTTGAAATACCCCAAAAACATGCGCATTGACCGCGTGTCAACGCCGCTTTTTTGGTTCATTTTGCCTTGGCGAACCCGTGGTTCGCGAGATTGTGAACAGGTTCTTTGGGGTACGCCCCCATCCCGCCAACCGCCAGAAAAATCGCCTCCGTAAGATGGCGGTCTTTAAACTAGCGGAAAATGCGCGATTCAAAGGTGAGGGCACAATGCCCTCCCCCGCCCGCTTCACCTCACTTACCCCACCCCAAGGACGACGTTATGAGCTGGTCAATTGCAGATAGCCGCAATATGTATGGCATTCGCCACTGGGGCGCAGGCTATTACGACATTGGCGACAATGGTCACGTCAGCGTCCACCCCCACGGCAAGTACGACGAAACCGCCTTAGATATTTACGCCCTGACCCAAGATTTACGCGCCAAAGGGCTGGCTTTGCCGCTGCTAGTACGCTTTCCCGATATTTTGCAGCACCGCGTGCGGCGGATTATTGGCGGCTTTGACCAAGCCCGCGCCAAGCTCAACTACGACACGCCCTACACCTTGCTTTACCCCATCAAGGTGAACCAGCAAGAGGCCGTGATTAAAGGGATTATCGCCGACCCCAGTTTGCCAATTGGCCTAGAGGCCGGCTCCAAGCCTGAGCTGCTGGCCGTGCTCGCCCTCGCCCCCGCCGGTGGCACCATCGTCTGTAACGGCTACAAAGACCGCGAGTTTGTCCGGCTGGCCTTGATTGGCCAAAAGCTGGGGCACAAGATTTTCCTCGTCATCGAAAAAGAAGCCGAAGTGCAGTATGTGATTGAGGAATCCAAAAAACTCGACATCATGCCGATGGTCGGGGTGCGGGTGCGGCTTTCGACACTGGCTAACAGCAAGTGGTCAGACAGCGGCGGCGAAAAAGGCAAGTTTGGGCTGTCTGCCGCCCAAGTGCTGTCGGTGGTCGAACGCTTTGTGGCAGCGGGGATGAAAGACGCGCTGCGGCTGATGCACTTTCACATGGGGTCGCAGATTGCCAATATCAGCGACTACCGGCTGGTATTCCGCGAAGCCGTCCGCTGGTATGGCGAGTTGGTCGCGCTGGGGCTGCCGATAGACCATCTGGACGTGGGGGGTGGGCTGGCCGTGGATTACGACGGCACCCACTCGCGCAATCCGTGGTCGGTCAACTACACCATTGGCGAATACGCCGAAACGATTGTCGGCATGGTGCGGGACTTCTGCGACGAATACCACGTCCCCTATCCCCACTTGTTGTCCGAATCGGGTCGCGCCTTGTCTGCCCACCATGCGGTGCTGATTACCAACGTCACCGACGTGGAACAGCCGCTGGATGCGATTCCAAATGTCGAAGACCCCAACACGCTAGCCGACCCGCTTAAAAAGCTCTACGACTTGGCCTGCACCGGCGATATCGAACTGGCGGCGGAAACCTATTACAGCGCGGGGCAGTATGTGGCCACCGTCACCGAGCTTTACACCGATGGGCGGCTATCCTTGGCCGAAAAAGCCTTTGCCGAGCAGTGTTACGCCGCGCTGTGCCGTCGGCTGCACCGTGCCTTGATGACCACCCACCGCTCGCACCGCCAAGTGTATGACGAGCTGCACGACAAACTGGCCGACAAGTATTTCTGCAATTTCTCGGTGTTCCAGTCCTTGCCGGATACATGGGGCATTGGGCAATTGCTGCCTATCGCCCCCCTGCACCGCCTAGACGAAATGCCCACCCGCCGCGCGGTGCTGCAAGATTTGACCTGCGATTCGGATGGCAAGGTGGCGCAATATGTCGATAGCCAAAGCATCGAATCGTCGATGCCGGTGCACGACCTCAAGCCCGGTTGCGAGTACCTGATTGGTGTGTTTTTGGTGGGGGCGTATCAAGAAATTTTGGGTGATATGCACAACCTGTTTGGCGATACCGACTCGGTCAACGTCCATGTTGAAGAAGACGGCACGGTACGGATTGAGGGCGTGGAAGAGCACGACACCATCGAAGATATGATGCGCTACGTTCACCTGCAACCCGATGATTTGATTAGCCATTACCTAGACAAGATTGTTCGCGCCGACCTCAGTGGGGACGAGCGCGGCACGTTCTTGGCCGAACTAAAAGCAGGGTTAAAGCAGTCGTCCTATCTGACGGTTTAGCCCACTCCCTTTTTTTGATTGCGTCTTCGCCTATTTTTTAGAACGCGTTCAAAGTCTCGCGAACCAAGGGGCTCCCGCGTTTCGCAGACTTTGCACCAGTTTTTAGAGCCTTCTACCATGCCCCACCTGACCCTCCCCGACTCTACCACCTCGCTGTATTACGAATTTCACGGCGAGGGCGAACAGACCCTTGTGCTACTCAACGGCATCACCATGACCACGGCAGCGTGGGCGTGGCATGTGCCGCACTACACCCCGCATTTTCGGGTGCTGTGTTTGGATTTTCGCGGCCAAGGCCAAAGCAGCAAGCCCGACGAGCCTGCCTATCCCTTAACCGAGCAAGCCGATGACCTTGCTGCTGCCCTGACGCTGCTGGGGGTGGCGCGTGCCCATCTTCTCGGGCTGTCTTATGGCGGGATGGTGGCGCAGCATTTTGCCCACCGTCACCCCACACGGGTGGCGCGGCTGGTGTTGGCCAGCACTTTGGCGTATTCCGATGCGGCCAATGCGGCGATGGCCGCCAGTTGGGCGGCGGCTCAAGCGGCAGGAGGCGCGGATTTGCGCTTTACCGAAAGCCTGCCGTGGGTATTTGGCAGTGCTTTTTTGGCGGCACAACAGCCTTTGTTGGCTGCTTTGCGCGGCATTGCCGCCCAGCATCCGTGGTCGGCAGTCGAGCGGCTCACGGCGGGTGTGTTGTCCCACGATGCCCGCCCGTGGCTGGCGCAGCTCACCCAGCCCACACTGGTACTGGTCGGCAACGAAGACCGTCTGACCCCCCGCTACCAAGCCGATTGCCTCGTTGATATGCTGCCGGATGCCCAGCTGGTGGTACTGCCCCATGTGGGACACGCCAGCCATCTGGAGGCTTTGCCTGCTTTTGTGGCCGAGACGGCGGCGTTTTTTAGGGGGTGATGCAGCGGGTAAAGCTACGTCGTACCCCACCTTGCCGCACAACAGAACCCAAGTCCCGCCGTGTCTGAAGCTGCACGGTAGGGCTTGGGTTTTGTTTTTTTGTCGGGTACCAGACGCTTTACCCTGCCCCGTTTGGGGTTTTTGCGGTCGTCCGCCCCACAAACCCCACCCCGCACTATTGAAAAGCCCTCAGCTGCCCCGATATGGCTGGCACTCGAATGCCGTTATCGGAGCTTTAGTATGACCCCTACCCCAGAAACCACCCCTGTTGCTGAAACCCTTTCCTTTGGCGAACAGTCCGCAGAAGCCTTTGCTGCGACTATCGAATCCACCACCGATACCCGCGTGGCAGAGCTAGAAGCCCAAATCGCCGAGTTAAAAGACCAGTTTTTGCGTGCCCGCGCCGAGCAAGAAAACCAACGCCGCCGCGCCACGGAAGAGGTGCAAAGTGCTCACAAATTCGCCGTGCAAAAACTAGCCACTGAGCTGCTGCCGGTGCGTGATAGCCTAGAAATGGCCTTGGCCGACACCAGCGGGCAATTCGACACCCTGAAAAACGGGGTGGAGCTGACGCTCAAGCAACTGGTTGCCGCGTTTGAAAAAGTCCAACTCGCGGAAATCAACCCAATGGGCGAAAAACTCGACCCGCACAAACACCAAGCCATCAGCGTGGTGGAGGCTGAAGCCGAAGCCAATACCGTCGTGGCCGTGATGCAAAAAGGCTACGCATTGGCTGACCGCGTACTGCGTCCGGCCATGGTGATGGTGGCCAAAGGCTAATTGCTGCACTGCATTTTTTTGCCCCCTAGGGCTTGAAAAACCACAGGGCGGCGTAATTTACTGCTTCAACCAAGGCCGGCAGGTTTAATTTAACCAATTGAATCTCAAGCATTAAACCGTCGGCCTTTCACCGCATCCCTTAGTTTTTATATCTCACTATTTTTGAAGGAAACAATTCATGGGCAAGATTATCGGTATTGACTTGGGCACCACCAATTCCTGCGTAGCTGTGATGGAAAATGGCCAGCCTAAGGTGATTGAAAACGCCGAAGGCGCACGCACCACCCCCTCTATTATTGCGTATCAAGAAGATGGCGAAATTCTGGTTGGCGCACCGGCCAAACGCCAAGCCGTCACCAACCCAACCAACACCCTCTACGCGGTTAAGCGTCTGATTGGTCGCCGCTTCGAAGAAAAAGAAGTCCAAAAAGACATCGACCTGATGCCTTTCAAAATCATGAAAGCCTCCAACGGCGATGCGTGGATTTCGGCACGCGACAAACAATTGGCTCCGCCGCAAATCTCTGCAGAAGTACTGCGCAAGATGAAGAAAACCGCCGAAGATTACCTCGGCGAAGAAGTGACCGAAGCCGTGATTACCGTACCGGCTTACTTTAACGACAGCCAACGCCAAGCCACCAAAGATGCAGGGCGTATCGCCGGTCTGGAAGTTAAACGCATCATCAACGAACCGACCGCCGCCGCGCTGGCGTTCGGCATGGACAAAAAAGAAGGCGACCGCAAAATTGCCGTCTATGACTTAGGCGGGGGCACGTTCGATATTTCCATCATCGAAATCGCCGAGCTTGATGGCGAGCACCAGTTTGAAGTGCTGTCCACCAACGGCGACACCTTCTTGGGCGGTGAAGACTTTGACCAACGTCTGATTGACTTCCTGATTGAAGAATTTAAGCGCGAGTCGGGCGTTAACCTGAAAAGCGATGTGCTGGCACTGCAACGCCTGAAAGACGCTGCCGAAAAAGCCAAGATTGAGCTGTCTTCCGCCCAACAAACCGAAGTTAACCTGCCTTACATCACCGCCGATGCCTCCGGCCCTAAGCACATGGCGGTCAAAATCACCCGCGCCAAGTTTGAAAGCTTGGTAGAAGAGCTGGTGGCACGTTCCATCGAGCCATGCAAAATCGCCCTGAAAGATGCCGGCCTGACGATTGACCAAATCGACGACGTGATTTTGGTTGGCGGCCAAACCCGTATGCCTAAGGTGCAAGACAAGGTTAAAGAGTTCTTCGGCAAAGAACCCCGCCGTGACGTGAACCCTGACGAAGCCGTGGCCGTTGGCGCAGCGATTCAGGGCGGCGTGATGAAGGGTGACGTGACCGACGTGCTGCTGTTGGACGTGACCCCACTGTCCCTTGGGATTGAAACCATGGGCGGCGTGATGACTAAGCTCATCCAAAAGAACACCACGATTCCGACCAAGGCCTCGCAAGTGTTCTCTACCGCTGACGACAACCAAAACGCTGTAACCATCCATGTGCTGCAAGGGGAGCGCGAACGAGCAGCAGGTAACAAGTCTTTGGGTCAGTTCAACCTGAGCGACATCCCCCCTGCACCGCGTGGGATGCCGCAAATCGAAGTGACTTTTGACATCGACGCTAACGGGATTCTGCACGTTTCCGCCAAAGACAAAGCTACCAGTAAAGAAAACAAAATCACCATCCAAGCCAGCTCCGGTCTATCGGAAGAAGAAATCAAGCGCATGGTGCAAGATGCAGAAGCCAATGCCGAAGACGACAAGAAATTGGTTGAACTGGTGCAAGCCCGCAACCACGCCGATGGTCTGATTCACTCGGTTAAAAAGTCGATGACCGAATACGGCGACAAGCTGGATGCCGCAGAAAAAACCAAAATCGAAGAGGCCATCAAGGCCGCCGAAGATGCGGTTAAGGGCGACGACAAAGCCGACATCGAAGCCAAGACCGAAGCACTGGCCACCACCAGCCAAAAGCTTGGCGAAATGATGTACGCCCAAGCTCAAGCCGAAGGTCAGGCTGCCGGTGCGGGTGCAGGGGCTGCGGGTGCAAACGAAGCAGGTAAAAAAGACGAAGGCAATGTCGTCGATGCTGAGTTTGAAGAAGTCAAAAGCAAAAAATAATCGCGCTTAAACGCCCCACCTCTTCCCTGTCCATGCGGCAAGGGGGCGGTGGGTGCAAAGCAAGGCACAGCATTGTGAGGCTCTCCTTACAAGCTGTGCCTTTTGCACACAAGGGGCGGCATGTCCCTTCGCTGAATACACTGTGGTGAACCAACAATGGCAAAAAAAGAGTTCTACGATTTACTGGGCATAAACCGCGATGCGTCAGACGACGACATCAAAAAAGCCTATCGCAAGATGGCGATGAAATACCACCCAGACCGCAACCCTGATAGCAAAGATGCGGAAGAGAAATTCAAGGAAATTAAAGAAGCCTACGAAGTGCTGTCCGACAGCCAAAAGCGGGCAACCTATGACCAATATGGCCACGCAGGGCTAGAGCAAAACGCCGGTGGCTTTGGCGGCGGTGGCGCAGGGTTTGGGGGATTTGGCGATGCGTTCTCTGACATCTTTGGCGACATCTTTGGTGGCCGTGCAGGGACGGCAGGCGGCAACGGAGGGCGGGGTAACGTCTATCGTGGCTCTGACCTGCGCTACAACATGGAAATCACCCTAGAAGAAGCCGCCCGTGGCTGCGAAAAGCAAATTCGCATCCCTGCCGTGGATTCGTGCGAGGCGTGCGATGGCTCCGGCGCAAAATCGGGTACGTCGCCCAAAACCTGCCCCACCTGCGGCGGCCAAGGGCAAGTACGGATGCAGCAGGGCTTTTTCAGCATCCAACAAACCTGCCCCACTTGCCACGGCAATGGTCGGGTGATTGCCGACCCCTGCGGTGTGTGTAACGGCAGTGGTCGGGTTAAAAAGAGCAAGACGCTAAACGTTAAAGTGCCCGTGGGTGTGGACAACGGCGACCGTATCCGTTTGTCTGGTGAAGGCGAGCCTGGGGTCAACGGCGGGCCGCACGGGGATTTGTATGTGGTCACCCACATCAAAGAACACAGTGTGTTTCAGCGCGATGGGCAAAATCTCCATTGCGAAATGCCGATTAGCTTTGCCACGGCGGCACTGGGCGGCGAAATCGAGATTCCCACGCTGGAAGGGGTGGCCAAGCTTAAAATCCCCGCCGAAACCCAGTCGGGGCAGGTCTTCCGTTTGCGCAGCAAGGGCATTAGACCCCTACGCGGCACGACACAGGGCGATTTGATGTGCCATGTGGTGGTTGAAACCCCGATTAAGCTGACTGAGCGGCAAAAGCAACTGCTGCGGGACTTTGACGAGGAGGGCGCAGGCAACCACGCTACGCACAATCCCCGCGCCAAATCGCTCATGGACAAGCTGAAAGATTTTTTTAACTAATCCGTCAGCTGCTGTCCACATGCCCTCTTTAGATTTTGGGCAACAAAAAACCGCCTCTTTAAAAGTGGGGCGGTTTTTTTATGGGGACAGCCAGCGGCAGGACTTAGCCTAAAAACTGGTTGGGATAGACCTCATCAATCAAGGTGCGGCAATCCACAATGCGCAAGTCGTTGTCTCTGGCAAACGACATTAAAAAGACAAATACCTTGGGGTCGATTTTCTCCAATTTTTTGTCCACCGCCACACAACGCACATTGTCTAGCATCAGGGGGCGGACATAAGAGTGGTAGGACATTTTTTTATCAGCCCCAAAACTCGACAAAATGCCAGAAAGCCTTTCTGCCCAGTCGCTTGGGCGAAACGTCCGCCCGTTTGAGGTGATACCTTGGATGATAATTTCGTATGGATTACAGATCATGGTTCTGTGTACGCAGTGTCTCTTCAGGGGGAGGTGAATCGCAGGAGT